>JGI24158J21664_10001335_pt1 | contig 27444 bp, 14 predicted proteins | sample Ectturendosymbi3_FD_21664 | JGI IMG/M metagenome (IMG submission 21664) | reverse complement strand
CTTGAGCAAAAATGATATCCAATCCGGCTCCGGATCCAAAAAATTCTCCAAAAATCCGGATCCGGGACTCCGAAAATCCGGATCCGGAACAACTCTGATACACACGCATGAATGTCGCCATCATAATTATTATAATGAAGAACTGCAATGACTTCCAAGTACGTGGATGTATAGAACGCATGAGGCAGTTGGAGGCTGCGAAGGACCAGGGGTCATCTAGGCTGCCGACCTCCCATGGACGAAGCTGCTTATAGTGCAAAAGGAACAGTGTATTTTAGGTTTAGGTTTTGGGTTTAGGTTTTGGGTTCAGGTTTTGGGTTTAGGTTTCGGTTTTGGGTTTAGGTTTTGGGTTTAGGTTTTGGGTTTAGGTTTTGGGCTAAGGTTTTGGGTTTAGGTTTTGGGTTTAGGCTTTGGGTTGAAGTTTTCGGTTTAGGTTTTTGGTTTAGGTTATTGGTTTAGGCTTGGTTTTAGGTTTAGGGTTTTAGGTCATGTAACAAGTACCTTACGCTAATCCAAGTGTATCATCCTTGTCACTTGACCAACCCAAACATTCTCCCATTGGCCAAATAACTCCAGCAGTGCTTTTCTTTCTGATGCCAAACGGACACTTCCTTGTTAAATTTTGTAAAGGTCAAAAGGCTGTGTTTATTTTGCCTCATGAGGCAAAAGCACGGCTGGAACTATAATGTCTTCAACCAATTGTATTTGGCTAAAGGCGAAATAGCTCGAGTAGTTCTTTTGCCTCATGAGATAAAATAAAAATACAGTACATGATTGTACATTGGCGGATCAGGACTGGATCGAGCTGTTGATGTTGAAAAATCTGGCGGATCAGGACTGGATCGGATTCAATTTTATAGGATAAGGACTGGACTCGGACTGAAAAATTTCACAGTCCGCTCATCTCTGCCGGCCACCTGTCACTAGAGGTGGCCAGAGTCACTTTTTCAGACTCCGACTCCGCTCCTATTCCAAAATTTTTGAATCCGGGTCCGGCAATTTTTCAAATTTGAGAATCCGACTCCTGTTCAGACTTCGGCTACAATCATCAATCCAACCTAAATTACCCATGTCTTTACTTAAGAATCGACCACACAAACACCTGCTACTGAGAAATCGAAAAATGACCCCGGATCCGGGTCCGGTTTTTCCCAGATTTTCGACTCCGGGTCCAGTTCCGGGTCCGAAGGAAAAACGCAGAATCCTGCCAGAGTCGACTCCGTTTATTTGGATCCGGTCCCACCTCTGCCTCTCACTGCAGCCCAGCAGTGTTGCCAATTTAGTCTTTTTAAAACCAAATCTGGTTTGTTTTGTAATCGTTTGGTTTATTTTTTTATTTGGTTTATAGTTTATTATTTTTAGTTTGTTTTTTGTTTTTTGGTTTGTTTTTTGTTTTTTAAGTTCTTTTACGCCAGATATCAGCTGTGTTCCCTGCAATAATATTGTCTGGTTTCGGCGTTTTAAGGAAAATCCAAGCAAGCCTTCGGACACTCTGGTGTTTTTAACAACAGTCTGTTCCAACATATCGTTGTAACAACAAGAATAAGTCCACTACAACCCTTGACAAGTCATGTAGTTGATTTCTTGAATGCAAGACCTTATTTAGGTTATGAAACCAAAACTTGATAAGAGACATGGTTTGTTCTGAGTCAGACGAGGAATCCGTGAGAAATCCAAACGATGTTTAAATTTCACTTTGTTCGTATTAAGCAAGTACAGGGTACCATCTCATGCAAATATAATGAAGGAAATGTAAATGATGTGTGTTTCAAATGCTTTATGAAACCTTACAGGACTTTCAATTTAGTTTTTGGATGAATTTGGAATAGAAAGTGAAGTCATTAGGAAAATTTAATACCAATGGCAGAATTTGACATTTGTTCCTTGGCAAAATTTTACTGACACAGTAGCATATTGGACTGAAGTAAGTTTGTATGGAGATACCATCGGAGAAAACCCATACAAAAAAACTGGCTGGTTTTGCTCAACCCATATTATGTAACAGCCAATACTCTAATGCAGAAATGGAACCAGTATTTAGCCAGATGAACGTTGTAAAATTAGAATTGAGAAACGGAATGAGTGCAGAACTGGTAAATGCAATTTTGAATAGCAGGGCTGGTTTGAAAAGAGACAATATTATAAAGTATGTGATGAATATGGCTGAGATTTCAGAGTCAGTGACAATGCGAAGTTTTATTGGCACTTGTTTTGTATACAATGCAAGCAATACTGCTGAAGGTTGTGATAATTTAGATAATTGGAACTATTTTTGTAGAAATAAGATTTCAATTTGCATACTTTCATGATTATGTTTTTTGTGTGTTTATTTCTGCTTCAGTTTGTTTTATTCTGTTTTTTTTCAGGCTCATCTGGTTTGTTTTAGGGAAACCAAGGTGGCAACACTGCAGACCAGCCAAAACTCATTCCACTGAAACACATTGAACTTCAACTCTGTGCTGAAATGCGATCTGAAAAAAAATTCAGTTTGGAATGGGCCGGCGTGAGGCGTAGGCTTGTGTAAATTCAGAACATCTGTAAGGTTGTCTTTGTAACTCATCATTTCTAGCGGAAAATAAATGGAGTCTTCATCACCTCCTAGAACTCTCATTGGAGCGGGAAGAGTGAGTCCAGTGGTGAGGCAAACTGCAGAGCACAGCTCACGAATTTCATGTTCACGAAGTTTGTTTTCGTGGTCAGCTGTCAACTTCATTGCTTCTGTGATTCTATTTGGAGAGTTGTAAGTTTATGTTATGCTGAATACACCTTTGAAAATATAGGCTATATATCAACACAGTCCCTGATATCATTTTAACAGTTGTCATTTTTGACAAGAGTGTTCAAGAAAGAACATCTTTGTAAAAACAATCTGTTCCCTATACTATACCCCGAACATTTCTATGAGGCTATGCAATCAAAATGTTAGTTTGCTGAAGTGAATGTGTCAACCCTAATGTAGGCAGGGTTGGTGAGATTTTACCAAAAGCCCACCCAGTTTGTTTTTCCATAATAAAACTACCTATAAATAACATGTTTTGGTCAACTGCGTGAGTCAAAATTAATAGTCGTAAAGTGTTAACGATGTCTCAGCACCTACTTAGGTGTCCAACAGTACTAAAATATTAGTCATTTCAAAGCAAATCAAGCTGACAGCCTTAACATAAAATGGATATTAAAAAGTCTCAATTTTGTGAAGGTCTTCTTATCATGTAAACTTGTGACTAATATGATGTAAGGATGGTAAAATAAATACTCTAACTCAAATCACATTAACAAGCATTTTCAATCAAAACTTCAATCCACGTGCAATGACCAAGTGTTTATCCCCTAACAGTACAACTGTTAATAATTTTTATGTTTGGTCATGGAAATCATGTAACCTTCACTCTGACACTTACCAGATTGTTGGCTGTAATAGGTCTTGGCCGTTATGCAGTAAGTATTGAGTACAGGAAACTATACTCTATAGAAAGGCACCGTAAGTGTTTATTGCAGTGCTTTTCAACCTCGGTACCATTTACGATACTCACGGGTGCTGCGAGCTAATGCATTTTTCAATATATTAAAAATACTACTGTAGAATTTGCCTAATTTGTCACCTCAGGGAAACTAGAAAAAAGTGACGATTCAGGCAAACTGATGAATTATGCAAATAGGTGAAAACTCTATCATAGAAGCTCGTATTTTATCATAGTAACTCGTATACATAGTGCTCTTGTTTGTAGTAAAATACAAGTTTTTGACATTGTGGTTGAATACAACAATTAATTTCTCTACTCTATCTTAGTATCTGGACTCCATTTAATCTAGCACCTTTCAGATCTTTAAAAAACTACAAAGACTTCTCACATTCTCTCAGTGGGGAGTTGGGTCGCGCTTTGCACCTCGTGTATAAATTCGATAAACAAATTGCGAGGTGCAACAATTCTCAGATAAAGATTTGTTTGAATTCCCACATGTACTAGCTGCTTAGATATTAAAAGCAAAACTGCAAATGATATTGTAGTCAAACAAAACACTTCTAAGGGATAGAAAAAGGTGACATATTGACCAAATTGACGAATTAGATGATGGCGAATTACACGAACAGAAGTGTACACAAAAGATAAGAATTCTTCCAGGACTGACAAAAAAGTAACGAATTAAACGAATTGACGAATTAAACAATGATGAATTAAACAAGTTCTACTGTATTTTCAAAATGTTGTCAAACCTTAAAGTAAATTGCTATGGGTTCACCACTGGGTGCCATAAATTATATTTCCCTTCTGTAGGGTGCTGCAAGCCTAAAATGGTTGTGTAAGCTACTTCACTGGAACACAACCACTTGCATTTAAGCACCCAAAGTGCCAGGGTTCACATGGTTTTCTCATTTCAGTTGATTGGATGGATGGCCCAATCAACATATTTTGCAAATTTGCAATATGCTTAGCATGCTGTCAGCAAATCATACACCTTTTTTGTAAGGATGAACCTATTTTGATACGTCATTAACAACATTTCTATTTCAGGATATTCTTGATTTTTTCAGGTGGTGAATTATATCTACAACAGTTGAGCTAATTCTATAATTGCTTGACATACGTACAATATTTCCTGAAAATTCAGCAAGCTAAACATCAATTTCAACAAAGAATAATCAGAATACCTGTGCTAAGAGTTTTTGAGACTATCTTTGATAATTATTTGCAGATGTATATGCTATGGAATGCAGTGACTTACCATTTGCAATGACAATACTTTTTGTATTCATGTTAATAGTAAGAAAAAACTAGGTTTTAGTGTTTTTTTTTAATGAACCCATGCTTTTTAGCAACCCTCACACTACAAGTTACGCAAAAAAAGATATTTTTCTATTATAGATTTCCTGTTGGGTAGATCTGCTGTTATAGTTGTCTGTGCAGCGTATTTCAAAAAAATAATATATTGTAGATTCTGCTTTGCTGTATGTCATTTTCCTTTGTAAGATGAGAGTAATATATGCAAATGAGGTGATGAATACTTTGATGGCCTGTTAATCAGCTTATTTTTACTGCAGAAGACTCCAAACTTTTCAATGCTGGTTGGGTGTGAGAAGCACTTTGGTATGGTATGGCCTTCTTGTCCTTTCTATCATCTTCATCCTGAATGCCCTGATAGACTTTTGCCAAGCAGCTTATTCAACTTTTGTAAGCTCGCCTCTGACTTTATCGTCTGCACAAAAACGCTTGATGGGAATGAAAATGGCTGGTATGTGTTTCTACATTGAGAATTTTATTAAATTTTTATTTGATTTGCCTTGTTCTCTTACCTTGTTTTCAAAAAATTTCAGTGTTTTTGTTAGGGTGATGGTACTGCACCTAGGACTGAGCTTTTTACTGAAGGATAAGCATCTTGAAAATGAAAACGTCCCTTCACAATTTTGATTGGTTTGTCTAGTGAGAAATTGCGTTAGCCAGTGACTGAAAAAAAATACTAAGCTAGTGCCCGCTCTCAAATGTAACAAAGAGAGAAAACGTAGGTTATTTGAAGTCTCGAGGTTTCCAACTTCCCACCCAATTGGACACTCACTTCGGTCTTCTTGTTAAGTCACCTTATCAGGTGTTATGATGGATTTTGCTTTTAGATCCATTTGACTTAGATGTAGGCTCTTATGTCATGCTTCACGAAGGATTTCACAACTTGTTGAAGGTTCGAGGTTAATGATAAAGTGTTGTTCTTACAGTTTCAAGCATTTTATTGATGAGACGTGCATGTTAGCTGCAAGCCCATTGTTTGCCTTGCAGATTCGATTACTATGGTGACCACCCCTCCATCACGCTCTGTTATTGCTTCATCACCTGCTCGAAAGTTGTTTAATTTGGCTAACTTAGTGAAACCAAGGCAACAACAGACAAGCACACCTGTCAATCAAGGACATACTTTTTCCAGGTAAACACCACGCTATTTGCCTAACAAACCTGAGTTTTACTGGTGTTCAAGTATGAGACTAGCTTTTCAGACATCTATTGCATTTTGCGACCTGAGAAACAAACTGTTTTGAATTAAATTTTAATGACATAGTGAAGAAGAAATAGTGCTTTAAATTTTTTTGAGTTCAGATGTGTGCTTGACAAGTCATGGAGGTTTCATTTTTAGAAACCACTTCATGGCACCATTCAGAATGCACAACAAAATGCTGTTTTTTTTGTCCAGTAATGCTAGAGTAATGATCGAACAGCAGGGCTGGATTTAACTGATGCAAGGCCCTAGGCTAATCCACTTGTGAGGCCCACTCTCCCATTGTTGCAAGGAAAAAATGGAAAGCGTTAATCACTTTGCGAAAATCTGAAAATGACGCTCTGAAAGTATGGTCAGTAAAAAATTCTAAATCATTAATCATTACTGCAGTGCCCACGATCACTGCGTTTGTTGCTGCCTTCGACGCAAAAGCGTTCAATGACATGGAATTGTTGAAATCATACTTGTCTGGCGGGAACAGGATTATTAACTGCCACAGGCAAACCAACCGAAATCCCCACAATTGAAAAATTTGACAAAACACATGGTCTACGTTTTCTATAAGAATCACATCTGTTTTTCTTATCTGTGTTTAAAAAAAAACAAAAAACAAACAAACACACTGCACCTATATAGTATGTGTGGTGGCATAAAGACTTTCAAAAATTCACGTGTTTCATACTTTTTCAGACTGGTAAGAATTGAACGCAAGTAAACTATCGCATGAAAAGATGTGAAGTTTAAAACCAGAACCGTCCCCAGAAAGTCTTGAATAGGAGGTTTAAATTTGCGCAAGGGGACTTGACATTCTGAAAATTTGAGAAAATCTTCCCTGATTTATAGTGTTTCACATTTAAATTTGGAAGGGCTGAGCTCACCAATGCCCACTGTGGCGACTGAACTGGTTTAAATTTTGCTTATGCTCTCATTATTGAAATATGCATAAAGAAACAAAAAGCTACAATCATTGAATCAAGTAAAGCTGAACATAACACAGTAAACAGTTCAAAAGGTTTTGTCCTGCTTTCTTCATGACAAAATTATCTAAGAATTCATTACAATTTGTTTGCCTAAGTTTGTCACTTTTAATGTACTGAATGTTTAGTGTGGACAAACCCTCCTGGAACATTGCGACCCTTTATTCATTTTTTAATTCTTTTGATTCTTGAAAAGGATCTTTCTCCTGAGCAGTTAGTGACCATCAAGTTAAGAAATAAGGCTTCACGTGGTTGGATAAACTAAGAACCACTAATCTAAGGCATCAGACCCAAACACGCTTTTGTCATTTTTGTGCTGTTTCCCTGTCTCGTTGGGGAAGAGTTATGCGGTTGCCAGTTGACAAAGTAGCTTTTGCTTGCTATTAAAGCTCATCAAGATCTTCCCTGATTTGCTTAGCATGGGAGCAGTACAAACTTGCGCAAGTACTCAATAGCAATCTGATTTCTGAATGACTTTACTGAAAAAAATTCCAATGGAAAAAATCACGTCTAAAAATACCAATCGAGCTTTACGCAATACAAACGCTGACAAACTACTGTATTGCTCAGTCACCTAAGAAACAACTATGCTTTTGATGTAGGATACTGCTGGTAGCCCTATACGTAGCTATTATCTGTGGTACAACCTTGCTTTGATCAGGTACTGTGACGTAACTAGACATTTGAACCAGGGGGAAACTCAGCTGAAGGGAGCCCACTGGCTAACACTCAGAAAATAGTTGAGAAACAATAGCAAATTTGGTATTGAACGGATATACAAAAACCTGAATATACCGGAAAACACTCTGAAAAACGCAAAAAAAGAACTATCTACCGAAATCAAAAGAATAGTAAATACCAAAATGCAAGTTAGATAGGGGCCCGGTTTTTACATTTAGCTTGACCGGGGGGTGGGGAGATTCGCACCCCTGCCACCCGTCAGTTATGCCACTGATCAGGTGCATTTCAAACATGAACAGCCACAAGTTCTTTTGCTAGAGTCACACAATAATCGACGATTCAGCAAACGCAGGACGCAGCCAGCGTGCTTTGAGTATATCGACACAATAGTTGGCATGCGGCTTGACCAACCGTCATGTTGAGGTTCATGGGAACTCGTTGGAATACTCTGGCGCGATCACCACGAAAGTTGAATAAAACTAAATTTAGGACATACATTTTTGAGGAAGTTTAATCTAAATGATCATATACCGACCACTGACTCAATGCGTACCACAGATTGCCGGAGGCCCCTTGGATGTTGAGGCCCCAGGCTTAAGCCGATATAGCCTATAGGTAAATCCGGTACTGTCGAACAGTAGGGTTGCCAGATGTGTTTTGTAAAAATAACGCCGTTTTGTCAACAGTGCCAGATCTAAGCTGTGCCGTAATTCATAAGTGGCACAGGGAAAACAGAAACAAGGATTGTTGAGCCACAATTAATTTTCCCGTATTATGGCTGACTCATTACATTTCGGTGCGTGTGTGACGTAACAATTACACCAATGATTGCGTCAAAAGTAGTAAATAAACTCCCCTGAAGGAACTGTCCCGACAAGATTCACTACTAGAGTCATTTTATTTGAGAAATTCGGGGTTAGTTTTTTTTGAAGTTACGGCAAATTATTTATTTTCAAAATACCGGCTTCGGGCACTGATTTTCAAAATACCGGCCTCTGCTAAATTAGCAGTAAAATACCGGCCAAGCTGGTGAAATGCCGAGCATCTGGCAACCTTACCAAACAGCCAATTCCATCATTTTAAAAGCAGCGATTTCAAAAATGCAAGTAATTTGTGTGTACCATCACCCTCATGAGAAAAAAATATAGCATCATTTTGGAAAATTTAATGCTTTTCAAACTCGTCTGAAAACATGTGTGGGCAACAATTTTTTTGCTGTAACTTTTTCACCCTAATCGTTCGTCTATCTGGCAAATTTTTTGGGTGCGTTTTGATTATTTTCCGTACATTGACATGCAATTTTTGTATAATCTTGTCTGCTCTTGTGCCTCATCTATTAGTGCAAGTCCTATAATTAAATCCATGCCTTTGGAAATTTACCATTGATACCAACAGCTTAACAAATATAATTGATCAGAAATGTCAGAAAAAAACAGTGCTTCACCAAACCAGAACGCATGATACTTACGAAGTTTCAGAATATCAACAGTTCTTTACTATTGGTTGATCACAAAAATCAGCATGTGTGGCCTCAATGCCGTCACCTAGCGGTTTCTAAAAACAACCCCCCATGACTGGTGAACCACACCCGATTTCAAAATTTTTACTGTGCTGAGCATAGTATTTTGTATAGAAGACTTTTATCCAAAAACTAAAAATTCAAGACCATGGGTTAGGGACTCACTTCGTTGAATTACGATGGAATGACCACATATTGACCTTATAAATAAAATGGAGCCTATTGCACACAGGTAGCGCAAAGTTTTGATGTAATAGAGCAAACTAAGGCGCAAACTTTGATTCAGCACCCCAAAATTAGCTTAAATCACTTCACAAAGTCCATGTTGTTGACCGGTGCCTATCGTTGTCGAAGAAAAACCCTGTCAATATATATATATAAACAACTTTTCGAAAACTGAAAAAGTTTCATTTGTACTTAGACACAGTTCATCGTCTACGCCCAGCCAAGGATCGTCTTTTCAAACCAGTCCTGGTTCCCCGTCGTATCGCGGAAACGTCACTGGAGCATCCTGCAGTATTTCCGATTCCTTTCCAGGACACGGAGTATGTACCAACAAATATGCCTTGATTTATGTATATTTCAAGACCGTTTTTAGCCTTGAGTTACTGTTTGACTGCTAGGGAATTGCTGTTTTTTTCCACATGGGTTTTGAGAAAAACTTCACATAGCAGAAATCATTACATTGATCGTCGAATTTTGGTTGAGCTGATTAAACACGCTTGCAACTAGCAACCATTCAAACGGTTCATCGCCAATTTTACATACGTAACAGCCATTTACACATGCTATCGGCTGGTAAGCGACTGTGCGCGCTCAAGCCTTAAAATTAAATCTATTGTCCAGGCAAAGTGATTTCGCAGTTGGTTTCTGTTTCACAAACTTTCATTCGGCGCCTCGCACTGTACTATTACATTTTCGTCGTGTGGCGATTTTGCTGTACCTGAATTTTCAAACTTTGCAACAGACTTGCTTAAGCGTCTTTTTCAGTCCAATATACGTCAATATACGAAATTCGTTCAAGCGAACGGTCGCTGAAGGAGCGTTGCTTGCCGACGGAAAAAGGCAGTGACCAGAAAAAGGCAGCTTCTAAGGCTGGCAAGTTTCTTCCAATGCCACTAAGCCGTATGTTTTCACCCCCAGGGTTTTTCCTTCTTGTGAAGACTATAATTCTACATGAGTGAAGAGCTCAGTGAAAACGTTTCTCGAATCACCAAAATGTCAAAAAATCATGCAAGCGCCGAAATGCGCGCCAACACGAGTACAAGTCATGTGATCGCTTGTTGGGCAATGCAGTAAAAAATGCAGTAGTGCGTGCCCTGCCGCTTGGTAGGTAAANGAAATTATAACTAGCATAACAAGAAAATGACAAAAGCTCTCAGTAATTTCAGCCAAGCTGGAAAGCTTGTAGTTTCCGCTTCCATGCAAACCTTTTCAAATGTTCGTATAATTGTTAAGTGCCCGATGGTTGACATGTCGTTTTCCAATTATTCTTAACGGTATTCGTGCCAAGCAAGGTCACCCATCATTGCGCCTCCAGTTGCTGGTAAGCGAGTGCATGTTGAAACGTGACTCTACCTCGAACCGACGTGACGAGGTATGGGTTAAAATAGTTCGTTGTTTTTCAGGTAACATCTCATAGTGCGCCCTTGGATGGCAGCAGCTACATCGATTCGTCGGGAGGAAGTCCTTTTCTAAGACACCGTCGTTCTCCGTTCATCCATTCTCCTTGTATGTACAGTAGCACAACGGTAGTTGCAGTGTGAACAAGCTATTCTTATTTTACCAAACAACTCTTGAATATATATATATACAAAGATGGAATGTTTGTGGTTTGTGTTGCCTTTATGAACGTCATTGCCTGAGGACCTCACGGAACTTTGTTTCTTCCCCTTACCTTCGTCACTGTTGCGGTTGTTTGGCAGTGCCAAGTGAAGACTACATGACTGAACAGAAAGCCCTGAACAACTACCTTAAATCAATGTTCGAAAAAGAGGAATCAAAATCCCACTTGCGTAAGTTTAAAAATTACGACTGGAACCCAAGTACAATTTTGTGGGTGTAAATTGTTTTCAGGATTCACTTTGATCTGCAAGTGACAGTGCTAATTTTTGTTACTTTTGTTTGTCGAGGAAAGACTCGAAAAGTAATGCTGGGATAAGCATGACGTAGATAGGAACGGATTTTTATGATATGAGTGACTGTTGATGGTGCTTAGTCGATACTGTCACTGCTCAATTGCGAACAGTCGTAATCACACCTTTATAAGTTTTAAATTGCAGGGTTCCCACGGAGTATGGAAAAAAAGTTTGGTCATTTCCCAGCCTGGTGAAGTCTGGAAAAAAGTGTTTTGGTCTGTAACGATGGAAAAATAAAATCATTTTTCAGACTTAATCTTTTGACATGCATTTTCATATTGTTTCGTTCAAGATTGATTACTAACATAGGTGTAGAAGCAGGCAAATTTTTGGGGGTACGAAAGATTTTTGCCTGATTTCTTCAAAATTGCCCGAAAAAAATTTGGGCCACTTTGTATGCGATTTTCATGTGATTTTCGGCTCCAATTTTTCAAATCAAAGCACGTTGGGCGCCATTTTTGCTCGTATTTTTGTGGAGTTTGCCCAGATTTTCAGGGATTTTTTGAAGATTTCCACTGATTTTGCCCGGATTTTCCCCAAATCAAAGCATTTGTGGTGCGCTCGCACCCCTACACCACTGATTACTAATATCGTGTAGTGACTGTATTGTAGTGACCTGGGTAGGTCATTCGGAAAAGATAAGTCGACAAAAAGTCCGGAAAAAAATCTTGAAAACGTCTGGAAATTTATATTCAAAATTGTGTAAGAACCCTGAAATTCGTGTATTGTTGGATTGACGTCCAGAGTTGATCTGGAGAGAATTTTTGTACAAGAGCAGTCTGTGAAGAGATCTTGACATTGTCATTGAGTATTGTTCCAGTAGATGGCGAATATAAGTTTTTTGCAGAGTTTACGATCCCTGTTAAATTGCAGATTTTTGAAAAGTCTCATTCATTATTTTTCTCTCGCTGGTCGTTATGTACAGAGTCAATGTGGCTGTGGGTCCAGCACTGAGCAGAAGTGTTCAAAAAGATATTTGTATCAGAGGTGATCACGGAGCCGGAGTGAACTCCGGGGGTGTCTAAGATTTTCGCCGGAGCAAGACCCGGAGCCGGAATTTTGAACAAAAACCGGAGCAGGAGTGAAATTTACCGTTCCAGCCGGATGGTAAAGTTTCAAATTTAAGCTTTCTCTGACAGGCTAATTGTTAGATTAACATCATGGCTCTTTTTTATTGGTTAAATTGGACAGTGAACCATTCAGTGCAAGCTGCCGAGGATGAGGGAGGATGGCACACTGGCGCCTGGCTGGCGCGTGGCCACTTCAACCAATCGTGTTTGGCTAAAGGCAAAATATCTCCAGCTGTGCTTTTGCCTCATGAGGCAACATAGGCACTGTCTTCAGTTATTTCGAGTGTAAATTTTCAATGAGCGCAGGAGCTGGGGTCACTTTTTTGGAGCAGGAGTCAAAAAAGTGACTCCGATCACCTATGATTTATATGTGTTTGGCGGTCTACGTTGTTTTTTGTGCTAAGGTCGCTTATAGGTATTGCTCGTCGACCTCTTCGCATTAGTTCGGGTTTGCAAAAGTTGTTAATTGGACAACGTTACTATGTATTGTGATAATTCGGTCTATATTTTCCCAGCAGTTCATCTTATTCTCGCTGATGTTGAAAATGTGGCGTTTGTTCCACCCGATGCTGCAGTTGTCAGCAATAGCCGTGGAGATTCATTTGGCGGTTCTGAGTGCATTACGCACGATATGCTGTTTAAGACAGCGAAGGCGGGGGCACTGAAAAAAACACATGTGATCTAGTTAGCTGCCCCATAAATGAGATATATCGAAAAGAGGTCCATAATAGATGGTGGTGCCGACCGCAAGACGTGCTGTCGCAGTCTGATGTACAGGTTGCGGGATTAATGACCCAATTGTGAACAGGTTCTCATGTCAGAACACACATGGCCATAACATTTAAGTGTCATGGACCACAAGATTACAGACAAAGAAAAGAAAAACCCGACTGAAATAAATCTTCGAGTTGCTATAATCTAACCCTTCTTGATCCACGACAGGCACGCATCCGGGGGGACAACCGGTAATTTCTCCCCCGAAATTTTCCAAAACGTGTTTAGTTATTAGATACAAATTACAATAATTTTGCCTCCCCTTCCCCGAGAATATCAGCTGGTTGCGGCCCTAATCCACGCACACCCATGTCAAGGAAAGTTTAATGGTTCTTGAGTCGCTTTGCAGCAAACGGGGAACCACCATAGCGTGAGTTGCTCTCTGGTGGTAATGCAAACTCTCGCGATTGTGAGCTGTTCTTTACTGGAGATTGACTTCGTGTGAAAATTCAGCTCTTTCTGCAAGTGTTGCTGATAGTCACAAACTAATAGTCCGTATTGAAAAATGTAGAAAGATGAAACATGCGAACACACACCCGCAAACGCACTCACGTATTTACATACATTGACAATCACATTATATAACGCAAACCTGAAAAATAGATGCTGACTTTCGGGGTTGTTCTCTGGTTGTAAACAAGAGAACACATTACTCGTGATGATTCTTGTAACTTACAATAAGCGAGTTCCTATATCGTTTTTTGAAAGTGACTATTGGCAATTCCTCAGGAGAGGGATCTATTTGCTGCCAGATTCTTGGACCTTTCTGAAGACCCGCAATAATTAGTGACTTTCAGTTTAAAGTTGGCTTCGTTCATTTTATCCCACATTGGTGTGGTTTTAATGGATGTTTTGCGTAACGACAACGCGTTTTTATAACAATTTCGAAAGTTAAGATAACCATCTTTCTTATAACGTTAGGTAGAAATCACTACCGGCATACAACTTGAGCACGCGCCGCCAAAGCTGTTAGGCTGGGTTCGATTCCAGGTCGGGTCATACCGAAGATTTGAAAAGCGGTATTTATGGCCTATCGCGTTAATGGGCGGGTGCAAGGAAGCTGTTCACGCGCGGTGCTACCATTGACGACTCGCCATAAATGCAGCCTTCACCACTAAAATAACCGCATGGCTCCCGGTGCACGCAAGCGCAGGTGGGCTCTGCAGACAACTCGTGACACTCTCGAAAGGAGTACAAGCGAGTTTAAATGAAACTAAACTGATAGAAAACACACTAAAGCATTGGAATGGACTGTGAAAAGAATTAATATCTTATAGACCAGTGATTCTTAACTTGGGAGGCGTTAATTATTTCCCGAGGAGGCGTGAGCCTTGCATCCAAATTAAAAATTCTTTATATTTACAACCAAACCTTTATTGCGCCTCGTTAACACTTCAACTGCCTTTCCACGTATCGGCGTTTGCGCGTTTTTAAACGTGATATAAACCGTGATGTAATAGAGGGTGTTGAAGGGAAGCACCAATAGGCGTGGTTGAAAAAAAGCGAAGAACCACGGCTACAGACGATCGTGGTGAAGGTCCTACGTGTCATTTTCTGCATAAAAGTGCTTTGACACAAAATTTACGCTTTGCGACCTTTCATGTAAATTTATGCCTTCTTGAGTTCACGTGAAGATGCGCTAATGTCATTTAGAACACACTTATCAGCAGACTCGCCTCCGTGGACTGCGTTGAGTTACCTGTGTTGCATGACTATCCCCATTGTTTGCTGCAGACGGTTTCGATTCTTCGTTGGGCGCAAGCCCCGGTTACTGGAGCTACGGGTCGAGCTTCTTGGATTACAGCGTTGAATTGAGTAGAAATCTCTATCAGGTGATTGAAAATTATTTTCGTATGTGGATTCTTTTTCGGTGGAGTCGGGATTTAAGTGCTAGTGTGTTTTTATATTGAGGTCGATCTTGTGTAAGTCGCAGTGCGCTGCTGCAAAATAAAACCTGGGTTTACATTCGTTCGTGCATTAATTTGGTAAACGTCGAGCTTTTTTCCAAACTGGAATGTCGTCTCTTGTCCTGCAAAGCTAATCCAACGTTTTCAGCGCATCATCACATGATTTACATTGCTCAGCTTTCCACACGATCTCCTAAATCAACTACGACAAGCAAAAGCAACAAAGATGATCAATCGAAAATGGCCACTATGGAGGTAAAGCATTCGCTAGCCTTACTTCTAAATTCCCCGTCCAAAAAGTTCAGCAGATTTCATCGGCTCTTGTAGTGGATGTTGGAAAGTGTTTGTTGCTTGTTGCAAGAGATGTCACATCCGTCGTTTTAAAAAACGTTTCAAAAAACGGCATCTACTGCGTTATTTTGAAGCCATCGGAATCACTGGCGCAAATACGATCGTTAAATGGTACTTGGAAAAGATTTCTTACGCCTGTAGCTGCCATTGATGAAGCCATGGTTGCCGCCGAAAGTGCCACGACCTGGTTCTCATGAAGTATAATATGCGGTTCGTGAATTTTGTTTGGTGCTTCTCACAGCAACACCGACGCAACTAAATCCCTGGCGCTTCTCGGCAGTAGTCGATTGCCTTTCGCCAGTGAAAACCTGATCACCTCACCCGCCCTTTGATTCCAGCTAGACTTGCCAACCCGGGAGAGCTTTGTTGCTGAAACATGTCAACCCGGGAGAGCTTTGTTGCTTTGCAGCCAGGGCGTTAGTTATTGCTCCGCAAAACTCTCATGCAGATGCACGTAATCTTGTGTTCGGTTTGATTTTGAAAGTCATTTTGCAAATGATTTCACAATATATATTGTGCACGCACAGCACTCTAATTTTTTTTATCATCCAACTTTGATAAGTTTCGGGTTGTTGTGATTTGTAGGTTTCAAGTGTCAGTTCAGTTAAAAATAAACAAGTCTTTTCATTTCAAAACACAGTTCATAGAAGTTTGAAGTTAAGCATACGTGGTTATTCTCGTTTCTGAAAAAAAATTGTGCTGTTCTTAGAAATTGATCGTTTTCACACGCATTTTTTGACCTGAATTGATCTTTTTACTAGCATTTTTTGACAAATGTTGCTTTCGTTGCAGTATTTATGTTATTCTGATATGCGCTTTCGCATCGGTCAATTTTTTACTTGTTCTATCTCGTAGTATTGGATCCAGTCCGGTGTGGATCGCAACTGCTTGGTGGAGTGGGTCGCCCGTCTACGGCGCTGGCTGTCATTGACTGTACTTCGTGGAGTTGTAAAAGAATGCAACAAGGTCAACGCCCAATTGAAGCACATCGGCTGTCCGGAAATTCAGGTACACGTGGCGTGCTACGCTGTTTGTTTCTGCACTATTCAAACTTCACAATTATTTAATCTTTTTTTTCGACTTAAAGTTTTGAAGTCATTGTGAGTTTACGGATATCACTCCTCCAGTTCATATTCTAGACCTGCTTTTTTTCAAACCTCCACGTTGGCAACAGCTCTAGGAAAGCTAAGCATGCCCAGCGGTTCTCCGAGACTTTTTGCCAGAGTGAAAGACCATAGGGGGGCGATAGCTAGAGTGTGCGTTAAAACCAGGACTATGGAGTCGATACCAAAAACTTCCGAATCCGACTCCTCTTTTTTGGTGGTACGGTTCCGACTCTCCACTACATGTACTAATCACTCTAAGTTTTTAAACATCCGATCAACGGCATAACTTTGTGTATATCGCTGAAGCTTTTAATGGCATTGAAAAGGTTTCAACAAGCGTTGAGTAGTGTAAGCAAAGTAACACACTAGCACATAAATTTATGTTTTTACATGTTCAAAAATTAGTGTTTGGATCTGCATGATGATATTTACCATAATAAATTCACGTTTTTATGTAGGAGATAAACACGTTGATTGATTTTATAAAGAAATAGATGGATCGTACATCTTTTTAAAAGTATGTTAACAAACGATGACAGTTTAAAGGTACTTTCATTTCCCTAGTAGTGGCAACAATGAGTGCAACACTCACCAGTAGCAATTGCTCTCTTCCACTACTAGACCGTCATTCCAGTGTTGCCAAGCCTACAAAGACAAAATATGCCAAATTGTGTTTCAGAATATGCCAAACAGGACAAAAATATGCCAAATTCTTTTCGTAACAAAAAAACAACTGGAATGTAGGCAGTAAATTTTTTTCCCTATTATAAAGTTTACTGCACAATTGACAATTCATATCAACACATTTTAAGGCTGTCTATCAAAAAGAATCGTTTCCCAGCAAAGAATCAGACACTAGAATGTTACAGAGTATAAATTTTGGCTACTAGACGGCACCATCAGCTTTGCGAAGTGCATGAAGTATAAAATAGAATTAAATAAAGCCCATAAAGAGTAAAGATACCAATTACAAGAATCTAATAAAAAATTGTAACCCCGCTGCCCACACTTTACACAAAGAAAAAATGACACAATAGGAACAAGCAGGCAATTTTAAAGCTGGGTGATGTTATTGACATGTCTTCATGAATAGACTGACGCTATAACGTTCATGTCAGCAAGTACCAGGGTTGAAAAAAAAAGTTTTTTCCAAAAAAAAAAAACCCACCTCTTTTTTGTTTGTTTTTCTTTCAAATCCGTTTTTTGTTGTTTTTTTTTAAAGAAAAAAGATTTTGTTTTTTTATTGAGGAAAACGGAAACACCCCATTCTGAATTATTTTTATTGCATCATGCAATATCACTATTTTCAGAATCATACAATAATGACTTGTTATACCTACTGTATGGCATTCAAAATTGAGGGTAAAGAAATGTACCCCATCTTTGTTTTCAGTGTTGTTGGTCAGTTCACTCCGAAGTTGTAAGGCTTGGCAAGCATGCGCACAGCAAACAGAACAATCATTCCCACACAAACTCTTTGGTTTCATGTCAAGTTTATGTGCATACCCTACTAGCTCAGCATCTATAGAGTGTATTTTTTCAACATATGATTTGGTATGGTCCAAAACCAGAAAAAGTTAAATGCACAAAAGACAGAAAAATTGGTTAAAATATACTGATTATGCAGAGCTGAAGAAGATAACCATTAGAATTTACTAAATCTTATTTATTCTTCTCTTTTTTTCAAGTCCTTCAAATTTCGTTATTGTTCGCTTTCTTCCATTAAAAAAAAATTGTAGTTAACTGTACAAATGTCCTGCTTATTTTATTTTTTACTTCTTAGTAGACTTTTTAAAGAAAAATAAAGAGTTGTTTTTTGGTGGGTTTTATTGGACTTTTTTTAAGTGGGCTTTGTTAAAAAAAACGGGTGGTTTTTTTGGGTCGTTTTTTTTTGCAACAACCCCGCCAAGTGCTAACTGGTGAGTGGTGGCCATTACATGCATAACCTTTGAAAAACCGGGGTTTCACTGTGTTCACATATATCGTAGTGTAGGCTATATCTACAAGATCAAATTCAGCAGACTCTAACAAGGCAGTAGTATACTGTATCGCATCCTCGATCATTGCCTTGGTACATAACAACAATGAAAATTTCCTGCATTTTTGGTCACTTTCAAGTCTTTGTAACAATAAAGATTTGTTTCACCATTAAGTTGTGCCTTACTCGCAAAATGACATTTATGATTTAACATGGAAAGTTTTAACTTGTTCATGAGTTTTGTGTTGACAAGTGCAACATGATTACACACCTCGGAAACAAGAGTTCTTGTGAAAACAACTAACAATGGCAGGGTTGCCAGATTTTTTCCGAAGCTTATGGCCAAAACCTTAATAAAAATGGCCAGTTTGGCCATTTTCATTAAGGTTCAACATTTTGAAATGTCAAAAAATTGGTTGCTGGAAAATGTGCCAAATTTAACAAATATGCCAAACCAAAAATATTTATGCCAACCACCTCCAAAGAATGCCAAATTTCAAACATTTGCCATAAAAATATGCCAGTTGGCAACACTGCGTCATTCAACTCACCACGTGACCACGAGGTCGACAACGTTCGGCATTACATCAGTCACATACGTATGACGAAACAATGAACAATAAACTTTCTGATCAATCGGCCAGTGACGGTCAATCTTTCAATCAGTAATTCCCACGCAATTGTGCTGGTTAATGGTGAAGAAAAATTCACCATCTCTGTAGTGCAGATAATAGTTAATTCCTAATCTCCAGCAGATCTGTAAGGCGAAACGAGTTGTCTTTAAGTGGTAAAGTACGTCTGATAAAAGCCAAGAAGCAAGTGATAGCAGAAAATTGTTGCAGCTAAATTTAACATATCGCAATTACAAGTTTGCCAAAATGTAAGGCGAAGGAAAAGCTTTCAGAAATTCATCGCAACAATATTAATCCATCGAGGAAACGCACCAGGGAAGCTGCTGTGTTATTCCAGCCAATCATAATGCGCTTTGTACCCGAGTCAACCGATACGTAGGTAACAGGAATTGTATGTGCAAATTTGGCTTCATTTAGGACAGATGAACTTGTATTAATGGTGGACTGGTTGAATGCGTCAGGAGTTCATACAATTTGGGAGCAAGTTTTAATCGCATAAAATATCTGAGAAGTTCGATATGCGGTTAACCGATTTCGTCTGTATTTTAAAACTTGCAAAGCAATCTAAAATCAATTGGAGTCAGAGTCAGGACAATTTCACAAGCTCCAACTCCACTGACGAAAGATCCTTTCGACTCAGCCCTAATAACAACGAAGGTGGTGCTGTAGTTTAGTGTTGCAATGTCTTTGTCCTTGTCGAAAAATAGCGTGATCTCATCTGCAGCCACTGTTTTCTCGAGTCTGCACAAAGCGAATCCATTTCTATGCGCATCTTTGAGCTGCCTGGCAAAAAGTTGCCAGTTAGTGTAGGTCGTGTATTCCAGCAAATGCACGATTGTTTATTTAGCATGGTCTGCAGAGGCACAAAGTTAAATCACTCGTGAAATACCCCCAAAGCTGCTTTGGTTCCCCGCAATTTCTGTGCGCGCACGGCTCAAGCATCTTCGTGTCTTCGTTCGAGCATCGGCACCTGAAGACAAAGCCTTACTTGCTGAAGGCCGATGTCTCGTACAGGGTGCAAACAATCAATCAATGCGATCATCCCACTTTACCAGCGTGTCTTCTTGCAGTTTTCAGTTGTCAGTCACTGAGTCGCTTGCGGTGGCGCTCCCTCGCAAGAGCACTAGCATCAACTTCCCCGAAACGAAGTAATTTCAGATAGGTCTTCTTGCTGATTGCCGTCATTGCTTATCACAGAAACCGTGTTCTTTGTGCGCATCCGGAGCTTCCACATAGGAATGGTCTGTGCGGCTGTTGTCGTTTACTTTTTGCACAGATTCTGTGACATCTTTGATCCCACGTTTTTTATTCCGCCACAACCTTTCCACAATGGAGCTCATTTCGCGTTGTTGAATTTCAAGCGCGCTTTTGTTGTATCCTGGTCATTGACAAACCGCGCGATGACCGGTGCGCAGCAATTACCAATTATTTACAGACGTAAGCACGGATCCTGATTTTAACAAGTTATACCGTTGGATAAACGACACCAGTGTAAGCAAGCCTTAACGTTAATGCAAAAATTTCTTTTGATTGTTGTTGATGCATAGCGCACCCAATCTGTTGCTTGTTCTAAATAATCGCGAACTATCTTCATTTTTAGATTGGAGAATCTAGTCTCAGTGCACTGAAGCAGATACATCAGAGCAAAGCAAGTCAAGTGCCCACACTAACTTGGCTGCTTCCGTATTTGGAAGTGACGCAGAATCAAGAGTATTTGTTTCAACGAATAAAAAGTGAGTTTTGAGCGGAGTTGTGCTGCACGTTGTGTTGAGCAATTTCGACGCTTGTCTTGTTATCGTTCTGGGACAACTCGAATGTCATTCGGAGCTGCACAACACGAAGTACCGCTGCTGTGCTGATGCTGTACTGGCTTGCCACATCTCAGGTGCTGGTCAGCTTACTTGCATAATGCCTCGCTGAGCTGCCGAAATCCCTGTAAAATCAGCTTCGAAATCCCTGCAATCCACAAATTTGGTAACGTGCGAACTGAAGTGGATAGCATCACCGTATTTGTTCAGAAAAATATAATTTTTGCTGCTCGGAAAATCTAAGCTAAGTGGTTCACCTTTCTTTATTCAGTCTCCCGTGATCGAGAAAGTACCACAGCATGGCTTGAAGCCTTGACATCTCACATCAACTCTAAACAAACTTGACGTTCGCTCAAAACATTTGTTTTTCCCACCTCCTTGCCGGGCACAGGCGCCTTTGTCGGCTTGCGTCACTTCCTTCGGTGACCTTCGATCAATATTCCTGGGCCCAGACTTGGCAGGTGTTGCTGCCAAACTGGACGGAAACATCGAGCAGATGAAAGATTGCTCGCGTCCAGGATTGCATGCGGCAAATAGTTTTGTATTTTCTGAATGTGCAACAGTGCGAGTATTCTTTAATCTCAGATTTGCAGTAGTGTTTTTAGTGAATAGAGGATTTTTCGCTTTTTGCGATTCTCACTTGTTTTTCACACTTGTGCTTTTCCTTTCAAAAGCTATTCAGCGACATAATTTTATGGCACTGTGCATTGATTATACACACGGCTATTTTGCACCAACGATTTTTTAAACGAAGCGGCTTGCTATCTCGTACGTGCTAATTGAGCTTCGCTAGGTGCCGGCTAAAGAAAATTTGTTTTGTTGAGCCGACTGTACAAACATGTGTCGGTTGCGGCAATCGTTCTTTGATCTGCTGTAAATCGCTAGATCAAGGTTAACGAGTTCCCGCGCAATTTGCCGCTCGCTATCACGTCCGACGTTGAAACACTGCAAATCAAATGCGACTGACAATCGTGAGCAAACTGAACAACGAATTTGACGTCGTGCGTTTTGCAGAATTTTTCAAAGCCAGCGTTTATGGGTTGGTATGCCCGCAACTGCTTTCCACCCAGTAGCAAATTTGTTCAGGCTTCAGAAACGGCATGCTTGTGGTCTGTTAATATACATATACTGTAAATGCATGGAACGTAGCATCAGTTCGCATTTTTGAAAAATGCCGTCGTGGTCTTTGTCCATTTCCAGTCACCCATGGCGATCGATATAATACGACCTCGTCGCAATGCACGATTTGTACCAGTTTGTTACTTATACGCGCTATTTCTGAAATCTTAATATTTTTTCATATGTTTGCAGCTCTCGCTGCCGGTGGATACATGAGTGAATACAGATGGGACAAAGGCGGCAAGACGAAAGGGAGAGAGTGGGCTGAAGATCTGCCCACCGACTCTGCAGTTGTCATGCATATTTTTTGCGTCTATATGGATGTGCACCTGCCACCTCACCCTCGGTATGTTGAAAATACGGGGTCAGAGTTCGCGCCAACTGCCGCTGGCAATTTTTGGGACGGTTGGAGTCAAAATCTGTAACTTGGCGATCGGGTTAGCATGGCCTGGGAAAAAATCAACGGGTTTCGTCACAACTGCTATTTAATATTTTCCCGTTGTCAAACTCGAGAAAAGGACACAAATCGATGGAAACTCCGCCAACTACTTTCTCCGACCGGCAAGCTGACTTGGACCCGTGTCAAGTGCAGAAAGTGTTTGTCGACAGCATTGGCTGCGATGGGCTGGGAAACTCATTGTTTGAGATTTGCAAAATCTGCGACCAGACACTTTGCAGTTTAAATTTTTTAACTGGCCCGGAAACCGTGTAGTTGTTTGCTTGTAACTGGCCGGGCTTGGTGTTCAGCCAACGCTGCTTTGCGTGTGAGATGAATGAAGCAACGCTGCTCTGGTGTTACGCACAAGTTTACGCGCGGCTTTGGTTTCTTTCGGCGGCGCCGTCTCATCTGTCGTCACCTGCTCCGATTTTGCTCTTGAATAATTCTCGCCGTCTTTTTGTCGTGATCCGAACTCACCTTCGTCACGTGTTTGGCACTCGACAGCTTATTTCTTCATTTTCTGCTTCTTCCCAGTGCTTCTTTATCTTTGCGGTTCACCTCGTTGCATGGCAACGACCTTCCCATCATTTCAGGAGACAAGGCAAGAGCGATGGTTTCGCGCAAAATAATGACAGAGAACCTTTCAGACCGCTGTAATTTGCAAGTAGGGGCAAAGCTGTTAACCCTGTAATGGCTGATACACGTGCGAGAACTTCGTGCGAGAACCGATTTTTTGAAAGTATGCGTGAAACGAAGCCCTGCCACGTTTAAATTGCTTTGTTTTTTAGGTACCCAGATGGTAAAGCCTTCACGTCACAGTATTTTGTGCAAAGTCCGCACAAGCCTAATCCATCGAGCAGCGCAAAGATGCAGATCTTCCAGAGCAAGCTCCTGCCACCTCACTACCAGCTTGTCACCAAAGAGAGAACATACGACCCGGCCTCGGTATGCTGTGATTGAAAAATGGAGACAGGAATATATTGACCGGTGCTCGTTCCAGACTGACAAGCAACCCGTCATCGACCAATATCGCAAATGTTCAAATATTTTCCGAACCAGCTTCGACTCACTAATGTCGGAGCGTGTCGTTCTCTGTCATTTCGAATTAAATGTTTGCCATGCAGTCGCTAGGCAACGACAAACGTACGGATTTCAAGAAAACGAATGTATCAGACTGACATTTAACGTTACGTAATATGTGCTTAGTCGAGACAACCGTTGCGTCTTGAAGCAGAGATCTATCCGAAATATCCGACAGACTAAAAAAGATTTATCGTGTCCCTTCGTTATTATTCTTTTGCTTTGCGATGGCCACGCATGGTGCTTCAGCCGCTATGTTCTGGCTGCTTGCAGTGGACGTTTGATCCTGCGGCGGCAAGGGCGCTACTCCTCCTAACCCTAACTATTACTAATCCAGGCCGGCGACGGTCGGGCTTGAGGTTGTCCTTCCCGTTGCGTTTCGTTCGAACGATGCGGCCCAACAACTTCCCGCGCTCTTGCTCGTCGCTTGCTTGGCACTTACTGGCGATTACTGCGAGTCTGGCTCTCGTGCCTGTAAACGCGGTGCTATTTTTTGAGGTGCTGTTAATGACACAAGGCAAGGAAGGCCCGTTCGGCAAGTACCTGTCTTGTTACGGCATCACCCCTAAGTGCCAATGCATTTTCACCCACTGCGAGAACAAAACCGGTCGTGTGCGTCTTACGCCTTGCTCGATGATTGGTTGCAGATTGCGTGACGTCACAGACCGAACAGTAGTCTTGCTTTATCGGCGACGCACGATCTTGTGTTGTGGTTTTCCGAGGGAAGAACCGCTGGTGGGCGGAATAGAGCTGAACGTAAGGCATCAGTCATGTCAGGCATTCCTTACGCTTTGAATCTAAATCGTGTTTATAGTTTTTTGAAAATTTTCTCTCATCTTTCATTAAAGAACAAAAGCATGAACGTGAATGACGCTAACGCAAGATGAACATCTTGCCTTGTTTGGTGACAGATACACTGAAAATCTCGGTTCGCGTAACGCTAGAGTGAAGTAACGGTTGAAAAACTTTATTCGGACTTCAACAAGTGTTTGCTGCGACATGCTTCGCTCTCGTGCGGCGATGTGAACCTGCGCCTGTGACGTATCTCGCTTCGAATGTAGCGCCGGCATGGCGAACCACTGTTGTTGTTGTTGCAGGGACGTCACAACCTTTTCATGGNCATCTTGTTTTTCTTGCACTGGATCAAAACAAAGGAGTCGTCGATGCTCGGGTAAGTTACGTGTCGGGATTAATACGCTCACATTGTGTCGAACCCTGCCGAACACATCAGCCAGAAGTACCGCGCGGAACCTCGTGCGTGCGATTGTCGTTTCGTCACCTGGCATGTTTGCTCGGAACGCTGAGCTTTGCTTCCTTTATTTGCTATGCATGTTGTTGCAAACTGACGCTGCAGTGCGTAGTGATTCCGTGCAGTTACCCACACAATAAAAAGTGTTTTTGAAGTTGTTTTAGGGACCCGCTTCGGGTCCTGGAATTGAAAATCGGGTCCCCACAATTAGAGAAAATTATCATCGGGCCCCGACAGGTCCATACCAAGTACCTAAGATTTTCCTTCAAAAAAAAAAAAACGCAATAAATTTTATAGCCGCAAAAGATCTACAACAGCTTAAATGCTTCACGATCCACCAGTTATCAGTAAGTACTTTTCCGAGTAAAACATGCCCTCCCCTCTCCTCGTCACAATGGACATCGAGACAGATCGGCGGGTGTCGATGGAAACGTCTACGTCACGTTCCTTCCCAGACACGTATGTTTAACTGAAAGGAACCGTGATTAACATCGGTCTCGTGTATCCGCTGTAGCAGGATATCGAGCGCTAATCAGCCAATGTGCTGCAGATGTTTCATGTCATCCAACCACAGGCCTATGGTGACAACTGATAATCTCACCCGGATCTGACCTGGCCACACCTGGTCCTTTTTTGCCCGTAGCCACCGACACACCGGTGATTTTTCTTGGTCATTGGGTGAAAATCCAGGTGGATCTTACTTTGTTTCGCAACTTTTAGCTTGAATCGACAATTATTCCATGCACGAAAGGTGCCCAGCTTGTAACAGATGCTGAACTTTGTCGCAAAACACTCGTCAATAAGTTATTCCTGGTCCCTGCGTGACGTCACCAAGGTCAACAGCGGTTGCGCTCTTGTTTAATGGACTTGCGTGGTCTGCTCTGTGGTCAGTTGGTCGCCGGCCGTGTTTACGAAGAAGCTCGTCCGTAGCCTTTTGACCCGACTGCCGTTAATAGATGGAAGGAAACCGACATTGACTCTGCGATTCACTGCTTGTCAGCTCCTGTGGGAATCCGCGCCCGACCACGGTCGGCCCTGGTCTTTCTGCGGGTTGCCAAACCAAAAGGCCGTTTTGAAACGCGCGTGAATGGTTCCGACTTCCGTAAATATGGGAAGTTCCATCGCGGCCTGAATGCCCGGCACGTGATCCGGCTGCCACATCCGCCTGACGTCACAACGGCGTCTCATTCCTGCGATGCCTCGCACGAGTTTTCGGTCGCGCGCGTTGCAGGCCTCGCCAGCGGGCATCGGCGAAGGTGTGCGGCTTTTGCAGTTGAGCGCTGCAGACTGAAGCCAATTTATCACCGCATTAAACTGATGCGCAAATGAGCCCTGAAGCGGAGACCACCCAGGCGCCGACATTTCTTGTCAAACGCTGTCCCGGCCAATGATCACTTGCCAACATGTTGCGGCGTTCTGCGAGCGCTTAACGCCCCTTCGCTTTTTTTCCGCAGCCAAGTCAACCTCGGCCTTTCTGGCATAAACCTTCTGTGCGTCATCGAACCCACGTCACGGACGCGCGCCACCGTCCTGCCTTCCAAGGAACAATCGTCGACCGGTTGACGTCACGGCCTCTACCCCACGACTTTATCTGTGTGGTTTGGCTGGAAACGGTCGCCGGCGTGCAAAGGTCGCGGATAAGTTTGCCGAAACCCTCCACGCGTCGCCGTGGCGAGAGTCTTGCCTGGTTTGTAATTTTAGCTGCACGTCTGTAGCCGCGATCGCGACGCGAGACCTGACGGAAAGCAAGAATTCGATTGGTCGTCTGAGCAAAGCCCGCTTGAAAAGTTAACATTTGTTTCTACCTGGCAGAAGGCATCCGGTCGCATGTCTTGTCTGTGCTGACCTGTGTTTATCTCATGGACTTATTTCATTGCGTAATAAAACGGTGCTCCGCGTCTGCATCTCGTCGTTCGATCGCTGAGTTGTGTGCTTTGTTTTGCAGGATAAGCGATGCTTTCACCGGACCCCTCAACTTGCCACCTTATTAAAAACTAGTTCCGCAAACGGCACAGTATGAAGTAAATCTGGTGCAATATCTTTCGTTACAAACAGTCTAGAATAGGGTTTCTCAACCGGAGCCCTCGACCCCCTCGGGGGCCACGAGCAGAGACCTTTACTAGATAGCTCTGCCGTGATATTGCAAAACCCTACTGATGAGCACGAGGCCACAAGTGTTGACAGTCTATGGAAAGGGACCACAAACCATGAAAGGTTGAGAACCACTGGTCTAGAATCTTAAACTTAGCTTTCTGGCGTGACCCTGGATTATCCCTTTGATAGTTGCGCTTGTCACAGCACACATCATACCATACCTTCAGTAGCATCTTCAGTTGTAGGACGAACAAACTAGTCGGTACTCTTAACATTTTTTACCAGTACCAGATATAGTAGATCCAGAGCAGTGTTGCACGCTGTAGTTGCATAGCAAACGTTTCAACATAAAGTCGCTCATCAACACTAAAAAAGCCTTTAAAAAACTATACAGTTTTATTTTGAGACGTTTCGGATGATTCTTAATCCACCTTCAGTCAAAAAACTAAAGCAACACTTGGCAATGCTAGCAATTCAAAACCAAAAGACTCTGTGACGCAAGAAATAACAGTGTGACGCAAAAGACGTCAAAACCAAGACCGC
>JGI24158J21664_10001334_pt1 | contig 27449 bp, 13 predicted proteins | sample Ectturendosymbi3_FD_21664 | JGI IMG/M metagenome (IMG submission 21664) | reverse complement strand
GTTCTCCATTGATGTGATCTCAGGTCACTATATTTTGAGAGACCATTGGAGGAATTTGAGAGACCGTTTTGGTCCCTCAAAACACCTTAAAAAAACACTGCTCTTATAAGATAAATTTCCGAAGATAACAACATCCCGTTTTCAAACAAGAAAATTCTGGGGTAGTTTATCTTCCGCTAACAGTTCTGTAAGTTCGCATTCGCTTGTTTTTTCCTTAAGTTTCATACATTTGTCCGCATTACCACACAGGTCTTTTTTATTTGGGTGAAACTGATCCAGAAGCTGCTGCTTTTTCAGCATGCGACTACGTGCCATATCTTCGGGTATGGGAGAAGAGCCGTGCGCAGTGGAGCAGCAGGCCAAAAACGGAGTCGCAGCAGAGTCAGCGGAACGGAGTCCGCAGCTTTCAAGCGGAGGCGGATTTTCGTCAACATGCGTTACGCTGAGTCTGGGGCAGAGTCGAACTTTGAATTTTTCAAATTAGTGGAAAGAAGTGTTTGGACTGGGATCGGATGCGGAGCCGAAAAAATAGACTCTTGTCTGCCTCTGCCGCGTGACGAACTAAAATCCACGCAGCTTAATTGTTGCTTTTTTAACTTAAGAGCCGCACAAGGTTAAACGTCTATCGCCAACGCTACATACCTTGGCGAACTTTTCGGTGCGCTACGAAAAGCTCTTTCCGGATAACGAATTATCAGAGTGGTGTCTTCAACCTCAATCGTCTGAAAAGAAACAATTATTTTTCAATTACAAAAGCACCATCAGGCTGAAACTATTAGCCAAACATTGTTTGCGCTGATGACAAACGACGGATAGAACCGACTACAACTGGAAATTGTTACGCGTTGCTGCATACACGACTTTGGCTTACCTACTCGTACTTCACGAATTTATTGCTACGGACGAAAATATTATCTGGCGCTAAAATGCCGCATGGAGATCAACCACAGTCAGGCCAAAGGTTGACGACAGTGGTCTAAAATGCAATCCGCCAAACCACGCACGCACCCTCGGTGCCCGATGTAATCGACCATTTTGTCATTGCCCCATGTCTTTATCAGATAAGTGCAATTTGCAGTAGCGTGTTTCTCTTTGTCATGTGCATACATTTTCAACAGTGGTCAAGGCAATGCTGCGCACATCTACCAGCTGAATAGTTTGGGCACTGCACTTTCGTACAAGAGCATTTCTTTTTTAACGACAACCCGCAAAGGCTAGTTCAGCACGCAGTGGCCTTCACGTGTTACCACAGACGTAGAAGAATTATATTTGCGACACAATCAAATAATCCAACCCCGACAATGCAAACTCAGTTCGCGACACCAAGTCAGCATTTTGTTTACGATTTGTCGATAAATCATGATCCGCAGTAACATCTGCCATTTTCCTTGTCATATAATATAACGCGGATAAAGCACCAAACTGTTGCCTGGTTGGCGCACTTCCTCGTCCTTTTACGATATTTTCTTTTTCACTAACTTTGCCGACATCTTTTTATGCAATTTTCGCGTGACTTTTTCACTTGCAATGAAAAACTTCGTGACAACAATAGAAATAGCATCGTGCTGCCGTAAGATGCGACGACGTTTCAGGAAAGGTCGAACACGCGCAAAAGCCTTCAAGATCGCCAGCCGCTATTGATATCAACCAATTACCGGAAGCACGACCTACTGTCTATTTGTTCTCGTATCGAACTCAATTGCTTTTACACACGAATGACAAACAAGCCATGGACGGAGCCGGACAACATGACCTCAAATAAATTCCGCACTGACAACGTCTGCACTGGTCAGCTTGCTTGCTCGACCAGGAACAGGTGACCGGTCGAAAGGCTGGGGTAGGTGGCGTTGCACAGAGGTTATAGATTCATCAAGCAAAAGGCCAGTATCTTGCAATTGGTTACGGACTTCGAGAAAATGTCCTGAATCTGATGATTCCAAAGTTCTGACAAACAGCTCGACTTTTTTTTGAAAATATCTTTTCTGGTCACGCCCGCTCCCAACAACTATCAAAAGTGGGCAGACATGCGAGGCACGTTTGCTTGCAGTTAAACCGCCAAACAGGGCTGTAGGTCGTGACACGTTTTGGAACGCAGCAGTTTACGGCCCACAATGTTTGGCTTCGCATAATAGCTTAACGTCTCAAGAAATAGCGGGAACGCCAGGACAATGCAATACATGGAAGTGCCGCCCAAAACAAATTCATCTAGAAACGACCGGTTGCGGACGTGGTAACACTGCAGTTGAAGCACAGTAAAATTGGTCTGACACGGTTACAATGCAACGATTATTATCTTCAAGCACGCAGTCACCTCCAACTTGGCATTCCGCTCTTTGCAATCTGTGGGAGTGTTTGTGCAGCACTATACCTTTAACCAGGGGTGCAAAAATGCGGTCGCGCGACTGCAAGCTTGGAGTGCGCGAACGGGATTTGCAGCGACATAGCAATGCCTAGTTTACAGCTTTGCCATAATATTAAGTGCAATATTATGGCAAAGCTTATATGTGTGCGCTACTAAAAATTTCCGCGCACTACTAAACATTCACAAAAAAATTTTCACCCCTGCTTTAACCAGCTCGCGATCAACAAAAGAACACAAGCATTCTGTCAAATCGCTCCTTTAAAAGTAGATTCAAAACAAGCGGATAATGAATCCATCTTACGTCGCGTGCAAGCAGAGCTAGCTTCGCGGATTCCGGATCGCGGTAATTGACGAAGGCGCAACGACTCGGGTAGAGCATGTTGACTCCAGTAAGTTCACCGAATTGACTGAAATACTGCATCATCTGCTCTTCCTTTATGCTTTGCGTGACGTTCCCGACCCAGAGCGAATTATATTCCCTGCAAATGACGAATGCTGCTTTCCAGTGAGAAGGATTTTTTTCCGTAGGCAACTAATACAACGCAAGTATCTCTGGAAAGTGCGAAAGCACAACTTGCACAATTATAAGACTTTCCGGTAATGCGAGATCAAATATCGTAAGGAAGTGGCACATAAATCCTCAGTGCACTGACATTATGAGCCGGACTCGGTTAACAGGCGATATCCGTCTTGAAAGTTTTCGAATGTCGTATTCAACATTTCGATCAGGGGTGGGGGTCCTACCGCCCGCGTGGACATTTAGTATGGCCCGCATCGGAAGTTTCGTTACCCATGTAAAGCATAACATCGCGTCAAAATGAAATCCTATCATAAGCAGATACTTGGACAGTAAGTTAAGAGCAGTCTCTTGCTCACGAAGATAAAGGCAGAATTTCAAGATAAAATTATTTTTTGCAAAGCGCCAGCGACATTCCACAAATCATGCGGCCCGTGATAGTAAATAAAACTTGTTTCTTGGTTGTAACACAGCCGCAGTATAGGCCGCAAAGAAAAGATGTTACGGAAAAATTGCGACGAAACACTAACACTTCGCTGTATGCGTCTTCGGACTGGTGGTCATCGCCATCTTGGAGGTAGCTGCCTTCGCCGTGAGAACCCGAGGACGATTTTATTTCTTCTTCCAACAACGCCAGGTCTTCTTCATCGGATATATAAACATCCTGCGAGTGATGCTACTGTTATAGAAGCGAAAAATCGAACGCTTACGCTATGAAGCACTTGATGCTACTTGAAAAATAACGTTTATCATACTTTTCGACTAAAACCAAAATTTTTGGGAAGTGTAGTAAACGTCTGGCAGGCCAACACCGGCATTAGATGAGAGCACTTAACAATAATTTGAATAGTAACTACTGCGTTACCAGCTCGCCAATTGTAAACTCTAAGCTAGTATCAGCGCAAATGGTCAGTGAGCATTGTACTGTATGTTGCACATACTCGCCACTGCGATTGCGCGGCCGAAACCGCCCCCAAGCCGTATTTTGCGTCATTATATTCCGCAGGAGATACCCGTGGTGTGCGACATGTCGAGGTGCTTAAAAGCAGCGGAGCCACAGTGTACAAATGCAATATTTTATGTTGCACTTGGACCAAGCAATCGTATTTAGAAGCTGACAAGTCAGCAAGAAACTGAGCAGGCGATTGTTTGCATTTCAACAGCAGCCTAACGATGTTAAGTAAATGATCTTTTAACGTTTCCGTCCTCTTTGTATTTTTCCCCCTTGTCTTTCGTCCAAGCGGGAGCGATATCGTTAACTTTGAGCGCCGCTGCTATAGACTTTCCACTGTTGCTAACGAAACAAAGTCACGCTAACAAAAGCGGCCACGCATGACTAAGCAAAATAATGAGCCTCGCTCGAGCAGCGGCGACGTGCTCGACACGTGAACTTGCTTCGAAAAATGGCAGTGTGGTAGTTTCGAGTACCTGCAGAGAGGAATCTACCAGCACCCCAGACAGCAATTCATCCAGGGCGAGCTGAACGCCGCCGGTCTTCCTCAACGCATTCTCGCATCGTGCTTTTGGAAATCCCATAATCTGCAAGAAAAAGTGCCTTCGGTTTCGATCAACGAATTTAACACGTCTGCAGTTGATGTTGAAAACAAGCGTTGTGGTCGAGTCTTTTCCACTAGCTCAGCAAAGTTGAGCTGGAATGTTTGTTACCAGACGGTAACATCTGCGCAAAAGCAACTTCAAGCTAGAGCGCAGAGGAAATTCGAGATCATCACGGTAACGACAATAAAAGGGGGCTGAAGCAACACGACCAGCACAGGTCAAATGAACAGAAGGCGCCACGAAGACGTTTGCAGAGCTCCACTGACCGAACCGAGAGCAACAGACTCATTCAACCGTGACACCAATCGATTCATTTTCCAGGCAAGATCGACAACACCGGTCACAGTGCAAACTGTTTGGGGTTGCCGTGACTAACCGCTGTCGAGATCATTGCACTGGGAATACGTTCAGTAAGTCGAACAAGAAAGAAAACAATAAATGAACTTTTACAGATGCTATGGGTGATTTTCCACGGTGCGTTATCCACCGTGTACGGCCATTTCAACACGGCTGTCGCCTTAAATTTTACGTATATGTTAATGAAGATTCGGATAAGTGACAAGAATGTTAACATAGTCCCCCTGTTGATGTTTGTCTCTCACACTGTGGTCGACACATAACTTGACAACAATCGCACCTTGTTGCGTGCTTTTGTCCAGCACTGCCGTCATTACTCAGAAAAACAAGTCAGTTTGCAGATTTTCTATTTTTGCGTCTCACTGTCTCCATGGCATTGTTTAGGTTTGTACTGAAAACGTTCCTGCCATAAACTTTCAAAAACGCTTTGCCAAGTGACAGCTTGAGGAAAAAGACAATTTTCTAAACTGACTTGAGGTTTGAGCAAGCGCGAGCAAATGACGGCCCACTAAGATGTGTAATCAGGTCAGTTGAACCTGTCCGTATATTAAAGCTAGTAGTTTTATTTATTGTTTTGCAGTAGCAAAGAAAATTAATTTTTTCATATCGCTTGCAATGTCCACACCATGCATGGCAGCTTGCTGTACATTGAACTGCAACACTTTTAAAAACTTGGCAAAGCAGTGAAAGTGTAAGTTCTTATGTGAAGATAGTGGACCGAAGAAAAGAGGGTTTAATGAGGAGGGGGCAGCAAAAATTTTTTTAAGTGAAGTGCGATGAATAGTCGATTTGTGCCACGAAGCAAGCGAACTATTATAGCAACAGTCAATACAACAACGGAGGCTACTGCTCAAGAGCTTGGCGCCCATTTAGTCTCAGATAAATTTTTTCGTCGACAAGCCGTGGTTGAAGAATCAGCACCAAGGTAGGTTTTATGCCAACAATCAAATTGGCAGAGGCTAGCGAGCCTTTCTCCTAAGGCGAGTCTTTGTAACAATAAAAATGTTGGAGACAGTTTGTCTCTTGTGTCCCGAGAGCAATTGCAAGTTTGAAAAAATCAGTTATCACTTAGAACTGCTACTAGCCGTGCGGAAATGATTGTCAAAGATATAGTCAGCAAATAAAAAGAGACAGCATTCCTCAGCAAGGTTTACTATCACTGGGTGTAAGTATTGACGTAAAATATAACTGTTCAGCTCTAAATATTATCCAAGGAATTAACGGTAATTTGTAGGTAACCAAGCGGCTTTTGACCATGAACCTTCTGGAAGGAAAACGCGCCGAGAAGACTTATATACCTGGGTGTCTGCAGACACGGAGAATATCGACCTACCTTGGAGTAAGCTTGTCGATATCACAACGGATGGATCTCCAAATTTAAACAGAAATGTCAGGCTGGTGGAAAGAGACCTGGTTAAATGAAAGAGGAAATCCTGACCTGGATGTTATTTTCCCTCACTGCATCATTCACAGGAACGAATTTCCTTGTAGGTCTGTATTGCAGCTCAATCGTATCGTGAAACCAGCTGTAAAGTTTCTGAACTTTATACGAGCAAATGGACTCCAGCATTGTCAGTTCATTACATTCCTAGAGGAAACCGATGCAGATCTCCATGATGTCATCACTGTAGCATTCCTCTGGTTAAGTTTGGGCAAAGTGTTCCAACGAGCGCGAGATCGCAAGGAAGAAATCGGTGCATTTTTGGAGTTAATGGGGAAGTCCGATGCATTTCCTCAACCAAGCAACCAACAAGAACTGGTTGTGGTACTTGGCGTTTGCTGAAGATATATTTTCACAAATGAACGAACCGAACACGACGCTGCAAGAGAAATATCAGTGTGCGCGCGACATATACGCAAATGTTAGAGCCTCCCAATCGAAGCGGGTTTTATTCTCCAGGCAGATATCATACAAGTCATGCGCTCATTTTCCCGCAAAATACGAAGAAATGCAGCAAGGCTCTGGAGGACATGCACGAAGAATTCCGTCGCCAGTTTTATGGTTTGAAAACGACTGACGTGTCACTTTAGCTGGTGGCCTGTGCCCGGCCACAACTCACAAGACTCTGAAAACAGCACTACAGGTGTTGCAACTGAAACTGATCAACCTCCCAGTCTGACCCTGTCTTAAAAGAGAAGTTCTATTCTCTTAAATTGAATGGTTTTGATGCTTCACTTCAACGGAATAGAATTTCCGAACCTCTAGATGATGACGCAGAAGATGCTGGAATAGTTTGGAATGGCCTCGTCATAGATCGAAGTTAACTGAGCAACGCCTCAGATCTATCCGGAGAATAGCCGCAACGAAGCTATCTCCAGACTTTGATGCAATGGCCGAAAATGGAAAGCGACAGCACTGTTTCCACTAAATTTTAAATCCACTTGCTGTGTTGTAAAGCAAACGTATTTATAAAACATAGCGTGCAATAAACCTTAAATCATGGTGCTTGCTTTCCTGCTAAAAGAACAAAAACTTTTACGTTGTGTTGTGCACGATTCTGTTCATTAGTTCACACGCACAATCCATTCACCTTGTATTTTTAAGATTTTTGCACAATACAGTTTATATCTATGTCAGCGCTGACTGCGACGTACTCGCCCTTTGAAAGCTTAAGAAAACAATTCTCTGCATCTACGCGCAAGAATTTTCTCGCAAATAGACAACACGTCAGCATTAACTGTAGCATGGGCCCATGTGCTTACCAGTAACTGTTCCAGTTGGCATGCATGTAACTCATTCTCCGCTTCTTTGTTCGATCGGTCAAGTTTATAAGCTCGTTCGAAAGCTGTCTCAGCCTCCGCGAAACGCTGAAGAAAATAAAAACGGATTGAAAAATAATGAAGCTGCTGAAAGCGAGACGCTAAGTACGCGAAATGCTTTCTGTTTTAACCGCTAAGCTCTAAATCCTCTCCAACAGTAAGACACTTCTAGAATCGTAGAACAACGCTGAGGGAAGAACGAGCATCTGAAACTGTTGCTTGTTTCAGATTTGGAAAAGCAAGTGCGGTTTACTTCAAAGTTCAACACTTGTAAAAGCGAACCGTATGTTTGCTTCTGGAGCTTGTGTGCAAGGAAGAGGCCAGTAGCAATTTCGCTGGGGCGAAACGCATTGGTGTTATTGATCAGGTCAATAGCGTCGCGATGCAACGCATCGCGTCGCAACAAAGATGCGTTACTTCGCACCACTGACTACAGTCGAATACTTCGAATTCACGCGAAGCGGTTGGAAAAGCTGACCCGCCGTCGGAAGTTAAGGTATTGAGTGATTTTTGATCGTTTGTGAGCAATCCGACATTTCCTCGGTATAATCTTCGATGGCGACATACTTAACATATACGACGGCAGCGAACCAGCTTGAAAAGAAAACTTGATCTGACGCCAAGAAATTGACTACCACGTGTGGGATAAAGCTGCTCCAACGGAAGCTCCGAGGCTGCAATGTTCGTACGTAGGTTAAAAAAATCGTTGGAACTCCAGTCCACAGCATTTAGCAACGCAGCACTTTTGGTGTAAATCGTATCTTTAGGTGATGCATAAACAAAATTTTCGACCGGCGCAAGCCTATGCTTCATTCCAGTACTGCACAATTCCAGTTGATGAATCAGTGAAGTGGCTTACTTTGACAATTTGACTTTTTTTCAATACCTTCTTACTAACTTACGAGGTTCATAGCTTTCCAATTATTTCAGACGGTTGGTCAGCGTTTAGTTGTTAGAGTGGTTACGGTTGTAAATGCAATCCAAAGCTTTGCAGTGAAACACAACTTGTACAAGCAATGAGAGGGAAACAAATTTTTCCCAGGTATTTGCCCAAAATTGTTTTAAACCTTCAGCGAATTACTGAAACAAAAGGTCACTAGTGCCGATAACCGCAATTCAAGACATTTCCAAAAACCTCACCAAAGAATGTACATAGAATCTTCGCACTTTGCCACCATACCATTGAATGAGAGACACCAATTCTAAACAGTAGTCTGCGGCACGAACACCCCTACAACAACGACTCTTAAATAACCTTCAGTTATGTGGAGATATTTTATGCTGATGATTGTAAAAAAATTCTACCACTTCAAGTCCGACAGAAAAACGTAGTATCCACGTTCATGCCCAAGTTCCGTAATTAAATATTGCGTAGATGAGATCAACAGTGCTTTGCTCGTAAAATCACTTCCCTTATTTAAAAACTTCGCGCATTAACAGCAAGATCTACATATGACTACAATAGTGTTCTGACAGGAATTTTGGAAATTTCCACTGCATTGGGTGTAAAAACGCTTCCAAGCAACCACAGTAACATCACAACAAGCACTGCTTCCTGTGAAAAGCTCTGTTCCGGTCACGTTTTCTTTAACGCAAACAGTGGGTATTTTGTCGAAAAAATTGTGGTAATCAACCTTTCAAATGACTGTAACTAAACTGGCGCTGCAAATGCTGAATTTCCCTCGTTGGCAATTCGCCTTGCGGAGGATTACCACAAAACTTGAACTTGCCAATTGTTTCTACCACCTTCCAACTCGGCAACGCGCCAGCATACAACTGATTACCTCAGGACATAAACATCACAGCTCGTGCAAACGTACATCCACACAAAGACATGTGCATGTGTTCTGCTCTAGCGGCCGTTCGGTGCTCGGTTCTCGTGAGTTAAAAGAACCGCACAATTAAAATGTATTTCTTACTTTCATTTGATAAAGAATTTTGCCCTTACGAAAGTACCCTTTGTCCCAATCCGGTGACAAAGATATCACAGTGTTGGCATCGTCCAACGCTCTGCAACGAAACAAGCTTTGTAACAACACCAGAGCAGTACTTCCACTTACCCTATGTTGCTGCACTGAAGAATGGCGGTCAAAAGTACGAATACAAAAAAATTTGCGAAGCGGTTTAATGGGCATAATTTCTTTTGTAGAATAGACAGAACTGGTTGAATCGGTTACGGTCATAGACCGCAGCAGCGTGGGCTAATCATCCGAACCGTGAACAAACCTCACAGTTTTTAGAATTTTACGTATTTTGCAATCTCACAGTTGCCAAGATGGGATTTTCACAATGTCTTTCCTAAACGCCAAACGGTTACGTTGTTTAGTAGAAACTGCGGTTATCCCATCCCAGTATAACACTGTGAACGATTTAAACTTTTAAAAAATCTTGCAGACCACACAATCGAATCAAAAAGTTCAAAGCTTCCACTGCGTCGTTGTTTTGAGCTCAATATAAAGGTCTTGAAAAGGAGAAAATGCCAAATCGATTGTACGCGCATTTACGAAATCGTTTTTATCACAAGCAAAAATAGTCTATTAAGTTTCAAACAACCCACTACCGATACAGATCGATTCACAGTCGCCAGAACAAAATCACAGCGCAGCTGACTCTTGGCGCGTACCTGGTGTAATTTCCCAGTTTTTCATAACAAAAGGAACGATTGCTGAAATAAAGACGTTCGCGGTTGTGCAAAGAGATGGCGTCGGTGAAGCAAGTCGCAGCGCCGGCGTAATCGCCCTGGTTCGCCTTCTTGCTTCCTATGGCCGCAAGGTTCTTCGATTTGAGAATATTAACGGGAACCTCGCATTCCGCCTTAAAACGTGCAGTGAATGTTTTAATAACCTGCACGTTTTTACGTTTGATCCAACTCAGCGATTTTAGCCGATAATTCAGCAAAGAGCTCAGCAGTCTCTAAAATTTAAAGGACTTTGCTGATACAAAACTGAAAGTGTTACTGTACGCTCTTCAAATCCAAAAAAACTACTTAGGAAGCGGTTCAAAAGCTTCCGACGTCACAGTTCAGACTGTCTCGTCATTAACACATTATCTATTAATATTTGCTCAAGACAGCGCAGAACGCTGTGCTCAACAACCACATGGGGATGACTATACATGGGCAATTCAGAAAATCTAGTTTTCCGGATTAACCAAACCGGATCCAGAATAGCGAATCTTGTTGAGAACGTGTTGGCTTCCAACAACTCAGCAAAACCGAAAGGAAGACGATTTATTAATCACTACAGCAAAAAAAAAACAATCAAACCACAAGTTTACTGCAGCGCATTATATTACGGCTTTCTAAACGTTCGCCCGTTGAACGAGGTTCCAAGTTCCAACTTGGTGACAGTTACTCCGGCACTGGAGTAATAACACTCTGAAGATGCTGACGTGGCAAATGCGCAAAGATATTTTAAAGCGAATGGCTTTAACAAAGGCTGTCCTCAGCATTGTTGCGGCACCAGTCTAACGTGTCCCATATTTGGTGTTAACTTTTTACTTCCGATAACTCGCAATTTCTGTTTTCTTCAATTGCACATAACATGCAGTGCGAGCAAGTGACGAAAGCGAAGAAACCGCGGCATCATTCTCGCCCTTTTTCTTCGTTTTTTTTGTCACTCGCTCGCATCGCATGTTGTCAGCTGTGAACAAAACAAACGTAACAATTATTTGCACACGTCACACACACGTGACGCACTGACTTATTTCTAATGCGCTTGTGGAAGATAAAAACGGAATCCTGCTATCCGATGTAAATTGGCAATTTTGAATCGGATAGTTGAGGATCCGACTCCTCGGATTCGCTATTCTGAATAGCCCATTCGTGCACATCACCATAGTTTATATGTACGGCATCCAACAACAGCACGAACCTTGCTTTGTTTCTTCGTCGTTTTGACTTTTAACTTGGCACTGTTGGCCACTTTAACAAAAAACGCACTGTTTTCATCCCATTCTGGCTCCTGCGCATGACACATAAATGTGAAAAAATCAAAAAGCTTGCTCGTTTCAGCCGCGAAAACAAATGTAGCAGTGGAAAAACACACAACTAAGTTTGTCAGAAACAGACCTGCGTAGTTTAATACACCGTCATTATTCATGAATAGCATGGTCACCAAGGTTTATAGCAGTCATGGGGGAACACCTTAAAAAACTTACATCTGATTTTTCGCCATCGGAACTGCTCCTGTAAAGGAGAACACAATTATGTGATTATGACATAACAATGTGCGCCACACGTTGCTGCTTAACAGAAAGCTCACCAATCCACTGAAACGTGTTTTGAAACGATTCCGTTCTTCATTTTTGTTTGCGGTTTGTTCAAAACATATGTATCACTCGCCCTCGACTGATCAGTGGGTAGGACGCTGTTTGCAAACTTCTTTGTGGAAACAATGCTTTTCTGCAAAACAAAACAGAAAAAACAGGATTTTAGGCACGTTACACGTTTGATGCTTTTTTCACGTGGACATGTGAGCAGATAATCGCGGAAATTTAGTTTTCTTTCTTGTACAGCGCTAATGCCAAACGACATCTTTCTTCGCAGAAACTAACTTTGGCACACTTCCCGTTCAACAACTCATGATATCGTGGATAAGGCTGGGAACCATCTATCAGCGAGAAACGATCCCAAATTCTTACCAAATCCCCACGACGAAACGCAAATCCAGGCATTGTGTCATAGGTTTTGGCAGCACTTCCATGAAATGAACACATGAAGCAAATACGGTAAACCGCCGCATACCGACCAGGAAGTCATTGCGATAGTACTATTCTAATTAAAACTGGCTCAGGAAACGTCACAATTAAAGTGGCAAGATGACGTTTTCGCGCTAAGCGACGGCGACCAATCGCGAGGAAACTCTTCCAAAGGCAGCCATGCGTTGCAAATAGAGTTCTTGCCACAAAAATGCGGAAGTGTGGACATGAAGTGATTTTTCCATACGCTAATAGTATTTAGCCGTTACGTCCTCAAGCACTCACTAATTTAAGAAAAGTTTCATCGCTTAATTGTCTCGGCGACTTTTCAGCGCCTCTGCTTCCTTTGTGACGATCTTTATACGAATCCAAAGATATGTCTTCATCGCATTCCGATTCTTCATTGTTTTCATCAGTCGCTTCTTTCTCTTTCTGTTTCTTTTTTTTCTGACGCTGTCAAAAGAACATGTAACGGCAGCGCGCCGTGAAAGGTGGAAGAGAACAATAGGAATTCTTGCGCGAGAGCGAAATGAAACCTCAGCCGGGGACTTCGCGTCGGGGGTTCCCCAAAAGCTATCCCATTCCCCAAGCCAAAGAAGCACCGCTGTAAAAATGTACAGCAGTACATCGGATACATGCGACAAGCAGTAACAATAGTGGCGATTCTAAGGGGGGGCCATGCCCCCCCCAGGTTTTTGGCTGGCTCCTCAGCTTGCCCCCCTAGTTTTTTGCTTAATTTCACGTTCAAGTTCGCTTGACTGACCCATACAGCAGATAACTGTCGGCCAGCAATATTTTACGTTTATGTTGGCCCCCCTACTTTTTTCCTTGGCTCCGCAGTGGCCCCCCCCACTTTTTTTATTCTAGAATCGCCACAGAGTAACAATCGCTCCTTTTCGTAGTTCGTCACATGCCGCCTAAACGAGCGTTTCCCTTGCGTGCCTGAAACGCACGGCCATCAGTTACTAAGGCATTGACAATGACATTTTACTGTTTGGTACCAAACTGCCAAAGAATAACATGACCTAAGTGGCGAGCGAAAAAATTAAACCAGGGGCTCTAACTCAAATTGCTCCGGGGGCCAAATGGGAACTTATAAAGTAACCCGAGGCCCGCATTATGACACTGACGCAACAATGGCGGTGCTTGAACCCTGATAGAAACAGCTTTTACATCTTCTTTCCTTCGAAAGATGGTATGAGGTATAGGCAAATCCTTTCTAGCCGTCTCTACATTCGTCTGAAAGGGACTCGTTCACTCGCTGGCCGAGCACTTTTACACGCCGGTGAATAAAATTAATGAACTAAATTTTAACTATTTGAATATTCCCAATGAGCAACTCGGGTCACACAAAATACCCTCGCGGGCTACATGTGGCCCGCGTGTTTGAGATCCCTGAATTAAACAGACAAGACTGTATCTTATCACCTGTCCAAACAACGGCCCCAAAATGTATAAAAAAAAAACTCACAAACCATGTCTGGCACGGGCTTGAACCTGTTACACACAGTAATAGTCGCATGTTTTGGAAGTAAAAAGATAAAACCCAAAAATGCAACTTGCAAGAAATGACGGAAATCGAGCAAGTGATGGATCTACAAAGAAAACACGACCCGTGCATGGAAGTGTAACCATCCACTCTTCTCGGTTTGACATACCACTTTCTTTTTTTTTCGTTTTTCTGCTTTCCGTTTCGCTTTGTTTTCTTCATCAATCAGCTCTTTAGCTGCTTTGTTCGCTTTCTACCAAAAAAAGAAATTATGTGGTCGAAAGTTATCCGCAAACTACCGCAAAAAACTACATCCATGCAAACACTTTCCAAACAGCCGCAGTTGGACACACTACATGCACGCCTATGAGCAACGAGAATGATTTCCAGTCTTAGAGGCACGTTCCTATCGAAGCACATCAAAATTTTTAACTGCAGCTTCGCTCGACTTACTTTCTCCATTTCATTAAGAGTGTCGGGATCTGTTGGCTTCTCATTTAATTCTTCCAGCGGCTTTGGCACTATGAAGAGGAACACGCAATTGATAGCAATCAATCAATCAGTCAGTTTTACTCAAGCACTGCTTCAATTTCATACCATAACACTTCAACTAAAAGCACAGGTTTTACCTACAAATTCTTTTCATCTCCCACTGCCCGCATTTAAGGCTTTCGGCGAGAAAGTGCTACTGAACCCTAACAACGGAAACCTGGAATGCTTCAACAAATGCTTCAACTGGAATTTCAAAATACACATCACACAAAATCAATGTGGCTGCACAGCAGTCGAACATTAACAACCCATCTCGCAAGCAACGCAACGTTTTTTCTTTGCATCAGAACAACAACCAGCAGAGTCGTTCTGGCGGGCTATTGCAGGCATCCAAGTCCTATGTCTCCATTTTGGGCCACAAAAAATTAGTAACAGCAATGCTTACTAATACTTCGGTTGGAGGGGTAAACATGCTTTGTTCTGGTACTTGAATTACTACTCTTTTGGTCATCTTTGTCAACGAAGTAAAAATAACCCGAACCGGTGCCGTCTTTCACTGCAACAATGACAAAAGTCATTGAAGAAACATATGCTTGGCTCTACTCACTACACAGCGACAGTTGACACAAAACAATGAGCTGTACATCGGCTAGCTAAAGTGTAGTATCAAGTATCATCTGTTATAGTTCATTGTTTATAGAATACATTATTTAACTGAGCAAACCAATTAAGCCATCGACACAAGCATGCGATTTTAAGCAGCAAAAAAACGTTTTTATCGTCCCAAACTGGACCCTTTATAACAAAATCAGCTATCAACCATCACGAATCTACGAATGAAAAAACGCATTTAAAATTTGTCTCACTTTCTTTGGACAAACTTCATATTCTTAACCAGTGGACGCTAGACAAAGTTAAATGATACCACTTAAGGGCCATTTTCTAAACATCAGCAAAAACAGTTGAAATTGCAAAACCAAAATTGCTATTAAATGCTAAGTGCATCAGCATCAACTTTACCATAAGCAACTGTTATGATGAACAGTCCTAATTGTTCCAGTTACTACTATACACAGACCACTTCTTTTACTCAACTTCTGTCTGTCATTAGAGTAGTACAAATTTTAAACTGAATGGGTGTTAAATTCCAAAGCAATGGGTAGTGGGTACATGTGTTGAAAAAAGTGCCTTTTTAAAACGCAAAAGCAGAACGTTCAACATGGACATGTTAAATATTCCTGCTGCTTTAACAACGTTTAACATGTTATAGTAACAGGAATATCTTAGGAGCATTGTGAGTATGCTGCGACAAACACTATATGAAACTGCTACATATTGTGAAAGAGTGACAAAGCAATATCTTGAAGGTGTTAGGAAGCACTTGGATTTTTTTTATGAAAGTACAGCTAAAAAGATATGAGAGAAACCTGACAATTACTTTTATTAACTATACACCTGACAAACTTCTGAAAATGTACTGCTGTTATTTTGTGTTTTTCGTAAGGTTAAGCCCTTGTGTTTTTCATGTACCATCCCACTGTGCTGGTTAGTCTATAATGCTTTTGTTTACATATTTATTCAGATAAACTAAAACCTGGTGATGGTATCTCATTTTGTATGATTTTGTCATTAGTTTTTTTGTTTGTTACGTGAGTGATAAAGTAAACAGCTTCAGTGATGGTATTCCTATGCGTGACATAGCTCAATGCAAACACTTTCTGTAGCATATCGTTTGTTGATTTATAACAAAGAAACTTTATGACAGTGTGCTTCAAAATGCACTCATTAAGCTTTTGGCTGATCATTACACTGTAGATTACAATGTTCAACAATATTTTTTTCTAAAGTCTCTACTTGAGTTTCATAAAAGTACCCGTAAGCATCAAAAATCAACAAATTAGCCTAAAATCATTAAAACAATCAAGAAATCTTAAATATCTCAAAAACCACATAAAGTAAGCAAGTAAAATGTATTAAATGCATATAGTAACATGTTAGTTCTGGTTCATTTACAAAAAAAATTGTTCTAGCTCTTTCGGTTCTTGAGATCTTGCATGTTTCTATTTTTTGGATTGTTTCAATGGAAACGCTCATGGAAGAGGCGTCAAACAACAATTGATTCAACTTTTTTGTCACTTTTGAGAATGATGAGGCCAACTGCAACTTTTGACCAACTTACCTAGAGATCTGAGACATTCGCCCAAAATTGGTACGGCCTAGTAAGGTTGCCAATCCCTGTACCAGACCACTATCTTAGAATTGCCAACTTAAAAAAATGCAAAAACATGGCATTAGGTGATTAATTACTCCGGTAGATAGATGTGTTGCTTCCAACCATTGCTTTCCATATATCTTCATCTTGATCTTCTGCTGGACCAACCAGTAACTTGAATGCTTCACGGATTTCAATAAATTTCTGTAGAGTAAACCATACTAGCAGATACAATTGCCAGATGCAAAATTAACAACCACACAGCTCAACGCAAACAATTATACAGGAATCAAAACAGTTGATGTGAAGACTGTTGTTTGTTACTAAAGGCAAATATAGCAGGAGGTACCTTAAGCAAGAGTAAACAACAGTAAGAGACTTGGCAGAAAATATTCCTACAACAGAATTCTTACATGGTTGAGAAAAAAGTAGCATTCAAGTTTGAAAACACAACAAAAAAGATTGTGCTCTTCAATAAAAACATAGAACAATAGTTTAAGTCATTTTGAGAATCTGTACGTAATTATCATATATTGATAATATTACAACATTAAGATCTAACTTTTGTTATCAGATCAAAAGGGTTCATAATATAAGTAACAGCCACAAAGAAAATCCACAACACTGAGAAACAGAAAGTAAGAAAAAAACTTACATGAATAGATTCTGAGGAATGATCATGCAGCTTGGGATGCCACCTTAACAACTGCTTACGATAAGCATGACGTATGGAATAAAAATTTGCACCTGTGAAGTAGAAGTTGAAATTGTGAAACATGCTAAAGGCAGCTGAAAAATAATCTTGCCTTGGTTGATCACTTTGTTGAAAACAACCATATTTTTTGGAAATATTTACATGAGGTTTGCAGAAACGTGTGACATGGTAAATATACTTTAAAACAAAGTGGTCATTGAGGTATGATGAAGCCTTTACTTCATGATCTGCATGTATACAAACCTACAGGGCTTGGAAGTGGTTTTAAACTGAAGAATACCTTAATTTTTTAACATTAGGATTTGAAATCAGTTAAAATATGTCCGAATCTTTTAAATTACTATATCAAAACTATTACTTTCATTAAAAACATCATTATGAGCAACTTTCAGATCTCCTATGTTTTATTTAAGTTTTGGATAAACTTTTGCAAATCAATATACTTCCACTAGCAAGTAACAGTTTAATTAACTAAGATGCAGCTTCAACGTGCAGAAAATTTTATTATTTAAGCTTCAGTTCTTCACAGCTCTTTTACATCTGGTATGTGATCTACTTAACATTATTCTAGCTGATTTTGATGAAGTTTGACCAAATTGCTAGAAGATTTGTCAAAAACAAAAAATAGAACAATGTAGCCATCTTTCAGAAATATGTTTATAAATGTTGCAAGCTGCTGAAAATGAATACACAGAAATCAGAATAATTGTTACATTACTTGAATATTTTTAACTGGCTGAAAACATTAGTTTCATGATAAAAACACATAAGCACATTAGCACACCTATAAAACAAAGTTAAGTGGTGGAAGCTCATTACCATTTTGTCAAACACTAGCAGAAGAAGGTCTTCATGTGATTTCAAGATTATTAATTTGTGAAGCATTCATATCAGTGTTTTTCAACCTTTTTGCTGCAGCGGAACCTTCCACATATGTTTGCGTTGCTCACAGAACTTTATACAATGATCCAAGCTACAACTGCATAGAACTGTGGTTGCAAATTTTGTCTCAGGCAGTTTCAGTCTATTTTGGCAGAATCCCTAGCAGCCACTCGCGGATCCCCGGTTGAAAAATACTGATGCAAATGATTGCTTAAGCCTTAAAAGTTGTTAAAATATGAATAAATAATAAAATAAAACCTTGCCTTCTGATTTGAAAAAGGAAAAAACATGACTGGAAAAGCACAACACGATCTAAAAAAACAAACAGTTGAAACCAAAAAGCAAACAATAATGTATGCAAATGTTGCAGATTAAAAGTGGCAAAAATGTAGAAAACGTAGCTTAGAGTTTTCATTGGTTTTTACAAACTGGCACATCCATAGATATATAATCCTTAAATGCATAAATACATATTAAGATAATTATCTGAGAGACTAGAATTTGTACAATGCTGATAGAAATTAACTTCCCAACATTTCATGAAAAAATCGTTGAAATGTTATAGCATTTCTTCACTAAACAACATTTTTTAAATTTTTTCATCATTCAGGAACTAACTTTACTTTGTGCATTCACTTTTAATGCTATGCATGTGCTATTACATGATTTTGACATAATAAAAACATCAAATGTGAAAAGTTTACGTTTTTGCATTAGCCAAAACTACAGACTACTTCATGATAAATAAAGAAACAAAAATGATGTCACATTTGTAGAAAATCCAAACTTTGCATGCATGGAATAAGAGCTAGTGCACATATGTATTGGAAAGTGGGATGTTCCACACACATATTTCCCTGCCAAACTATGCGTGGAACACTCAGGACTGTTTCACAGCAAGATGGTAATGAGCACAACCCTGCCTATTTTTCCATGCAGTTTGAAAAGGATTGTTGCACTAGAAACCACTTCCCACTCTAATCCACAAAAGACAAGTCCGACTTGATATGCTTATTTGCATAATTATCAAAATCAAGGGCCTACCCTTGGCACCCTATGTCTAAAGTTTTTTGAAGCATATTAATCAACATAGCTTGGCACCAGAGTTGCGGAGTTGGAGGTAAAATGTCTGAGGCTGACCTTTCTAAATTTCAAACTTAACTCCTTAACATAACATGAATGAAGTTTGGCTGTCAACAATTTTGTAGCAACTAGCTATCAATGGAAATCATGGTAATTCTCTGTTTCAATAAAAGTTTCAAATGAAATTATACCATTTGAACAGGCATGAGTTAGGATGCCTAACTTAGAAGTGCAATGTAAAAATGATTCAATTGGTGTTACAGAGGCGAATAAAAAAAATCTGACTCTGGCTGCTAGTGTTCTTAGGAATCTGACTCTAACTCCACCCAAAAACCTGACTTTACAATTCCGACACCCTGCTTGGCGCCTTGTACATATCACCCAATTAAGCTAATCAACATACCTTGCAATTGCATGTGTTAATACAAAAGCATTTATCAAAGGATAAAACAACAAATTTATACAAACCCCACCAGCTTAGCTGCATGAACACAAAATGCATAGGTTGCTAATACCTTCTGGAATCTTTAAAAGCTTAAAAGCCTCTTCTCTGGACAACTCACTCATGATGTATTACAATGCCATTTCATAAACAATACATGTATACTGCAGAACACAATCTACATGTTCACTCTGCCAAAACAAAAATTTGAAGGTCAGACTTGACTTTGTTGTGTTTGATGGTCTACTTGACAAATGTGCTAAGGTAGTGTCTGAACAACTGTAGCCAGTTTTCGCTTTCTAAGGACAAAACAATCATATCCAGCTTTAAAAACCATATATCCAGCTTTGTGCCAGATACAAAGTTGAGTTTGTGATGTTAGCAGCACCATGAACATGGTCGAGTGGGAAGTGTTTACTCCTGCTATGCGAGGAGTCATTGCTGCAGTTCTCACCATGGTTGTTTTGGCTTTGATAGTACAGATACCACTTTTGATGTTATGACATAAGACAATATGTTTCACATTCTTTTTTTCGAAGCGCTATTGATATGCTTTAAAAACTTTCAAAAACCAGACACAGGTTTAGATTTAAGTTTAAGGTTTTGGATTAGTGCTTAGGGTTGAAGAAAAATGAATCACCAGTTTAATCATTTACTCTCACAAGCAACTGACATACTGTACAAGAATTACCGTATTTTTTGGACCATAAGGCGAAGTATCAAAAATTGAATGCTAGCAGTTTTTTTTGATACATAAGGTGCACCAGATTATAAGGCGCATTAAATGAAGTAAACCCCAGATAACATACAAGGGAGTTTAATCTGTCACACATGCCTAATCCCCTAGACATGACTCAAATAAAATAAAAGTTTTGCACGTGTTTGAGTCAGTGTGCACCAATGTACACAGGAGCCTTGCGGAGTAATATGATCTGTGGTACGTGCTAGCTACTCTGGTGCTCATTGGAATTGTTGTTGGTTTATTATGTAGCACAATGATCTGTTTACAAAAAAATCAAAAAGTAGCAATTAAATAGATAGCACCGTTTACCACATAAAATTGGTTCCAGATGAGGAAACACAACTAGACCCATACAACAGGTGCAATGCATTATAAGGTGCACCTTCGATTTTTGAGAAAATTAAAGGATTTTAAGCGCACCTTATGATAAGAAAAATACAGTAGTCAGATATATCACCGAGGTTGGCAATTTCACTTGATATGTTTTGTTAGTCCTTCCAAAGCAAAAACTGGATATGTTCATTTCGACACTGACATCTGCTGATGAATCAGTCTGACAAGTATGCCAGTTTTGCACAACTGCAATCTTATGTATGCTTTGTTTGTGTCACTGTAAATTGAATATCAATGGCCACTATACTCATAGCAATAAAGTGAATATGGTTCTGTTAAGAACCGGATTGGTGTTCAACTAAAATTTGACCAAAACAATAATTAGTATAAGAACGTTACGGCATTCAAGGAGCTGGAGGATATCTGGTTGTTGGCCCTCAACTTTTAATTAAGCTTTGTTATTGTCCGACTTTTACTCAAGTGTTCTGCATCCCATCTAAAAATGCTTGCACCGTGCAGTTGCACAACTTCTATTAAGCAAAATAGCAATTGCCATATGGTTTCCAGACTGGCCCATATGTCTTGTTGTCTTTTAATTCATTCTAAGACTTTTCTTTTATTTTTTTCAAAATTTCTGATCCTGGGTTCTAAAACCTATTGTAGTCTATAAACATGCACCAATCACCAACTAGTCTGCATGGGACACCTGTAAATACCACAAGATCACTAAGTATGCTAAGATGACTAAGATGGCTATGATCACTAAGATGGCTAAGATCGCCGTGATTACTAAGATCATCAAGAATGCGATGATCAGAAACTAATCTTAGTAATCTTAACGATCTTACTAATCTTAGTGATCTTGTCTTGGCAATCTTAGTGATCTTGTAGTTTTTACATGTGTCCGTCTGCATGCTGTGTGCCAGCTTCTAAATGTCATTGGCCTACTAAAAAGTGATCATGCTTGATTTGTCACATTTCTCATGTTTAAAAATTTGTAGTGACTATGGATATGCCTCGCATGATTTCGCATAATTATCTATATTTACTTTGTTGGTTTATTATAGTTCATAACTTTTGAACTAGAAACAAAAGTTGATCAAGGTCTCAAAAAACGTGGATTCTAGCCTAGTTTCCAATGAAAACTTCAGCGAAATACATCTGTCTAGTGGTTTGGCCTATTGCAACCTCTCGGTTGGCATTGCGTTGAATTGCGATTCATCATGAATGGGATGTGTGCGAAGAATAACACCCATATATACGTGGTGCAAACAAGTAATAATACAGTGATCCCAATGGAGGGATCTTGGTGAGAGACCTCTAATAATGCTTGTGAAGCTAGTGAACAGTTGATAGTACTTGCTAATAGTGATGACAAGAGTTTTCTCGTCAGGTGATCTCTATTGTTGCTTGCTGCCACAGTTTGAAGCTTTGCACACTTGCCGCTCGGGCTTTCCGATTGCAGTAGATCCAGGTCAGGTACCAGCAGCCAAAAATCTACTTACTTATGATGTCACACACAAAAAAAACAAAATCCTAAACCTAAAATATTTTTTTCATTGTGGAATCGAAGACTTGCCGAGTCTTTTAAGGGTCTGAACAGCTCTCTAGTGCAACCGGCTGAGGAGCTATGCGGTTGCTAAGTCAACCGAAATATCCCTGGTTTTTCCCCAATTTTCAAGTACTATATATTTGTAGACTGGCAGCCAATGTGTTAACAGTTCTTGCATCATAAAGAGAGCTGTAAGCTCAATTTCTACTTTCCTAACTTTAGTGGTAACAGATTTATTAACCACTGAAAGAAAAGTTCCAACACCTGCAACTGCATTTTTATTTCTGTTGCAGTCCACCGCATCATTATGATGTATAATAGCTGCTTTGCAGTTTGCAAGTTTTCTTTTTACACAGTTTGCACAAGGGATTCACAGAACTGGCAGAATACTGGTTTGCAAGCCATGCAAACTATCAGTCACTCTTCAATAAATCTTCCACCGCTCTTATATGCAGCTCTCCAACCACTGCATTGGCTGAGTAAGTCTAAACACACATACCTAGAACTAAGCTCAGTTTTTTCAGAACTTTTTTAAAGCTTTCCTCTAGTCTTGCTTTCCACTTACACAAAGTGCACATTTAAATCCCATGTTAAACAAAATCACTAACTTTATATATATAGCTTTAAAAGCACTTATTGTTTCTGTTCATGCTTTGCAATATAACAAATAATTTTGTTTAGAATCACAAATAAACTTTCTGAAAAAATATACCAAATATATACAGTACCAATTTTTTCAAATATACCAAACCAGGGTGGTCCAAGACTGCGAGCATCAACGGCCACATTAGTTTCAGGAAAAATATGCGGGTCGCAAAGAGAAGAACTCCATTGCAATTGAAAGACTTGTTTGTTGTTCTAATAGACTCAATTTTTATTGCATGCCTGACGCAAGTTTTGATTCTAGGGCTATTTTTGAATTTTTTGTTTGTTTGCAACTCGAAGTAGAGATTTTCTGCTAGAAAACAGATACACAACACACCAACAAAATAGCAAAACAATTTTTTGTTTCTTAGTTTTGTTTATAAAGTCGATGTCCGCTGTAATTTCTGTAGTTAGCAGATGCAAACAGGCAAGCACTTTAATCATCCATTCTACTTTGTGTGTCGCTTTGCAATCGCTTCATAATTAAGAAAGCACTTTCGCATATGACAAACATGGGGAGCACATCTTCAGCAAAAAGTCTCTTAAGCGGGGGCAAATGCCTGTTTCCACCCTCTGGTTGTAGGCTTGGTTACCCTTCAATTATTTCAAAATTGTTTTTCTAGAATTTCCGTGGTATTTCCCATATGTGTTTTCGTAAATAAAAACTCTTTCAGAACGGACATTACTTGCAATCTCACAAGACACTGTGGTTTGCCATTGTTATTGGCAAAGAAATACCTTTCCTCCCAGTTAGAATTGAACTTTCTGTTTTCCTCCGACACTTCTCTTTTGACACTCATTAATTGTTAAATTGCTGTGCTTGAAAAAATATTACTTCATTACTTTCACAATGCACATCTTCTAATCTAACTCGAAAATTAATTACAGAATCTATGCTTGCAACAAAGAAAAAAATAAACGCATGCTTTGTGGTCAGAGTACTGTAGCATTAGCTTATAGGTAAAAAGATATTGCTACCTCTAATAGCTGCATAGTGATTAGTGATCTACACTGTCATGATGTGTGACTTACATTGGCTATGTGGCTAATACAATGTATTTATGACATTGTGTGATATATCTCAAACAGAAAGCGTTCGGATGCCGCACAACAACTGTCTGCGAGCAGCACTGTTTGAATTAATTGTATGCACAGCACTGTTTGAATTAATTGTGTTACAGTCAGAAAACCTGAGCGGCAAGTATGCAAAGCTTCACACTGTGGCAACAAGCAACAATAGAGATCAAGCACCACGATCACTCTATTATTGCATGTTCGTGCCACATACATATGGATGTTCTTCTTCGCGCATATCTCGTTCGTGGTGAATCGCACATTCAACGCCAACAGTGAAGTTGCAAAAACATCCCCTCCTTTTTGCAACGAACCACACTGATCGCATGTTCTTTTTGTGAACGCTGCACCTGGCACAACCTTCACATCCTGGTCACAGCACCATTTTATTACGGTCAGAAAGCCTAAGCGGCAAGTCCGCAAAGCTTCGCACTATGGCAGCAACCAATAATAGAGATCAAGTGCCACAATCACTCTATTATTGCTTGTTCGTGCACGTCTATAAAGGTGTTATTCTTTGCGCATATCCCGTTCATGGTGAATCACACATTTAACGCAATGCCAACACAGAGGTTGCAATAATTGACTCAACAAGATTTATGGCAGTGGCTATAGATTCGCCTGTGGATCTTGAAATTTGAAAACTTATTCATATACCACCTGTGATGTAACAGTAATGCACGACGAGAGTGCAGTAGGCTTGGTAGAAACGATCCAAACATAAAAGATAAACCCTAAACCTAACCTCAACCCTTACCTAACACTAACTTTTAAAGGTAACACGTAAGCTTGAAAAAAAGTAAAGAAAAAAAAGGAGGTTGGCAAGGTGAGAGTCGAACCGAAAACCATTGGCATAGCAGTCATAACGCATAACCCCTAGGCTACTAGATCCACACCGTTTGAATGACAAACTGACACTTTTATTTGAATTGCGTCAAGCCAGGCGTATCCGTATTCACTTCCAAGATTTATCAACCTCCTGTTTGTTTGAATACATAATTTCAACCTTACACTTAACAACTAGATCAACTGATGGCTGCAGCACTGCTGATAGCGTTCATTGTAGTCTGTATTAGGCAAGAAAAATTATAATTATGATGTCATAATTCTTGTTATGATATCACAATTTCCAGTAATTATCTGAAAGCAATTTGCCAAATATAGACTAGATACCCCAATCAAAAGGTGTATCATTGAAATTATGGCCAACACAATCACCAATAAGCATGAAAGCATTCTTACTCTCCACAGGAACTGTTAGAAACATCAAAGGAGATTACAGGCATAGTTGGGCCTTGGAGCAAGTCCATCCACACTCTCTAGAACTATTCGAAGCTTTAAAAAAAACGGGAAAACTTTTCCAAAATCTAAAGGCAGATGTAGCCGAAAGACTAAAACAACTTCTGCTAGAGATGATAAAATGCTACATCAACTTAGCGTTGCTCAACCCACGAATAACAGTACAGTCAGTAGTGATTTGCAAAGAAACATAATGGCTAATGGAATTCATTTAACCAACACTTTAACAAAAAGATGTCTCATTAAAGCTTGAAGAGTTGCCTGAAGACCTATGACAAGCAGCTGCTAACAAAAAAAATAAAAATTAAAAGTCTTGCTTGGGCTAAAGAACACAAAAACTGGACCTTGGCTGATTGGAAAAGGTTAATGTTTTTTTCAGATGCAAGATGGAACACATTTCTTCATCAAAAGCAAGCACTCTTGCTTTGTGAGGAGGACTGTAGGAGAAAATGTGAAACCATTACCATGTCATATCAAGCAATAGGCAAAACATGTTCAATAGGCAAAACAATATTTTGGGATGCTTCAGCTACAACTGTTGGGTTGCTTTTCCCTGTTCAGAGAATGATGACAAATGACCAGTAAATCCAAGTTCTCCAATGACGATTGATTCCACATGTGCGCTTTTCCTGATGATGAGAGCACTTTTAAATGAAATTTACAACCCTGTGATTGTTCAAAAAAAAGAAATTTTTATCTGACAATAACATTGCAGTGTTAAATGGCCTGGAATCTCACCTGGCCTCAATCCCATTGCGAACCTACAGGCTATAATTTAAAAAAAACACTAGAAATAAGAGTGCACCACTACAACCAAGCTGCTTGAGGCTATTATTTCCATCAGGGTTGCCAGACACCTTTTGAACAAATGCCAAACCATGTCTAAAAAAAAGCCAAACCAGATAAAAAAGTCAAATTGTTAAATAACATGAAATTGCTGCCTTTTCCATGTTGCTGTTGTGATCAGAAAAGCCCGAGTGGCATATGCACAAAACTTCGCACTGTGGCAGCAAGCAACAATGGAGTTCACATGCCATGATCGCTCTATTATTGCTTGTTCGCGCCACGTATACATATTGTTGTTCTTGTGCACATCCCGTTCGTGGTGAATCACACATTCAACGCAGTGCCACCAGAGAGGTTGTAACATTACCATGATTTCTCCAAGGTGGTCAACAGAGCAAATATCACTGTGACAGGTTATGCTTATGGCAATCTGAAATTCAGCCACTTTAAGTGTATCACTTTTTTGCTGCTTGAAGTCTTAACAACTTTGAGAGCAGTTTGTCCTGTTGATGGAACTCTCTTATGTTTTTCGGTTTTTTCATGATTCACCAAATCAAGCTGCTACGCCTTCATATAGCCTATAGTATTTGTAGCGTGGTATAACTTGGAATATATTATGCATCTTCATAACGATCACTGGCTTTCTTCAGCCAAAGAAATGTCTTTTCCCAGTTACTATTGTTTGTATTTGCGCCCTTTATCAATTAAATAACTGCTATTCCACCTTTAGGATGACATTAGACATACCAATGAATTGAATTAGTTTGTGATGTATAAAAGCGTAAGGCAACATGTTTAAACAATAATGACAATCAATGAATGACAACAAGTAACAACTGAATTGAATGATTGTGTTATAACAATAAGGACAAGGAGAAATGGATTGCCATATTAAGCTTGAGAAAACACACCAAAGCACTGTCTAGAAACGCTTAAGTTAATAATACTTTTCAGCAAGATGTTTAAAAAGTCAAGCACCAGTCTGATAGTGATTGAACTAACTCAATAAAAGCAAAACAAAAAGGATAGCACTAAACGGAGGGCCGACGGGCCGGGCGGGCTGGAGGGTCGTGTTTCCAATTCAAAAACATGAATTTGCAGCGGGTTGGCGGGCTGCACTAAAGGGCGGGATGCACTAAAGAGCGGACCGGCGGGCCGCACTAAAGGGCAGGCCGGCGGGCTGCAGAAAACGGCGAGCTGCAAAATAGGGCGGGCCAGCGGGCTGCAGAACAGGGCGGGCTGCACATATATACGTGCCGGCGGCAGAAATGATCACTCTCCGGTTTGCCGGTTGGATATCCGGCAGGATAGTGAGTTTGCAACCGGATATAGATATCCAAAAACGGCTATCAAATGGGAACCGGATACGGATCCGGATATCCGAAACGCTTTTTTCGATATTTCGAGGATTCAGATTTTTGGAAAAAGTTGCATATTGCATAATCATTCGTT
>JGI24158J21664_10001332_pt1 | contig 27451 bp, 13 predicted proteins | sample Ectturendosymbi3_FD_21664 | JGI IMG/M metagenome (IMG submission 21664) | reverse complement strand
ACAAACAACAAACGAAAGTAATAACTGCTGGTCTCGCCTGAATGCTTCGCGGGCCGCACGAAATTCTTTTGTGGGCCGCATGTTCGTCACCCCTGGTCTAAGGTGACGTTTATAGTCAGTGGATAAAAATGTTAGATGGAGACGTTCACCCCTGATTGGCCGAATCAGTGTGATTAAATGACGGTGGTGTTCTGACGAGCGAGACGTTGTTTCTCAACGTGGCTCGTGGTAATTTGGAGGTGGGACATGATGGTTTCAAATTTAGTGAATGAGTATGTGATCACTTGCATAGCTCTGCATTTTCAAATTGGGCAGGAATATGCAGTACCAAAATACAAATGTATTCAAAAACAGTATGATTTGCAAAAGCGTTTGAATTGATTAAAAACAATTTTGCAATCAATGAAGTTCAAAACGTGTTGAATACGTATTATGCAGTTACTCGGTGTTTACCAACGTTTTTTGGCCATCCCCCACAACCAGCTCCAAAGTAGTGGTGTCCTGGGAAATAAAGCGAACTCTCTCATTCACGTGGTAGAAGCCCATTTCCGCCGTTGAAACTCTTCTTAATTTGCCCCCTTACACATCAAACTGGACTGATCCAAGGGAAAATGTAGTGCGATTGCACCCGCAATCGTCGATTGCCTCCGTTTTGAGTAATTGTGCCCATAGTTAAATTAATGACCTTCTTGTTCTTAACTTGTCAATAAAAAATCACAAAAAACGCTTTTACTGTCCTGCGTTTTCACTTCTCCCACACCTCAAGTGTAGATCCGCTATTGCTAGCATGTGCTGTAGTCATGGGATGTGGGCTGTAGATGCTCGGAGAGCAAAGAGTTTGTTTTAGATGTTAAATGCAAATGTTGTTTGCAGTCAGTTTGCAAATATGCTAAAATTGTCACCAAAATTACGCATCCTGACCATTCCACGGCAATTGTAGGTTTTTGTTTTGAGGACCGTCCGATTATCCTCCAGTTTCAAGAGGTCACCAGCTTCGATACCTGGTTAAAGTTCCTACAAATGCAGCGACCTTAAAAGAACTGCTGTAGATACTTGGCCTAAGCCCGCTATTGTAAAAGTTTTTTCCGTACTTGCAGTTGCAAGCAACTTACCCTGCTGCTCCGGACACGTCCGAGGTAAAAAGCGACTTCCTTGCTCATCCAATCATCACCGACCAGGTAAATAAGTTAGTAATGAACAATTTTTGTTGAGTTGCGTTTTATACTGGTGGTTAGGTTAATACACATCTGACCGTTACCATGCACTGGCTAATTGCCGTGTTGTTCTATTCCACTAATTTCATTGTCGAATGGTGAGTATTAACAAAAAGGTTAGAATGAGAAAGTTGAGAAGTGCATCATTCACTTATATCCGATGTCCTTGCAGAAAAGACACAGCTGGCATTCGTCGGAAAGCCTTCAGGATGAATCATGTCCGCCTACCAAGAGCAAAAGGTGCTTTGTTTACGTGCAGCTGAAGCAGAGTTCTTGCCATTTTCAAATTTAAGCTCGGCTGTATTGTGATGATCGTGGTGCAGCCACGCAATTCTCTGCAACGAAAACTAATGAACCACAAAGAACGAGAAAAATCATCCGCTTACCCGAACCCTGTGCACGTCGCTATCTATCTACTATTACACGGAACCACCACGTGCGCAGCCGTGAAATACCTTACAAGAATTTTCTTTTCTCTTTACCGTTTTTGCCCTTCGTCGCGTACGTATGGGCAGAATTTTAAATAGAAAGTATTTTAAAGAAAAATTAAATGAAAATAGCTTTCTGTTTCGGAGACGCCACGATTTCAGTAAACAGTACTTAATCAGTAATTAGGCTGTACTGGCGTTGAAACGTAAAAACAGGTGAAAAAACGTACCTAACTATCGAAACGTTGGCAAGTTTTTTAACCTGTTATTAGGTTTTAACGCCAGTAGAGCCTGATTAAAGTACTGTTTCAATCGAAACAAGTTTTTCAGTGTTGTACTGACTATTCCATATTGTAAAACATGTTCTGTTTCAGCCTCAGTGAACAAGTGCCGGAAACCGCGAGCTCCGAAGGCAAGTTGCTCGTCGAATCGCCGCCTGTCGTGCGCAGGTCGGAACGCAACAACAGGGCGATGTTTTCGCTCGTCGTTGCAGAAGGTGACTGCAATTGGAAATATGTCCGATCGACGTTATGTTCGGTTGTGGGCTTATCTTTTAACGCAGCGACATTGGCCGAAAACGTTGTACGGTCCTAATCCATCAGGGTGTGACTTGCACCCGACGCGTTTGTGTAGCGTGGAACGGATTGTGGCTGCTTGTTTTGGTGGTCACGTGGCATTTGGTTTGTTGGTTTTTGGCAGACTCGCTTGGTTGAAAATAAGCTAACATGGGAAGGGCAGTTTATTCACTGTTTTTTTATCTTTTTTAGATGCTGCAGAGGTTAGTGGTACAACGCGGACGGATGGTCTCAGGGAGTTGTTGTCTGTTATGGGAATCATCTGGCTTCACTTCCGATATGATGTGGTTTTGTAAAATAGAGCACCTGTTTTCTATGCTCTGTGGTTTCCCCGCGAAATATCTGTAACTTCCATGATTTTTAGAAAAAAAATGCTCTATTTCTTTAAAAAACGTCGGTGATTTTAGCTACATTCAAAAAGCGTTCCATGATTTTTAGAAAAAAATTGCTCTATTTCTTTAAAAAGAAAAACATCGCTCTATTTCTTAAAAAACGCGGTCACGTTTTCGTTCGGGAGCTGTTCAAGGTGTTTAAAATGCACGAAGTTCAGAAATGCCGAACGCAGCTTACGCCATATAGTCCCTCATGGAATAATATTTGTTTGTATGTTTGACTGCGGAATACTTTGTTTCAGAGCACAGATCCATCGAGCAGACCAAAGAGCATGAGCGCGACAAACTTGGGCCGCCGGGATGTCGTTGACGCGCCTACAGAAGCAGGTGCGTGAATGTGAAGAGACAGGTGTTTTTTTTCAAATAGTGTTGTATGGAAAACGAGCAACTTCAGCAGATCGACGATTGCGTAAAATTTAACTGAGCTGGAAACTTAGACACTCATGAAAGATCATAGGTCCACCGGGCTCTCAAGGTATTTAGATTCACTTTCGCAGTCATGGGATTCGTTTGCGCTCTGCACAGAACAAACTCTTTCCTTGTGTTATTTTGCGACGAAATCGCAAAGGTAAGCTTGTGGTCTTTGCATGTCGAATTTGCTTTTTTCAGATCGACGCTTCACAATCAGCGAGGGTTTCCTCCCAGGGTGAGTCGCCACTTTCGCATTGCCGCATGTGTTGGCGCAGACTTGCTCTTGAGAAAATAACGTGTCGTCGATGTCGGTGACTTCAAAAAGACTTAATCTGTTTTAAGCATTATTGTTTTCAATGTTGTTTTGGTTTCCGTCGTGTGAACTATTCTGCGCCAGGACGTTGTAGGCAGCCCAGCACCATTTCTCTTGGCCTCATCTGACTTTGTGCTAAAAGAGCATGGCGACGATTTCTGCGTGCTGCGCCTGTCGCACTCATTGAAGCTTAGCTTCTTTTCTGAAAAGGTTGCGTTTGGTCGGTGACCTTCATCAGCCATGTTAACCATCAGAGAATTAGAAGTGCTTTCCGCCATACGCGCTGCCTTAGCGTTGTGGCAACGTCGAAGCGACGTTGATCGTAAAACGCACCGAACCGCAAGTGCCATCGTCGAAACAATGTGATTGTTTGTTAAGTCGAAGTGCGCACAAAGCGCTGGTTGCAATTAAAAATTCTGTATTGAAAGTTGTTGCCCAGTTAAGACCAACTGTTTTATTGGTCGTATTTGGGAACGAAGCGTTTTTTATCTTCCCAAAACCACCAGCGCTGCTCATTGCTCACGTGGCTAGAGACTCTTCCATTGCTCGCGTGCGATCGAGGGCGTCGCTAATCGTACACTTCGCCTCTAACAAGCGGTTAACTACGACTGCAAACTAAACCTGCTCGCCTTCAGTCGTTGCCGCCGTTCAACCTTCACCCCGCAAACCAACCTGCTTGCCGTGTTTTTGCTGCAGCGAGCACCTTTCATCTCTGCGCAGTCTGCGACGTCCCAGCGCACCTGCATATTTGTAAGACAGCACTGCAGTGCAGAAGTTGTGATTAACACGCTGGTAGTCTTTCACACAACATGATGATTGCACACTCGCAGCTTTTCTGATTCCGGTCGGGGGGTAGCAACTGCGGGTGGACACCTGACGGCCGCGATGTGATTCCGTGGCCAGCGCTACGTCAGCACGCGACCTTCGTGACCCTTGTGACAGGGCTTGGTTGTGCGACCAATTTGGAACAACGACCTGCAAATTTCTGCCATTGATTGTTATCGGTCACTCGCAATTTGGGGTCAGAGTTCAGTTGTGTGACGTAATGACTGATCTGGTTACGACAGGTCGGTATTAACATTTGTTTAAGTGTAACAGCCAGTGGCTGCACTGCTGCCTGTTGGGTCGGTGAGGTATAAGCGTCATGATCGAATGTTCTCAAACCGGGCAAAGCACACGCCGTTGCGGTGGTGCTCCGTGGTTGCAAGCGGCCTTCGCATGGGTCAGTCAGGGGCGAAAGTGATTTTCTTGACTGCCGCTTATGCAATCAAAGTTATCAGAAAACATTCTGCAAACTCCTGTGTTTCAAAAGTTGAAACATGAAGCATACTTGGGCGCATACGTTTCTTAAGCTTCATCAGCATGATTTGCTGTATTCAATTTCTTTTTGAGGGGAGGTATATGCATGCATCACACCCCTTTATAAATTACTGAATGAGTAAGATCCCTAGTCCCTCAGGTTTTTACGCACCGGGTTGTCATTGAGTTGCGTGACCATTTTGCTGCATGCTTTGCAGACGCCACAAATCGTTAGTTCATCGCAATTCAATCTCACCTCTTTAATCTCCGATCGGCTTTGCATTAACTGTAGCAATGATTGCCTTGCATGTACTTTGTTAACAACATGATATTTGTCGAAGCGCCTGCGTTTCGCCTTTTGCCGTCCATCTTACCATTGTGACAAGCACTGTAGCTCAACTAACCAATGTGGTGCATGGTGTCGTAGCGCCTCCAGCGAACAAGATGATGCCGCCCACGCTTCTGATCAGAATGGTGTTGTCAAGCAGATCTCACTCACAGAGTTTCTTGCTGAGTGAGTTTGTTGCTGGCATTAATTTATACTAATCGAACGATTTGCAGTTGATTTTGCAGCGCACTGCTGTTACTGAATTTCCGTAATGGCTGCTGTTTCTTTCTCTTGCGTAAAATTTTCATCCCACTCATCAAATTTGCTTTTGAACTTTTGCCGGTGGTCTTGATAGTCAACGTAACACGCCTGTCTACGTCTTACCTCTCGGTGATGGTTCCGGTGATGCTGTTAAATTCGAGAGCCTAATTGTTTGCGGAACTACAATTTTGTGTTGCGTAACTTTGTTGATTGCTTAGACTGTCCAAACACTTCGAACATCTGGTGCACGTTGAAGTGTACTGAAAGTCAAACAACAGTTTTTACGAATGCGCTTGAGATGGAGCGCTTTTTGTCAACAAGTTTTGAAAGTTACCTGGTTCGCTTGTATGCAATATTGCTCTTTCGGTTCTAATGCTATCATTTTCATAAGTTTTCTCTTGTCTTTTTGGTGAAAAGTAGAAAGACTTTCGTCAACACTTAAATCCGTTCGACCGCAGATAAAACACGAATGTGATTTTGTTAACGAAGTCCACTAGAACTTGACGAACATATTATCGCTTTATGCGCTAGTCCTCGCAATTTCGCCGGCAAGCCGTCGAAGCCGCCGCCCTTGCCACCGAAACCAGATTTTGGTCATCCGGCAAGAAAGCTCGTCACCCGCAAGCTCAGTTTCCTCAATCGCGTGCGGAATAGCGGTCGGACAAAGCCCAAGGAAAAAGTGAGTTGGTGCTGGTGGTGTTGTTTGGCGAGGTTTCGACTCACCTGAAGGGTCGCGGTAACAGGTGTGTCTGAATCACTTGATGGTTGTACTTAGCATTGGTGCAGTTAGCAATGTCACCACAGTCGGACGAGTGACAGCGTAAATTACATTCAATCTCGAGTGTTTTTGAGTATTTATGTACATACAGTTAGTTGCATTTCGTAACAACAATTCAGTGTCACTTTATACGCTCGCAAAGCGCACTCGGATAATAGGCATATTTGACATGACCAGTGTTTATTGTGCAGGGAAAAGCAAAGATGGAGCTTGGTTTTGGAAATGACATCATCCTTCCCGAAGAAGGTTGGCTTGTGTGCATTTTTTGCTTGATGATCCGTTTCCATAACTAAACTTCAGTAATGAAACCTGAACAGTTTTTTCGTTTGCTTGTATTTCGCTCTGTTGAAGATGGCTTGTTGCTTGAACACCCAGTGCGGCTTTAATCTGGAAACTTCCGACGACATCGAACACTTGATGCGCTGCTGAACCTGTAGACTAGATAGGTGCTTGGTGTGCGTAAGGCAAGGATCCAGTTGTGCTGTCATCGCGTGGAAACGTTGTTCTCGTGTTTGTTTGTTAGTGCTCGCGCGTGTGTAGGTTTGCGCGATATACTTGTCTGTGTCCAGACCAACGACTTGGCCTACGTTGTTTTTCTTGCCTGCTGTATTCGCCCAAATGTCGTTCTTCATTTACAACCTTTGGCGAAATTAGCCAAGCGTCATGTTTGTCGTTTGATACAAGCGACGCTCAGTTGCAGTTTAGCTTTTGAAGCCACTGCTTGTGTCATGGGAAAGTTGGCGGCAAGCTTCGAAGGCTTGGCGACCTATAGAACAGCTTATACTACCAAATGTAATGAGGCTGCGGACCACCAGCGCCACGCCTCAAGTTTGCTTGTGCAATCTGAACTTTATAACAAGGATTCTATGATATGTTGTTCTTATTGCATTTTCACACACATTGATTTGTGAGACTTGATGCAAGTGCCTGGGCGTCGGAGGGTGGGGGGCAGAGGGAGCCACTTCCCCCCCTGAATTGTGAAATTTAATATTTTCCTATAAAATTTATGGTAAAAAAAGTTGTTTTCGTAGTTTCGAAAGAGCAAATTGAAAGTTAACCACTTTTTGACTCCCAGGGAAAATATTTTTGGTTGCCACTGGAAAAATCAATTTTGCCCCGCGTGGAAAAAATCCTTCCGACGCCCGTGCTTGCTTGTCCAGCAAGACTTCAGCCTGACCTCAGGTTGCTTCTATGGTCGGAAATCAGTTTATTCCCGGCTGAAGTTTCCGCGTGATGGGAGTGATGTCGACTGTTTTTATTCCCTTATTGGTTGTGCCCTTGTGCAGAAAGAATTCGCACCATTGGGTCGTCTCTTGCCTTCGTAATCCAGCCTCCAGAAGACGCAAGTGCTTCTCATATCACTTTGCATTATGGTCTTTGCCATGTTCGCAGGATGACATTGTTTATGAGTTAAATCGCCAGCCAAGCACGTTAGGCTTCTATGCCATGTATTACTTAAGGTTTAAAATTTTTGCTTTGACACAGTCATAACCACGTGAAAACAATGGATTATTTGCACATAACGTACACGCCGGCGATTTTGTCAAAAGATATAAAAATAGTAGTAACCGCGAAAAACATTTATCTTGGCTAGTAGCAATCGGGCTCCACGTGCAAGGTTGGTAGCCCAATCAAACGGAAACCTACCGACTCGTCTGGTTAAAGCGTTTTCAAATATCTATGCGATATAGTACAGTAGCTTTGAGCTGAGGCGTGTTTGAAATAAATTTCAAATATTCTGGCCACATCAGTCGGATATGTGTCTTGCTGTCAAAAACCCCAGCCATTTTCTGTCCTCACGTTAAACAGTAAAATTGCCAAAACGTTGCAATCAACTGCGGTTTTAAGACATAAACAGGTTGTTGCTGTGTTGTGTGTAGTGCACCATCTTCTGATCGCCGAAAGAGGTCAAATAAAGCGGAAAGTAGTGATCACACAATTTTGTTGGGTAATCGTGAAAGTGCGAGACTTGCCTGCGCCAGATCATGTTGTGAAAAGAAACAGTTACAACAGAATTCACCGCTATTGCTGCAAGCAGTACCTCCGTATCACGTTCAGAGTGGATACCTCAATCAAACGGAAAGCGTCGAGTCGTTTAGTTGAAGCGTTTACTCTACCACCGGTGATTGTCAGCGGAAAGTTAACTCGTCAATTAACGGCCAATTGCGACCGACTTGTTCCCAGGCGCCTCGGCGTTCTGTTGCCAACAGACGCTTAGACTTTGCCAAAGCCATTGGCCTGCACGATATCCAGACTTCGCGGTGAACATCAGCCTTATTGTTTCGTAAGCATTGAAACAGCTTCATTGGACCATTTGCAAGCATCGCCGTAGCATTTTTCGGCCTGTTCGATTCCGGTGCTCCGCTCGCGTGCTGTCGAGTTTCAGGATGCAGAAAGTAAGTGGTTTTCTGGCAGCCGAGAAGTTTCTGGAGCACCGGGCTGGTCTCACGCGATGTTTCTACAAGCATGGGAAATGCTCAAACCGCCAACGGCATTTTGGCGTGATTGACAAGTAATCGTGATTGTTGTACGTCCTGGACCGACCTGGCAATGGCGATTCAAACCCAAATCTCTATCAGCAACTTGAGTTGACCCGAACAATCTTCTGGCGCCGAATATGAAAAATTTACAATCGTCCGATACATTGTTGGTTTCAGTCTTGCATAGGCGCTACGTCTCAAAACTTCCAGCGTTTGAAAAAAAAACGCTTGCGGCGATGATACACTAATTCTCACGTTTAGACAAGCTGCAAACAAACAATCCTCGCAGATGGGATTGAGACATTTTTTTCTTAAATTAAAAGTGATGGCCTAGCTAGATAAAGTGCATGTCGCCGTGTGCGATGCGAAAAAGCGTTTGTAGGTTTTTAGACATATCCAACTGGTGGTTATTTTCACTTTAGCTTTGTTATCGTAAGACCGCAACAGCTTAGAAAACGACAAGAGTCTTTTCTAAAGAAGGAAGGTCGAGTTTTTTTTAAAGGAATGATATCATGTCTGTCAGATTTCTGTTTTGTTTTCGCGGGGTGTGCTGTTGTAGGTTCGGGATACAGCTTGCATTTCTAATTGCTTATCCGGTGATCAAGCAAGCAGTCGACGTAAATTGAACTCACGGACAAAAACCTTTCTGATCTACAGCAGTGTTACTTGGTGTGCAGCTGATGGGGCCAAACCTACATCTGACACGTATGGCTGTTGGCTATTTAAATTAACGCTCTTTGACCCGATCGTCACCGCAGAAGAATAAAACCACCAGTCTACCGGTGCGGTGGCTGTCGACTGACCTTGAGCTTCAGCGGCCTTGTCACGTCCAGGAAATACGAGACCGTCTGTGTGAGTTCCAATTCAAACCTGCTTTTTTTCGCTGAAATATTTCGGTGATTTGTCCCATAATAGTATTAAAACTCGCTGTAACATAGACCTGCACAACTCAGAAAGCTCGAAGGACCAAATTATCAACATATATTTCCCACGGGCGACAGAAGTCTATTTTATTTCGTTGTAGAGGTGTTGTTGTAGAATTAAAGAAATTCTAGAAGGACAATTGCTTAGTCGGTGTAGAGCTTTTGCAACATTTTCTACAATTAAGAAAGCTCTCGCAGGCCGCAAGTAAAGCTTTCGCGGGCCGTATGTTGTGCAGGCTAACAGTGCTCACTGATCTAATATTTTCGGACATGGTGACTGAATTGACATGATTTTTTGGTCGTTTAAAAAAAATCGGTCTATGACCGAAAAAAAAGAGGATCAAACAGGGCAACACTGGCTGTTTGGTATATTTCAAAGCGCTTAATGACCACCCGCTGCGACATGGCTAGAATGATCTAGGTTGTTACTAGACCATCGTATATGTTGTGGAAGGTAGCATGCTCATTCATTCCATCGGTTGGTAGGTAAGATCTTGGAAAGTTAAAGTTGTGTTTGCGCTGTACGCAGTATCCTAATATTTTTCGGTTCAGATTTTAAACCCGTTGGTCTTTTTGCCGCGAGCGTTCCCATTGCTCACTACGGTGACGACACGCATTGAGTTGGTGACTCGTTTCGATCACTTTTGGAGACAGCATAATTGTGTTGTGCGGGATTGACTGCGTTGTAAACGATTCATAGACATTTTTAGGTCGAGCAAATATAGCAATTGTCAGCTTCTTTTGACAAGTCATTGCTTTCTTACTCGACAAAGCGACGTTTAGCTGGCAACGTTGTAGCATCAGTTTAAGTATACCAGCTATAAAAACGACCTTTTCTTTTCCACAATAACATTAATTTGTCTGTGTTTAAAATTAATGCAACCTCAGTTAATATCAAAGAATCTTATTGTATGTTGTTGAATTCACTTTCATTCATGGTGCGCTTAACAGTTTGTGGTGAAATGTAGGCCCATGTGGCAGGAACAATTTGATCTCAAATTTGATTTTTACCGGAGAATACTGGTTCGACTGGAGCGCAGTGCTCATGTGGAGATAATCTGACGACTTCGACTGCGCGGCTACAATTCGAGCAATGTTGTTGCTCAAGGCGATGTACGCTGGTTGCGAATACCATAGATATATGTCGATGGTAATTATCATCGTGATCAGCTTGGCGCGGATCGGAAGTTCGAAATGCTTAAATAGGCAGTGCTTCTGTTGCAACGGAAAAAATGCATGTTTGGTCTTGTTCTCTATTGCTGTTGAAGTTATTTGCTGCGACTTCGCTGTTGCTGAACAATGTGCAAAAAACTTACGATAACGAGCACTGAAGAGAGTTTGTCAAAGTAAACTCGCAGCATTCGTTAAAAACAAGGTTGCTCATTTCAGGTAATAGCTTTGCTTAAGGTTTAAAGAAATTGGTTTTGATTTTCGCATGCGTACCGTTCTTGAAGTTTGAGTTCATAATAGCACATGATAAAAGCAGAAGGTAGCAGAAAGTTTTTTCACAGAAGTCTTGAGCATTTTCTTCAACCTTATCGTATTACACCGTGTTGCTTAAAATATGTCAACGTTTTTTTGCTTATTGAGAATGTGACAAACAGCCGTTTTGTGCAGTCGTCAACGATGCCGAAACATTTGAAAGTGGCGAGAGTCGCAACGCGATGCCGAAGCATGGGCGGGTTTGAAAACTACCGACCAGGCCCAGAATTCATCAGGCATTTTTAGCATCACTCTAGCCATGATTAAAGATACGTATCTTACCCTTTGCCGTCCAGGGTCACTTTGATGTGGTTTGAGGACTTTCGAAATTCGTTTTCTATTTTTGTTTTGATGAGCTTGCTAAAATTTATGCAACATTTCCATAAGACTAAGTTTTTGGAACTGTTACTTGATCCCGCGTTTTGAACACAGTTTGTGTTGTATACTTAATCACAGCAAGTCTTTTGCAGCAACTTAAAGGACCAGCTTACGGAGGGTGTTTCATCGAATTTCAATAGAAAATCTGTGATTTCAAACAGGAGTAGTGGGAATCTGTATCCATGTTGATTATATTTTTGAATGTTACGACGTGCGGTATGTAGGATAGATTTGTCTCTACAAGAGATTACATGATGTAGATTTCCCCATTTACCGCGGTTTTGCGAAAATTGTGAACAGCCCAGCCGGCCCCTTTCATCTNGTCACGTACACTGTTCCTTCGCAGCAGAGCGAGACCTACGAGACGAGTTCCGGAGTTGACCGGAACAAGTTGCGCTGAAGCGAAATGTGGCAGGGCAAGTTGTGGAAAGAATGGGGCGGGACCAACCTGATATGCAACGACGTTCATCGAACTGGGTTACGTATACATCAGATAATGTCAGCGGCGGTGTCTTTCAAGGCTGCACTTTTTCCAAGTGAAACGTGGCTTGGAATAAAAAGGATATGGCTACAACGTCGTAAACAAAATGAAAACGTTGGGACAACTAGTGTGATGGGGATCAAAGCCCGTGAAATATTTTGTGAAAAAGGTTGTGTAAACCTTTACCAAGGCTTTTATAATCGCTTGAGCCGGTGAATGATTGGCCTGCGTTTTCGTGGCTAGCTTTTCAATAGTGTTGACTTTACCTCAGTTCTTGTTGCGCCTTCCCTTGCCGACAATGCCAACACGGAGCGAAAATATCCTTGTTCCACTTCTGTATGCCAAACATTCTGATGGGCTTTTGAGATTTTCATGTTTTCATTTCGTGCTTCAAGTTAGTTTGTATTCGCAATACCTATGTTTGCCATCGCATCTGCAGCAAGCGGCAAAGAACGAGGAATCCAGCTCCTTTATTGTTTTAATTGATTTCGTCTTGAGTTAAAGAAGTGATGCAGTCCAGTAACATTTGAGTTTTTGGCAAAACACCTGTTTTAGTCGAAGGTTTGGAGGTTAGCTACTAGCTACGCTCAATTACAGATGCATGCGAAAGGCGGAGTTTCTCATTGATCCAAACATGATTGAAAGTTTTTTTTATGGATCAAAGTTAGGTAAAGGTGAAAGAAATGCGTAAGTTTCTGCGATATGGGTACAATCATTTAAAGGTATTGCTACCCGTTCGTGTTCGCTTCCTGCGTTTGGTCATAAAAAGAGTGGTTGCCCGAACAATCAACTAGATCGCGATAAGTAGTTCCGTCACGGTTCTAGCCACTTGCTTGTCAAAGCAAGTGTCAACTGAGAGAGCGTTTAATGAAAGTGATCACAGCGGTACTTTTGCTCAGGAAGCAATTGTGGCCAGCGAGTGTACTGACCAATGAGGGACGCGTTGCATTGAGGTAGTTGGTTTCTGACCATTCATATTGTGTTCAGTTGGATGTTCATTGCGGGCGCAGTAGGCAGAGCCTGCCGACTACCAGCGAAGGCTGCGTGGGGTGTTCGAGACCTATATATAATAGAACAGTTTAAAAAAACGGTGAGGCTGGGTAGTTAAGCATACTGAGACAATCGGTCGTGTGTATCGTCGTCGAGTCATCTTTTCCAAGCAGATGGTGTCTCTGATTCCGTCATCTACAATTCTACAGAACAAACAGCTAGCTTAACAGTTCATTTAGCCCCACATTTAATAGCTGTGTTTCAACCAGGTGGCCACAGCAACTGACGTGCAGTTGGGCTTCGTAAGGACGTTTTTCACGCGCTTTTGCTCAAGGTCACAGCTTCAGGTGAAGCGTCGAACCCGTGACCTTTCCGTTTTGTGTTCATCACCTCAAATACTGGGGTTTTTGTAACTTTTCTATTGTTTTAACTTACATTGCGTGCCGTTTTTTACTAGTTAGGGTACAATTTGAGGCACGTGACTTCGTTTGTCTGCTGACGTAAAATGTTTAGTTGATCTTGAACTTGCGCAAGGTAGTGTTGTGATGGGACACCATTGATGGCGTACAAGCTGAGGAACGCGGCTTGATCAGAAAACACTATTGAGTATCTCATTAACTAAAGGATTATGTAATTCTGAGATAGTGCCATATCATGTCTTCATGTTCCTGTGAAGTAATATGCCTCATAAATTGTGGGTCTTTAATCATATGATTGTGGTCGAATGTAACTATTTTGGGGCCTTTTTCAAGAAACCTTTTGTCGAGAGCTTCGTGTCGATTTTTAGAAATGTTACAGGAAAGCCGTTGTGCAGTAACTCCAGCCTATGAATTTTGGGGTAGTCGAATGAACTTGTGGTGTATTTTAATTGTGTTTATTCGTGATTGCAAAAGGCTGTTGTGTTTGTACGACCATACGTTATTCACTCATACACAATATGGGATGATTAGCTTGCCAACACCATCTGGTTAAACGTAGCGGCGGTTAGGTACCACCACCAACTCAAATATGGTGGGTGTAGCAATCCATTCGCCGATCTTACATGCCGATTCCCATTGCTGATGTGTCTCTCGGCATAACTTGCCGCTGTTGGATAAGGCATCTGTCCTCAAAATGAAAGGCGCCCAGTGGCGTTGAAATTGATCGGCAAAACGTGCTGTAGCATTGGGTTTTCGCATAGTTGGTTTAGACATGTATCACCACAGCAAATTCATTTCTGTCAGTGGCTATATATCAATCTTGCGATGTAATTGTAGTTTAGAATTCATGACAGTGCTTGTTCACATGATATTGTTGGACCGTAGAGGTATTGCGATTGTGACATTAAAAAACAGCTGATTCAACGCGTCTTTATGATACGCGAAGGCAGGCCCGTAGTCAGACTTTAAGGTTTGGGGGGCAAAATACATTTTTAGAGGAGCGAGATTTTTGTTTTCATTGTATGTTTGAAGCAAATTTTTCTGGACACCACAGAATTTGGGGGGCACTGCCCCCGAATGCCTCCCCGTGGCTTACGGGCCAGCGCGAAGGTTACCTGGCTCGCTATCAATTCACATGGTATCCTGACTGTTGCCGCATCGGGAATTGACCTAAGTTCTAAACAACGACTGCTAGAAAAAATTGGTCGAAGCTAGCCCGCAGTGTTGACCCTGTGTATTACTGTCTCTGCATTCCTTTTGAACGACATGTTTTCGTTCTCGGTGCGGGTGGGTGAGTTTGATATGGTTGCTTAGGCTTGCAATGCACCAAATCTAACTACCTGTAACCACTAAACCGTCATTTACGATACATTGTAGCTATTGTCGCAGCAAATGTTGAGCGACCGTGTGAAAAACGTGGTTTAGGCTCATCTCTGTAACTTAGGTACCAAAGAAAAGTTCAAGGATATAAACGAGGAATTAATATCGTAGCAAAAACAAAGGTTTCCCTTCACGGACGGGAGGTTAATTAATGGCTCATTGGTATTGTTGCCGTGGTGTTAGTGCACGGATATGTAGCACAGACAACAGTGACCAATGCAAGGTAGATCGCTAGGAGCGCCGCAGATCATGCCAAAAAAATACTCAAGAAGACAGCGCAGGTATCTTCAAGAGGTGCGGAGAACTTTACTGTAATATTTTGGAGAAGTTATGAAAAGAAACAAGAATTTCAGATAGATCCACTTGGAAAGAGATATGTTCAAGGTTGTCATCGAAAGTAACATGCCCGGAATATCCGGCGAGTTTTAACGTTTTTGCCGTTAATTTCAGAGTTGTTGCTCACGTATCACGTGCCTAAAGCAGCGTGTATGTTTTGCGTAAGGTCGTTGCGCACGACATAAATTGGAGTGTTCCTGGTTAAGTCCTCAACGGCTCGTTGACAGAGTGTTTCCTGTGCAACCGCATGAGTTTTCGAAGATTTCTCAACTCTTGATTGAATAAGGAGCGTGCGATGAAGCATGTTGTGAAAGTCGCAACTAAGCGGTTTGAATTTTTTCTGGCGTAACTTCGAAATTTAAGCTGCAGCAGCAGCAGAGTAGGTTGATTTGACAAGTGGTAATGTGCGTGTGCCAGTGACCGTGCAAAACAACGTTTGTTGGAAGTTCATAACTGCGATCGCAAGCAAGGTACCATTCAGTAATGAGGTGACCAGCGGTTGGTTTTCAGCACAGCACAGTGTGCCTAATAAACCATTGTGGCTTTGCTCTGACATGTGCGGTTCATCCGTTCACCTGCGGCATGAAATAAGCTTAGCTGATCGGTTTGTCTGCAAAGCTTTCAAACATTTTACTACGGTCCATTCTAGTTTGCGAATACGAGGGTTGTTTTGAAAACACTGCATTGGGTCACGTTTGGCGAGGCTTCTGTGAGATTTCATTCGTTCTGATGTCGCACGTAATTGCATCTAGCTGCTCAGGAGTAATGTTGTAATGTTGTGTGAAGATTAGGCGGTATGATTCGTGCATTGAAGCAAATTGTAAGTTCGACAAAAAAGGAAAGTTCCGAGGTACGAGCGTGTTTAGTTAAAATTTATCTTAAATGCTAACACATGTTATTTGTCATGACATGAGCACAGCTGTTGATGTTAAAAACAAATGTTTTGCTGCAAGTTTTTATGTGATACAAATGGATGTTGATTGTTCAGGTAGAAGTCTTTACGTCATGGCTTGATGATTAACCTTGTTTGCCTGGTGCACGGTGAACATTCCTCCTATATTTCCAGTTGCAGACAATTGGAGCGATTATACCATACACTTATATGGTTGTTTCTGTTTGTGGTTTGGTTACGCACTGTCCGTCATTGCTGTATGGGACATTGACTGAAGTCAAGTCCGTGCGTCTTGTTGGTGCAATGGTGTAACGTTGTGTTGAAGGGGAAAACACCTTCCAAAAATTTGTTTCTTCGTAAAGGTATAAAAGCCTTAATTGATGTGGTAAACAAAGCATTCTTATCACCCGTCAGTATCTTGCTTGGTGCGGTTCACAAATCACTTGTATTGTGCGCAAATGTTTTCGTGCATACCTCAGCATCAAACTCATACGTCACCGCAATCAAGCAGGTTTAATTGCTTCCGCTTTCTGTGTGCACTGCACTGCAGTTCAATGGCACAATACGTCGGTTTTTTATTCTCAGTCGTGGAAAGCCGGCCCCTATCCATTGTCTGGCTCGTCTGTTTCAAAGCTGTTTGCAGTGTGTATGTTCGGACATACACACTTGCCGTCTCCTAGACGTGATGCACACGGCGTTTGTTCGTTAAGTGTGTTTGCCTTTTCGATACTGCACATGTGCCAGGGATTCGGGAGCTTGGTCTACCTTGTTACGTAGTAGCTCGATCGCATTGATTTTCGCACTCCCCTAGTAGGAGTCGGCGTGGCTGGGTTTGTTAAGGTGTCTTCACACAGTGCGATTACGGCCTGCGGATCAGCTTATGGCCAAGGGCGGTGTTCACATATGCGCCGTTAGCCGTATCCGGAGCGAATTTTTCGGTTTATCACGGCTTTAGGCTTAAAATTGGTTCAAGTGCAACCTGCACGTGGAATCGCCGTGGAGCAGCACATTACCGACCGATTCCTTCGCTCGGTAATGTGTAGCAGAGTACAAGTTTGCGATGCACATGAATTGACACCATGTATTAAATTTATTTCAGTCAATTCAACAATAATTTGCTCCATACTGCAGGCCTACTACAACCAGAGGCGTAACGACGGGGGGGGCACAATTCCCCGGGCGGCGAATCACTGCGGGGGGCGCCAAATATCTGCTGGTGGCTCCGAAAAGACCCAACAATTTCACAAGTACTTCCTTCAATGCAGTAAATTTCCTTCCGAAAGGCCTCAGGTTCGAACATGGGGACGCTAAACTTGCTACTTGCCCCGGGCGCCGCCTAATCTCGTTACGCCCGTGACTACAACTTAACATACAGAAGTAGGTTACCTGGATTAGTGGATAGTGCCGAAGGCATTATCATGGTACTCATGTAGCAGTGTTTTAGGGCTAAGTGAGATATTGAAGTACGTACTCTCCACAATGTGGGTAAGTAAGGAATAGATCAGCGAATTTTAATAGGAAATCGATTAGCAAATTTTTAATAGGAAATCGATTTCACGTAAAATTACGCATCCTCGGTCCTTATTCAAATAGTATTAAGTGAGTTAATGTTTGCCCTGTTATACCAACATCTGCTGACACCTGGTAACAGTGTGCACCTGTAAGTTTCAATCATGTTTAGGGTTTGCACTATATACAAAAATATCATGGTCTTCTTGGTTTGTTCAAACAAGGAACAGAGTCTTGCTTTCATTAAGGTTAGGTCACTACATATCACTTTGTGCTTGTTACACGTATGTATCCATTAGATGTAATGTACTGAAGTTGGGGCTTTAATTGTCGCCATCAGAAAGAATAGGTGAACTAGTTGAAATGAGGTTAGGGCAAATACAAAAACGTTGGACTTTTACAGAAATTCACATACAGTACCACTTCTAAACTTACGAAGTCATAAATCCAATTTGAGCCAAATTGTGTTTTCTTCCAACTGAATTTGGATGTAATTTTCAGTCATGTGCTTCAGTTTAAAATTTATCCAATAAATCAGCAGTAATCAGCCATTTAGTTTGAAGGACTTTTAACAGAGTTCTGTTGTAGGCGTGCCTTCAGCTGAATTCAATGTATGCAAATACCTGCTTCATTTCTGCTCTTACAGATTGTTTCTTTAGTTATAACTGCATAGTGTCTGAGATAGTGGAGCACGAAATCTAATGATCGGTTCATTGAATTAGTTAGAGATAGAACATGTCTGTACAACCTAAAAACTTTTGAGTACAGAGACAGAAAAAAGATAAGTAGGCGTGGTAAGAAACTAGCCTGTGCACTGTGATAACCAATAAGAAATTTCAAGGCTGGGATTTTGCTCCACTAATTTCAGTGGAAGTGAATTAGAGCTTGAACAGGTGAAAGATTTTTTGTATTGATATCAGGCTAACCGCATCGTGAAGCTTCCAAGTCATCTTCAACCAGTGCATATGTACGAGTGCTTTCATAAAATCACAAACAACCTAAAATCTATATTGATAGTGAAACTTGTCTTGTCAGAAAAAGTACTTGTTTTTTAGTAATAGCCGCTACTTCCTACGGTCATGTATTAGGCGTTTTCATCTTCGTGCCCATTCAGTTCTAAAAGTGTTCACTTTTTTCTAAAAGCACCACACTTGCTGGTGCAATGAAAAACCGCTACAAAATATTTCTAACGCAAAACTTGGCTGCGAGGCATCGTCAGAAGCAATTTAGTGCACGTTAACAGAACTAGCTACATTAGCCAACGTGCACTGCTAAGTATTTCTTCATACGCCCGCTTCCTGTGCGATAGTACTCCGTAATACTGTATGTAAGCGTTTCTCATAACTGACCATTGCCGTAAACGCTCGGACACAAAAACCGGATTCTGTATGAAGATACATTGTGCCATTTGCTGCTTGATTGTATGCACTTATCAGATTGGCGATGGCATTTGGGAAACTTGTCTTGAAGTTAATCTGGGAAAAAAGGGTTTTCCACATTTTCACTGCCGGAGTAGTGGTCTGTATTGCGTGGTTGTGCAGACTCTGGTTTTCTTTGTCTGGTCACTCCAGCTCTAAGGGAACAGCTGTGCAATTCGGTGTAATTGAATCACCGATTTTAATTACGCAGAGCGTTATGTAATGTATTTTTTGTGTATTTTTTTGGCAACGCAACACCTCTTTGGGTTGATTACACGCTTTGCAGATGCACTAAACAAGCTCAGTTTATCAGTCTTTCCTTTTTGGTTACAAAACCCTTTTGATCTTTTTTCTTGCTCACCTCTACTGATGGCGTGCAGTGCATTTCACTTCTTGATTAAGTTTGACCTAAATTTCCTTTCACGTCTTATTCCAAAATTGTAACAACTGTGCAAATCTTCATAATTTTATTTAAGGTTTTCTAAGTTCGAATAGTTAAAAAAAGGTTTCCAGTTCGTTTTTTTGCTTTATGATCAGCACCTTCTGACAAACACTAACGGACTCCTGTTTGCGGGCAAGGAGTTCTCAATTTTGGTCAGAATAGGTTGACGGCTTTTTGCCATGTGGACACATGTAGGCAGTATTCGTTGTATTAGCATGGTTTACTGGTGCAATGTTTCCTTAGCAAAATTTCCTTGGTGTGTTGTTTTCAGATTCAAAAAAACAAAAAACATCAGCGTTATCCGGCCTGAAAACGCTGTAAAGACTTTAATTTGTACTGTTGGCGAGTATTACAGCTCCATTTTTTGGCATACTAAGTTTTCGAGTGGCCAAGTTCCTCTCTGTACGTTTGCTCTGTAGTTTATTAAAATGTTTTTAGTAGAATGGAAGATTTTGCACGCAAATCATAGGCGTGCAAAATCTTCGATTTTACTGTTGAACTAGATGTGGACGACTGGTCTTGTAAAAAGAACCACAGTTGACGTTTTTCATCGTCATACGCAGCATTCCGTAATTCGTGCTTTTGTTAACTAGGAGGCGCAGTCAACACACGCGCCGAGGCCTCACCCCTGGGCGTGCATCTGAAAGGCAGCTTACGCTTAATTTTGTACCCAAAGCGACTGGATTTGAAAAGGTCGTGCTTCTAACCGTTGGCTGAGAAACTGGCAGCTTCAATTAAGGCTGACGCGTGCAGATCTTCGAACGTGTATTAGCTGTTGCGCTCTTCTGCGTGAGTTTGCTGTCGTTTGAGATCCAGTTCTGGCAATCACATAGACATTTCTATGTTTGACAAGTGGTTGGTTGATAGCGGATAGGTCGAGCGAGTGAAAGAGTTAATCGCCATTCTGTTCGATTGATGTACTTAGAAAACCGCTTAGGGTTGAACTGTCTGTTGATATAAAGCAGTCTTGAGTGGCAACAATTCATGTACGGAAGGCATGAATATAGTAGGAAGATCATAATCCTTAATATAGGTAGTTGCAAGACGGGTTAACTTCTGCCGATAGTCAAAGACTAGTTCGGTTTGTCTCTATAAAATAGTACCTTTGAGTTCGAAGTTAGGACGAACGAGGTGCGTTACTTTAGTGTGAACAACCAAGCCGCAGGAGTGCTTATAGAACAAGTTGGAGCTGCCTTTGGAAATGTTCTACCGAGCTATTTCAACCGTTGTCGTTGCTAATTGTTACGGAAAGAACGTCAAGTATGTACGTTGTTGTACTTCGTAACCAACGCAAGTGGTCGCGACATTGTAACCCTTAAATTTAATCCACAGTGCCGAACTAAAACACTTCTCTAGTGCTGTTTTTTTTCAAAAACGAACCTGCGGGAAGATACTTGCAAAAATATGCGAAAAGCGACAGCAAAACTGCCTAAGCTTGCGCAGTTCTCGGACTTTCGGCAGCCAGTGTTCGGTGTTTGCAGTGATTTAGTCAAATCTGGATTGCGCGGATTATTGCAGCCAGTTCCTACAGGCCCATTAGAAGTAAGTCTCCCTTCTGACTGCACAGGCTCATTGCACAATTTGATTGGCATGTTGTGATGCTAGTATATCAGTTCGCTTTGTCGATTAAACATACAGTTTTGCTTGTGTCCATATCGTGCTGTTGTGCTTTGTTTTCTAAAACAGACTCCAGTTTGTTACGGCGTTTCTTATGACATTTCTACATACTTTTTTAACTCTACGCTAATTAGAACGGGTGTTTGAATTTTCGGACCGAAAATTACGCAGTTCTGTCGTCGTCACAGGAGTCATAATGCAGGAGTTTAAGAGATGGACGTATTGGTTTAGCTGAAATGTTTCCATGTCATTATGGACAAATGGCCTGCACCCGACTTGCTTTGTAAATAATAAAAACAGTGTTTAACGAGGTGGAGTCCAATGCATATACGTTTATTTGAATTCGAATGTGTGTGACGTCTGTCGAAGTTCTCGGATGTAACTTTGCATCTTTCACTGATACCTAGCGAGGCCAGCTGATATGCTTAAGACAAGGTAACCTTCCATTGCACCTACGGTTCTGGTCGCAGCTGCTCTATGGCTTGTTCGTACGCCACTTGTAAACGGTTGCTCATGTAGAAATTGGTGTTCTGCGGTCGTTGTTAGCAAAACAATCTCCAGCCAACGGATTTTTTGATCAAGTTGACGTGGTACCAACTGCCGACGTTTTACCAAAGCAACCATGAAAGTTAATATTTTTCTCGTGGTCTCTATACATGCCAGATAACCTCGCATTAGTGAAAGTTTGGACTTCGAAGTACAGACGAGGAATACTTCAGTTTTGACATCGTTCTTTCTCTGCCCCGTGTAGTTGTGTCGAGTTATCTTGGTTCATTTTGTTGATAGTTGACTTCGATAGCAGTGACACATATTCTATACATGCAACTCACTGGTGTACTTATCGTGTACTTTTCCAACAATGATGGAAAATGTCAATCGCTGTTTGAATTACGCAAAATAAACCGGCGGAGCAAATTTGTCATGAATAGTAGTATAGTAACTGTTTAATGAGCAGTTGACGAAATTAAACAAATGATCCAAATCTAGGTTTTGATGCCAACAAGTTAAAGTGTTCGTGCTGCAACGTTTTACGATAATACTGCAGCGTATTTTATCACTAACTTTATAGTTTAAGTTTCAAGAAGGTGTTACTTTGTGGTAGCCTTGTTAACTTTTGTCATATTTCGCAATGAAGCAAAAAAGCTACAGACCAGCGCACTCTGTCCTGCTGCAGACCCACCTTTGTTAAACAGTAACCTTTACTTGTTGAAACCGCCTTGCGATCGTAAGTTTCATCCTCCAACGTGAAACTGTTGACGCATGACCACCTTTAACGTTCACTTTGTGACGTGCGCAGCGTTTGTGCGGCTTTCATCCTCGCCCTGATTTTAGCTGTTTGTCAGCACGTGACTGGAAACCTTAGTCCGAGCGTTTCTATTCAAAAAGTAAAAACGTGTTTAAATTACAGGCATAGACATGAATTACGTAAAAAAGGTTTTAGAGAAATAGTCTCGTTAAAGCAATCCTTATAATCTTCATTTCTCAAAAATATAACTGTTGCTTGAATCTCATCAAAACAGTGGTCAGCACGTGGTTTCAACAAGTTGACTAAAAGTACAGTTATTCGCTCAATTGCATGTTTGCGGTTGGTACATTGTACTGTACTGTTAATTGTGCGCTAGTGGCTATTGAACGCAAACAATAGCGCGATCACTGACGCGTATGTATTTTCGGTATTTCTGTGTTGGCATGACATTGCACAGCAGCCTATATCCCGAATCAGAGTCGCGTGTGGTTGTTCTTTATGCTTTTTAGCTCACCCGCTGTGACGAAAGTCGCCCACCACAAGCTCAACTTTGTTGTGCGCCTGGGGCGACAGCTTCTCTCGAAATATCGAAAACTTGCTCATTCAGCGCGCACTTTGTGAGTGAAGACCGGCTTTGGTTATAACAAGTGATAATGCCACGCAGCAAGGACTCACAGGTTGAGTTGAGGTCGTTCCGGTCGTCTCTGCGTAACGCTGCGATTAGTCGCCGTTTTCAATGGCTGCGCCATTACTTTGGAAAGTAAATGTTCTCCTTTTTCATTTTCCTGTGATAAACGCTGCAGCTACTACCGTTGCTTGAACATCGTGCATGTTTTTAAACAGTTGAAGCTTGTGTCTGCATTGGGTGGGTGCAGATAGTTACGTGTGCAAATCACAGTTCAGCTGATTACATTTTCCTGCCTGACTGGTTCCGTTGCCAGCGAGCCATGAACAAGTCGTTGCGAGAGAACTGTTTGCTATCTGCTGGTTGGTTGCATGGAAAGGAGTCGCTTTCTCTCGCTTGCCATCGTTTCTGCATTTCTGTGAGCGATTGTAGTAGTGCCAGTGTTTCAAGTTTATTTGGGGAAAAGGTGTTTTGCCCCCAAAAATAGACTTTATTTTTCAAATTTATGATGACAAGGCAACTTTAACGATAGTTACTTCACCTTAAGGAAAGTACCCGTTCCCAACAAAATACCAGATACTGCGTCAATTGCAAGAACAAGGATGATAGTTCGTTTTGATCGTATGTTTTTTTATAGTTTTTGGTGTGTTAGTGTTACTGGCGGTAAACATGCTTACATACTGTAGTTCCAGTGCGTCTTGTGCAAAAACTTAATTTTCATAAGGCCCGAAAAATCGTGCTGGAATTTGTAGGAGCAATTTAACTAGTTAAGTGTTTTGCGAACCTGTTTGTTGAATCGAAAGGACGCGGAGCTCAGCACTGGATTATTTGGCAGGTTCCGAGCGGATGAGGGGATTTTGAATAAGGACCAAGTCGGCCAGTTGTTTGTTAGCACGGTAATTTGTATTGTATTGCGAAGTGCTTTGTAAGTGGTCCGACATGAGGAAGCAGTTTCGATTGAGAGAAACAGAAAGTTCTGGAATGACGTTATCACAAAGTGCATATTTAATAAGACTGTGCAACTTATTAGTGCGGTTGTACTGAGACACTATATAGCGCACGGAAAATACATCCTTTGAGGTGTCAGAGCAGACTTGTGCAAATCCTTGGTTCAAGCGATGTCCCAGCCTAAGTGGTTACGTAGCTAAGAAAAGGGAAAGAATGCTTCGTTTTTGTGTACTTTCAAAGAAGCTGGTGAATATAGATTTTGCGATCCTAAGCTCTTTCGCGCCATGCTTCCGTAAGTTCCAATTAGTTGTGTTCAGCCTTGCGTCTAACGTATAGTGGAGTCAATTTGTGCACTCTCAGAACAAGTCCAATTTAAACTGAAATTTGAAATGAATTGCTAATAGGAGTGTAAGCGCCTACATGGATGATTAATTTGCAGAAATGGTGGTGAAAAGTAATTTTGCCTAAAAACAGTTTCGCCACTAAATTCATATAGTTTAAACCGCGAAAGTAAAGTAATTATGCCAAATTATTGGACTTGTGTTACATCATGTCGTAACGAAGTCTGCAAACACAAGTTGCATTCACTAAGGTGAAAACCTTTGTTCAGTGCGTTAGGTGCCTAAATTCCTTGTTGCTTTCAGTGGAGAAATAAAGGTTATCAGTGGGTGGTATTTTTGCCATCTGTGCTGTCATCTTTAAAGCGCAAGTCGAGTCCAAACTATAAACTAGTGGTACAGTAAATTCAAACTGCACTGCTGCTTGTCACCTGAGCAAGCGTAACAACAGTTGATAGGCAGTAGGTCGCGTTTTTCCGGTGTATGTGTGAAATCACAATCACATGTGCCATTTGCAGTGTCGGATAAATGTGATTGTGAGGTCGAGTGCAAATATAGAAATATTTGTAATGGGAGAGCTGCATTTGGTAACAGGCAGTATTCCACAGCAAGAAGAAAGATAAATAAGTTCAAATTCGATCTGAATTCCGTAGCACAACTCAATATATCTCAACTTGCTTTCATAAGATTCAACATAATTTTTCTTCTTATCGATTGACTTCGTCTTTGTGAAACTGGTAGGAAGCCTTGAACAAGGTGTGAAGAAGCAGCAAGCTTAGACATGAGGGAGTTTGGTATGAGCGCTGGCGCGTTGCAATCCAAGAAAATTCGTCACGTTCTTGCATTTCTGTTCATTTTTAGGTTCCTTTATCTGACAATCAAAACTCTGACTTTGGTTCATTTATTGAAATGTGTTTTGATTGTAAATCGTGATGGTTCGTAGCATAGGAAAAGGTCACTGGCCTTGACAAAGAGCAAAGCAAGCTATTTTCGTCTTTTTGAGTTCACGTTTTTCTAACTTGGACGCGTTTACCATTTTTTTGTTCGTTTACTTTGGTTTCATTTATTTCAATGCCGCTGGATGATAACCACTTTTAATCTCTGCTGTTGTAGTTTAGGGCCTGATAAAAAGAAATATACAACAAAATTCAAACGCAACGCTGCTGTAGAGCAGCTTCTGAACAGCTTAGTAAGATAAAAATAAACATTAAATGTGGCAATTTGAATAAGACCCTACTATGATGGACGGCCGGCACAGAGCTTCAACTGTCAATGGGTTACCGTCCGAAGTGGGCATGAGAATACGTAAAAAGGCGGGCGTTGCCTTGATGCAAGTGTTTCAAGGTCGAAACAAAGACGAATCAGACGAGGAAGAACGAAGAAGCCGTTCCAACAGTAGCATTGTGGATTATCTGAAAGGCAAGCGGCCACGCAATCATTCGACCAAGAGCCAGTACGAGCGCAGCAACTCTTCCGATCTTCTCACTCCGCCTTTCACGGTCAACGACACAACGACTTTTAAAATACCGAAAGCAAAGCGGAGCTATCACACCTGGAGCTGGAGAAGGTCATCACCTGTTCCAGATTCACGCTCCCCGGGAAAAAGTTCTCCGAAATGCCCAAAAAAAGTTTCAAATTTTGGAACTTTGGGTAGGCTAAGACGGAGGCGACGTGCCGAGTTGGACGAGAGTACCTTCACTCCAAACAAGGACGTAGCGGCTTGGAATGGAGGAACTGGAGCTTACGAAGAAAGCAGCTCCATTGGTCTTTATCCTGACCAAGGAGATAATTCAGAATTCATTGAAATACAATGTGGGGATCGCTCAAGTCGCCGTAACTCGATGGCGTCGGATTATAATGATTCCACCGGCGACTTTGACGGTCTTAGCAGCGAAAGCTCTGACGGCCGATCACGAGTGCTGTCGAGGAATTCCAGCGGTGCATCTCGGAATTCGTCGTCATTGCCGCTCAGTCCGACTCGACTATCGCGCGCGTCGCGCAAAGACGAGGACCCGCAAAGTATCCTCAAATCGATTAATGGCGCCATTTCGCCGCGGCAGCAGCGTAGAGCGCAAGCCCTCATTGCAAGCAGGGTGACTCGCGTTGCGTATTCTGCATCTGAAGAGGAAGACTCGGTGCGTTGTGTGGATAACGTGTATGATGAAACGAAAGAGGAGGAGGACGTGTTTGTCACGTGGGACGGTCGTAACGCCGTAACTCTACCCCGACCTAGGAAACGCGGTGAGTTGACAAGTTTCAAAACTGGCTAAATTTAATCATTCGTGGTTGTACGTCAGTAAATCTACCTTCAGCGAGACAAAATCATTTTGAAGGGAACATTCCTCTTGTTTGAGACGTAATGAATGACAACTTTTTGTTCCTGCATGAAGCGGAACGATACACGTAAAGCGTGCGCGCGTTATTTTTCCTGACACGACTATTTAGAAAAAATTAATATTGCAAAGCTGTTTTGATTCGGGGTGTCGATTAGTCCCAAGCGATTGAATTTTGATGTGAACATGGCACTGATTGAACGCAACGTGTTTCTACTTCGTTTGTTGAAACATTTTCCATCAATGAGTGAGGGAAAACTGCAGTAACTATAATATTTCTCTTAATGCCACCTTGTCGTGACGACATACATAGCCCCTTGCATTGTGAGCGAGCCGCCAACCAAATCTAGGCTAGAAGCGTTTGTAAACGACCCAAAGATGATCCAAAACGTTTGATGTTTCTTAGGCGGTCGTTTAAGTGAGTATTGTAAAGGGTTTGGAACTTTGCATGCACTGTTTTCCGTTGTTTTACCTCGACGTAATATAGTAACGAGAACCGCAACGCAAGGGTACGCTGTAGGAAACCGGTACTTTTCCTCCTAAAACTTTTGTTCGTAATATGAGATTGCTGTAATTTGTACGAATTTGCTACTACGATAAGATGCATCCAGGACTAACGTGTCGGTTTACTTAAGTGGTCCTTGTTGACCTTCGCGTTGTGAAGGTTGTGGTAAAAATTTTGATAGCGCATTAACTCATTTATTGGTTTATTTATTGATTTCTGCTTATCAAACTTATGGACTCAGAGGTGGGCAAGCCGTAGTTCCAGACAGCATGTGGCTTTTTCATCTGCTGCTGATTCTGGTGTCTTTACAAAATGAGTATTTAATTTTTAAACTTATTTTAATCTTAGATCGTTGCTCTTTTAAATGGAATGCTAAATTTGGAGAATATGGTAATCTTTCAACATTGAAATACAACGTGTTTAAATAGTGCTTGAGGTTTGGACTCCATGTCAGTAGAGGTTTTATGCTATACATCAGGGGTTTGCAACACGCAGGGGCGGATCCAGCCAGTAAGTTAGGGGGGGCGATTTCAGTAATATTGTGCAGTGAAGTCTCATTACGAGTTCACTACTGTAAGAGACATGAAGTAGACTTCGCAACACTGCTGTGACAAAACAATGGACAGCAAAATGGCCTTATATCGCGAATGCTGTTTTCCGAGTTGTACAAAGTCATAGTGAAAAAGTTACTTTCGTAGGTTTTAGGGGGG
>JGI24158J21664_10001331_pt1 | contig 27457 bp, 18 predicted proteins | sample Ectturendosymbi3_FD_21664 | JGI IMG/M metagenome (IMG submission 21664) | reverse complement strand
GAATTGAACTTGGTGCGGGTTGAGTCGGGGGAGGGTTAAGAAATTCAATGCGACAGAGAGCTTGCGGTACAAGGGTGTAGAGCAGTGGTTCCCAGCCGGGGTGCCGCGGCACCCTGGGGTGCCATTTACAGTGCCCAGGGGTGCCGCGGGCTAACACGTTTTTTTACCATATCATTAAAAATACATTTTCAAACTGTCATCAAACCTCAAAGCAAATTGCTGTGGGTGCCGTAAATTATTATTCTTTTCTGTAGGGTGCCGCAAGCCTAAAAAAGTTAGGAAACATTGGTGAAGAGACATTCTCCTGTGGAGGCGAGATTGAAGTTTCCAAGTCTCAGTGAACTTGTAAGAAATGTGCTCTCCGTCATGGCAACTAGCGCTGCTAATGAATGCGTGTTGATATTGCTGGGCATGTTGGGAATAGCAAAACAGCAAATTTAAAGAGTTTGTCAGTGAACTACATGCTGTTTTTCAACAGTGCACTCAAGGTTGAACATACGGTTTCACATTTCTACTTTACAGTATTTTTCTAGATTGGCTTTGAAATGAACTATTGAATGAATTGCAGCCAACGATGAAACACATTGCATGAGTTTTTAGTGGTTTTCAGACACACACTGACAAGCGCAGATTTGGGATAGAAACACGTCAGGTGTGGTGGGCGCGGGTTAGACGTCTGCAGGTGGGAGGCAGTTGCGGGTAAGATTACTCAAATTCCTACAGGTGCGGCGCGGGTTTAAAATTTACGGGTGCGGGGCGAAAGCGGGAAAAAGTTCAACCCGCGCAGGACTCTAGAAGCTACAATATTATTGTTGCTGCAACCTGCAGTGTTCCAAAGTGTTGCTGCAATATTCTCAGCCTTGTATATGACAATGAGAATCCCAAAGGATAGGACATTGGACTTGGAATTTATCCCATGTCCCACTGATGATAATTTCACGTCATAGAGCAGGAATTTTCTGAAGTTGAATACCACTTTTACAAGGTCGCAGCACAGTAGGTATTACACGCAGAGGCTCAGTGTTATGGCGGAGTAATGCGAGGCCCCCTAAAATAGGGCTGTTGGGTCCTTCTGTGGGTGACAACAAAAAAGTGGCAACCAATTGTCATTGGAACCCCTTAACTGGAAATTTAGGGTTGTTTAGCCACTGTTCTGCAGCAGGTAGACATTATACATGCACATGATACAATTCACTGCTTATTAGTAGTATCACGGGAATCTCATGTTATGGGACAGAAAGAAGTGTCCCATGCAAAAGCCTGGATATTCCACGTAAACCTCCTCTACATCTAATAGGAATGTTTTCCTTTTCCACAATCGCATGTCTCGCTCAGCATATCCATAAACAAAGTTTTCAATGCCACTGCTACAGTTCCTGCTGCAGGGCAAACCAGTCACGAAAAGTTTGGGCGAAAGGTGAAAAGCTTTTCATGTTTGGTAAAATATGGCTCTCCTTCGATTTCTCATAATTATTGCATTGACTGATACATAGCAATTGCAGATTGCGAGCATACCATAACGAAATGTTGGTATCATTATAATTATAGGTTTGAAACAAGATGCTATACGGCAGTGGTTCCCAAACTGGGGGTAAATTACCGCCCGGGGGCAATACGCAATTTTTCGGGGGTAACGCAGAAACAAAACCACAATGTTGTTCCGTATGATTATCTTTACAACGCAAAATATTGAGGGTACTGACACATAATCGCTACCTTGATTTGGGTAGCGGCTCGAACAAGTTTGGGAAACACTGCAATACTGCTAATATATGTAGTATAACAACACAGCCAATTCAGAATAATATCATCAGGTGTATTCCGAATGTGAAAACAACAGCAAAGACAGTGAAGTCGCATTAATTCAAGTGAAAAGCCTGCATGCTGCATTTGGGAACCAAAAACTTATCCTAGAAAAGTTAATGAAAGCATTGAACACATTTTGTCACGCATCATTTCAAAGCGTTTGAACGAAATACGAAACAACGAAGTAAATTAAAACTGACCACGTTCGCGATTGGCGTGCCCTACTATCTTGGAAGTGGCGCAGGAAATCTGTTTCTATGCATTTAGTTGCCCATGGTCTCCACCCTCTTGTGCGAGTAACGTGTATTTGGAACTATGTATAGCATTTTCAAGTTTCCTGCCCACACGACCATTCTTGATTTCTTTTACTGCAAAGAGACGATTTGTTAACTTGTCACAGTGGAGATTTATATCACGCCATCAGCGAAAAAAGTATCGACGTGTGTACAGTATAACGACACAAGGTTGAAATGAAAACAAGCTTGTCCTATCGACAAGATCAGGCACTCAGCAAAACTTAGAAGAAGATGTATTTTCGGACCTCCGACTCTTCCGACCATCCGTCTCTTCTGTTCCGGCGCTCATATCTACAACATAATTTCCAGAGTTCGGCATTGCACTCTTTAATTGACGGAATGTTTGACGTGATCTTGTGCTTTGGCATATGTAGTGAAAAACCTGGTCTATTGCTGTTTTCAAAGGTAGTAGAATTTCATGTTCTACCTAAGTATATTTACAGGCTTGCCCTACCAACAGCTCCTGTAAAAATGGAGCGCGTGCACTGCAAACGAGGTCATATAGAGCGACTAAAAGTCGTGAGCATGTAAGTTGCGAGCAGGCGCGTAGCCAGTGGGGGGGCAATGGGGGCAATTACCCCCCCAATTCCGAAAGTTGCACCAAAAATGTTTGGGTCAATCAAGCTTTTGATATGTAAGCCAAATAAATTTTTCAGCGTAAATCACCGAAAATGCTTGCTATTGCATAATTTAGTCGAAACTGATCAAAGTACTGTGATTCATTAATTGTCCATGATTAATCAAACGTTGTGCACCAAGGGGGGAAATAGTAGAATTTTCCATGTGCAGCCAATGAATTTCGAAGGGTGGGCAAAAATGGTGAAATTTCATTTTTTCCCCTCGAAACTAAGTAAACAACCTCTTTTGATAGAAATATAATAGGAAAATGTCAAATTTCAGAATGTAAGGAGGGGCCAAGGCCCCCTTCTACCCTCCCCTTTCGACACTTATGGTTGTGTATATGATGTAAATATTGGAGAATTCATGTCATGGCTGACATTTTCCTGAGGTTTAAGCTCCGTGTGGAAGTTATTGATAATGAAGTACGACATTGTATCTAACCGCTTGTAATCACTAACCAAAGTAAAACAAGGAGTAACACATTTCCCAGCTCTTTCTGATGCACCTGCTTGTTGAATCTCACCTAATAGTGATGCAAACTTATCATTTCAAGCCCATTGCAAATATTTCTCTCCTCTCTAATAACTCCAGCGTGCTACAAATGCTGTGCATCTTACCCTTGTCTCCAGCATAAGCCATAGCCTTAAATGTAAATCGTATATTTTTTGTACTGTTTCAAAACTTAATAGCGGTGATGTACGTTTTATATGGCTTGAATCTCAAACTTTGGTTAGCGGTGATGTACGTTACATCAATAGTGGTAGCGGTGATCAATAGCGGTGATGTACGTTACATCAATAAACGTACATCAATAGCGGTGATGTACGTTTTATATGGCTTGAATCTCAAACAAAACTTTATAGCGGTTATATACGTTTTATATGGCTTGAATCTCAAACTTTGGTTGAGAAAAAATCCAGTTTCAAAGTCTTTTTATTGCGTAAGGAAGCCATACAGAGGTCTTAAACTCAAATTGCTTCGAGGGCGAAACGATGAATTTAAAATAAACCAGGACCGCATTATGACGCTGACGCAACAAAGGCGGTACCTGAGCCTTAATAGAAACATATTTTTTAACTTTTTTACGGGGAATAGTATTATGAGTTATAGGGAATTTATCTCTAGAGCCCTTTCTACGCTAGTTTTAAATGAACTTGTTGACTCGCTGGCCTAGCACTTTTAAACACCGATGAATAAAGTAAACAACCTAAATTTTAATTATTTCAAAATTCCCAAAAAACATCGCGGGCCGCACAAAATTCCCTCTTGGGGTGCGTGTTTGAGACCCCTGCCATAGACACTCTTTAGCAACAACATTCTTTCTAGAAATTTATTTGTTACGATTAAAACTGCCTTGTAACGATGTAATCACAATCATGTTGAGCGTTACCGTTTTCATCAATGATTTCATATTAACTTTCTGGCGAGAAAAAAAGCTTGGGTCAAGTAATCACAATCCGACCTGTGCATAGTCTAAAAGTGTTACAACTTTCATTTAATGTTAATTGCCACCCTATCCTACTGTAAACGTGAAACCATTCCCAGCAACGAGTAGTCTCAGCAGTAAAATCTAACATAATTAGGAAGATGGTTTTCATTTTGGAAGTGCTGAGGACATTGACACTGCCATTACTTACAGATAGCTTGCAATCTGTTTCCTCGATAAAGCGCATGTAACTAAAATGAAAAAATTGACTTTTTTCCCAGTCAATTGGATTTTGTTATTTAAACACTCATAGATTTAAAAAATACAACCATTTACGCTAGAATGGCTAGGATCAGCAGTTCCCAAACTTTTTTTAGTGTTACCCAAATCTGAGTTTGGTGAAAACGCCTCAAACAACAACCCAAGCCTCAATCAGCTAATGAAAAAAAAGATTGTATCGGTGATTTTTGGCACAAGCTTAAGTTACAAAGTTCGTTTTTGATGACAGTATTCCACTCTTTTCTCAAGTACCTATACGCTGCAGATAAAGATAAACAGTGATAACGTTGAAAATCCACAACTCCGGTTTGGATCGCCTCGGCACGGCCCATTTTATGACCCTTCGTCACCCTTGTTTGAGTTTCGACCGATACTGGGCTCGATCAACTAAACCACTGTTGTTTTAAGTTGCGGAAAGCTGCAGAGTTGTTGTGAGAATAGATTGTGGCTTCCTTTTCACAAACACAACTATTTTCACACTTTGTGTAGACTGCGTGGATCAAACATATGCAAGTTTGTTTTGAGGACATTTGTAACTTTTGAAACATATTTCATAGTGTTTATTAAATGAAATCCAAACATTTTTCAAACGCATCGAGGTATTCTAGTCTTTACGTTATCAGCTCTATACGTCAACCAGCAGCTCAAGATTTGGATAAGATCCACGTCTTATATGCGCGCAAGTTTTGTACTCGGCTTCGATTGAACCTGTGTTGGTGTACATCAGAAGCGTGTAAATATAAAAACGCAGTCAAAATGGCGGCCACAATGACAACTGCAATATTGGCTGCAAAAGGCATACATAAAACATCGAGATCTTCACAAGCGCTCTTGCATGAAAGTTTTACGACCAAATGGTGGCTTTCATTCAAAATAGAAGCTTGGAAGTGTATTAAAAACAAACTTTTAAAATTTTTCAATTCAACGAAAATGGACTATGTATTTGCGGGCTTAAAACTGAACATAGTATTTAAAAAAAGCGCGAGAAAAATGCACCTTTCATGGATGATGCTTCGAAAACAAGTGGCATTAAATAATCAAATGTTGAGACTTGGCTGTTGTTTGCCCCCCCCTATCGAAATTCCTGGCTACGTGCCTGGTTGCGAGAGGACCAGTTTCATGAGGAGGATTTCCAAGGTAAGCCAGGATGACGCAACAAACAAACCAGCGATCATACCCGTTTCACACCTCATCACGCCCTATCTTCCCGCCAACAGCTTGCCAGCTGTTTCATGCTGTTGGTTGCAGAGAAGACATCAATGACGTTGTTTCTTTTTTCACCTCAACGATCGATTTCACATATGGACTTTCTATTTTATGATTCGCAAGGACTGAACCATAACTAATTGTTATCGTTGTGTGCTTTTTTCGAGCATAGACCCCGTTAGTTCGTTGAAGCTTTTTAGGCGCTTGACCACAAACATTGGCAGCATTTAAAAACTTTTGTTTAGAATGTAGTTTTTCTTTTGGTTTGACTTTGTTTTTAAATTTTGTTTTTTTCAGAACGTAGCTTTTGCTTTTTTCAAGAAAATGAAGACACATCTGCAACGTCTCATGTCCTGTTTCGGCGCTGAAGAATGAAGGTTAAGAAGAAAACCTACTAAAGAATCAGCAAATACACCGCTTTCATCAAACTCGGAATTCTGCAATCAATCTTAGCCATAGACCCTTGTGTGTTTGTGGTGCTGAGCCCTATTACACATAAAATGTCGATCTTCTGAAAACAACTTCTGAAATTCATTCAACTAGAACTTCAAGCGTCAACGTCAAAATCTTTTCTGCTTTTTTTATTCAGGCTATTTTCAGTGTTTCCTTCTGCACTGTTTAAAAGGAAATCAACCACATAGCTTCACCAGTGAACCGACGGCTGCCGTTGAACTACAACCTACAACTCTCTAGCGCCCCAAAAAACATCCGGATTCTTTTGTTCACAGTGTTTTGCAGTTGTAGTACAATATGTGTCTGCTGAAAGCAAGTCTGTCACCGTTACGACATTCTGTCTAAACAGCTCGCAATCGTATGAAGAAGGATTTGGAAGGAAAGCCAATTTCGCACCAGGGTGTCATGTTTGTGTTTGCATGCCATGGACAGGCTATAGCCTTTGAGGTATCTCATACAGCCTTGCAGCTGCATTCGTCGACTTGTGTGTCTGGTAATATAACGGGAATGTTCCATTTCACGTACTATTGGTGGTAATTGCGTGGCCTGATCTATTGTTGGAAAGATAGGTGAAATTTGTGAGAAGTCAACCATTTCATCCATCATTATTTATATCAATTTTCTGCGTGAAAGAAGTGCACCAACAATCAACAACTTTCGTCCGTGTTAACGCAGTTAAATTCCAACAAAAAAATTTAAGCACGCTCCATAATGTCACCCACAACCCTAGCAGAGGTATGCCATTTCCTCGTTTCTCGTTAATGCAAGTTTCTCCTTCTTGAAACTCTTGTCTACAAAAGGATCAGACATATTCTGTTTAGCTCGAATTCACATCAACCACTGACTGGCCGAGAGCTTTGTCTGCTCTTCATTGAGATATTTAATAATTCATTCGCTACGCCTCTACAGGGTTACGAAACGCCTTTTCATCGGCAACACGCGTGTTTATCTCGGCGACATTAAAGAACTTTTCGTAATAAAAGCGAAAACACTTCAGATGCAGAAATGACAGAAACGATTTCTGATAATAGACGATCTTATGTTGGTTTACATAGACTCGCCCTAATCCCTTTCTATTTGAAAAAACGATAGTTCTGAAAAGCAGTTCTAAAAGAAGCAAATAAAATACCGAATCGCTAATCGGCTGAAACGACTCTTTTCACAGAATTGCAGGTTAGTTTCGAATACTCTTTCGGGAAAACATTCTTGAAGCTTATCTAAAACGTTTCAGAATCCAGAAGTTAGACTCTATTCTTTCAGCCATATTAGAAAAGTGTCGACCCGTACGATTTGACGCAAAAATTAGAGTAAATTAATTTGGCAGCAAAAAGGTTTCTCAAAATTTTAAAATTCTTGGCACCACACCAAACATTTTGATTAATGTAAAGGCTGGTCTTCGTCAGAATACAATCCTTTTTATCTTAAGCCAACAGCAGCTCGTCCCCAACAAGTTCGTTTTTGAAGCCCTTTGCTGATATGCGATGAAAAAGGAGTTGCATTTGGATCTGAACGAACGGGTTGATCTTTGAGCCCGCCAGTTAAAAAAGAAACAGACCCAAAGTTCTGAACTGTGAGAACTAAATATTTCCTATCAATTTTGAAAGCTTTTTTGTGAACATCGTGGCTGCCCATCGGTGCAGCTTCCAAAAAAGCTCAGCAACAGGTTTGGTGCTTGGCGACGTTGACGTCACTCAAAGCATGTGGCAAAGTTTCGGCCCGACACTGTTGTGTCATCGGACTTAATTTTTTTCGGTGATTTTGGACAAGGCACAGGGATAAGCTTCAGCTCGTTTACTAAGGGCAGATCCGAAGTTCGCTGCTTGGCGTACAAAAATCATTTCCCTCGTATGTTAGCGTAAAAGTGAGATGCCATGTTTTGACAATGGTCGGCAAATATTTGCACAAGGTCGAACATGTATTGTGGAATAAATCGAGACGCCTTTAAATGTCTTTGCGCAACGTCCATTGTGGCGTTCATCACGTTATCGAACGTCGTACACGTCACTCCTGTGCCTGAAAACGTGAAGACAATGGTTGGGATCTGAAACAGAGACTTTTGAATCTAATTTTTTTTTAGTTATTAAGTTTTACGGTACCTTTGAGTTTTACAGGTTAAGCAAACCAGTTGGATCCAATTGGTAATAACAACGAAGGATCAATTACAACGCTAGTTGTTTGCTTTTCTTTCATGTGTGTGCGTGCATGTTGCTCAGGGGCGGATCTGGGGGGGGAGATCTACCACCCCTAAAACATACGAAAGTAACTTTATCCACCATGATTTTGTACAATTCGGCAAACAGCATTCGCGAAATAAGGCCATTTTGTCGTCCATTGTTTTGTCACAGCAGTGTTGTGAAGTACGCTTCATCTCTCTTACAGTAGTGAACCCCTAATGAGACTTGAATGCCAAATATTACTGAATCGCCCCTCTAAACTTACTGGCTGGATCCACCCCTGGTGTTGTTAGTGTCATTCATTTGTTTCGTTGTTTTGCAAGTCAGTTACGCTTTGCGGGTTGTTATCAGTTACGCTTTGCGGGTTGTTATTTCTTGTTTTTACTGTGTTTATCTCGTTCCTAATGTGTTTGTCTTATCTTGGTTTATATTGTGCTTACCTGTTTTCTACTATGGTAGAAATCAGTCAATGATCGTTTCAGGACTTGGTCTGTCATCAATGGCATTTTCTAATAAACAAACCAGCAATTACAAACGGTTTACGTGTATCTTTCACTTTTGTGTGTACGAAACTCCGAATTGTACTTACAGAATTATTTTTCACATCTGTACACAACTCAATTCCAAAACCCTGCTGCATGAAAAAGCTCTTCTCTTTCGTTTGTTCTTTTGCGTTCTTTTTTGTTTCTATAGCGGGTGTTTCTTACTTTGTGTCTTTCTTGTTTTAGTTACCGGAAGATTTGTATGTGCGTTGCTTTGAAATAACCGACGATGCGCCGGCTCGTTGGAAGCAAATTTTCACAGCTACTCGATAATTTGCCCAGCTTTCGCTTAAATCATACGTTGAGTCAGCTATTTATGCGATCGAATTCACTTCTTGAATCATGCTGCAACACTTGTTTTGCACATTTCTACCTCTGCCAAAGATTGCAGCGAACTACACTTTTTCCCGGGGAGTGTTAAACCCTTCGCAAGTTTAAGCTCAGATTTAATTTCCGTTTGAAAATACCATCAGTAAAACTCTACTTCAGTCACTTCTCCGCCAGCCTGTTTTACTATTTAGCAGGCCCGTAACCAGGGTCGAAGCCCCGCCCACAAAATTTTTCGATCCCCGTGGAAAAATGTGTCAGACATAGTTTGAAACTATTGGACAAAGTTTAAAAATCTGGGCCCCTCTCAGAAAGCTCTTCTCCTCCCTTGGTTTACTAAGATGGTTACGGGCCTGATCTTCTAACAAGTTGAAAACAGTTTCCATTCAGGTTATTTCTTTCAATTCTTTCTGCAAATTTTCACGTGAAACAAATCTAAGTTACTTAATATTGCAAACAAAACAGCCACAATAATCGAAAACATTATTTTATTCAACGTTTCGGCTTATGTCTAAGGCATCATCAGGATAAATGAAATGCAGCATTCAGAGGGAAAAATAAGAATGCAATTTTAAGCATCCGATAGTTCATCTATCCACTTTCTGCTTATTAACACATAATGATCTATATGACGTAATACAGTACGAATGCCTTAAAATTGCATCCTTATTTTTCCTTCTAACTGCTACATTTCATTTATTCCTGATGATGGCTTGCGCATAAGCCGAAACGTTGAATAAAATAATGTTTTCGATTATTGTGGCTGTTTTGTTTGCAATAAGAATCTGCAGCAACTCCGTGCATTGTTTACCAAAATCTAAGCTATGTGCAACAAAACTGAATTGCAAGATATGAAAAACTGGCAGGAATTATTTTCAAGTAAAACAATACCAGTATCCCATTTTCAGTGATTGCGTTCTACAAATTATGACAAATTAAACGACGTCAAAGAAAACTTTGCAGTGTTCTTTAACTGAGATGATAACATTATAATCTACAGATCAGGTTATGAACAGAAACAAGCTTCCATATTGTACTGTCACGCGTAAGTTGTGTTGAGAAAGGACCGCGTTTTATTAAGTACATACAACGAAGATAAGGCCCAACCTTGCTTGATGACCAGTGAAAACTTTTTGCTTTCTTCTAAGCTGGAGAATCTATTGAAGCCTCTGCCCAGCTTCAAACTCGAAATGCTTGCTTTTGTTGCAGATCAACGAGTCACCAGCTATGACGCACAAGCTTGTCAAAAAAAGCTCGTTAACGTTTTGAGTAGGATTACCTGCTGAGGTTGAACAGGTATAATTGCAACTGTTCAAACTACCGACTACTGTCCACTTTAATTCTATACATAAGCGGGTTTACCAGTGGGGGCCATGACCAGCTTTTTCAGTGTTCTTGGCGTTATCTGCGAAGTTGCTGTAGACCAGCGTGGTCCAACTACTTTTGAACTATTGGCCATTTTACAAAAATATGACAACTCGCGGACCACTTCCAATAAAATGATGTATAAAAAACAGATTCACAACATTCAAAACTAAAAAAGGGAAGATAAGTGAGTGCGTCATTGAAATCATTACGCAATAGGAAATAGCAATTTATTACAAGTCTCCATCAGTGGGATGCCTGTGGTCAAGGCTTCTCTGACACTATCCTATCGTTCTTTTATTGATACCATGCAGTGTTATTGCTACAAGTCGGAGACTATCGTCCAGTGTTTCGCCTGCCATTCGGTCTGTTTTTAGATATGAATTGCTTCATCGTAGAAAATGTACTCTCACACAGACATGTATTTCAAAAAATCGAATGCAATTTTAAATCGAACGCAGTGCGAAATCTTTCAATTTGAGAAAGCTTTCTTTGCTGACTAATTTCCAGACGCTCTCTGCAGTCTCTCACGCCGTTACTATTGTACATTTTTGTTAAAAGATACTATGCTTTTTCTACAGTAATTTAAATTACTTATTGCAGGGATGGGCAAATAATTTGGCTAGCGGGCCACTTTGAGAAGGCCGCGTTTAGCGGATAGGTAGACAGATTTATTTAGCGGTACTGAGTTCATTGCGCCAGATGTATTCTTCAAGACAACGAACGACGGGCACCGAAAAAACAGATATTATTTTTCCCAGCCAGGTGCTCCAGTTGAGGGTTAGAGGCGGCCCGTACCTTCTAATTTGATCGTAAAATAAATAAATAAATCAAAATGGTACACAGAAAAGGTACGAGTTGTTCTTGCGCAAAATGCACTTTATCCAGCGCAAGAAATTCAGCGAAACAAATGTCACCTAACACGCTTTTCAACAAATTTCGGTATTGACAATTTTTCCTGAATGCCTCCGCGGGCTACTGAAAGCGCTGTGGCGGGCCACGTGTGACCGGCGGGTCTGTAGTTGGACCATACTGCTGTAGACCATGGGTCGGCAACCTTCGGCACGCCTGCCACACTTGGCACGCTACGCAATTTCCAGTGGCACGCAGAAGCTCCAAGTTTTACGTATCAATTTTGTTTTCATTCACAAGAAGTATTATTGACCTTGACTTGTACAAAAATGCGGATGTAATTGGCGCATTGAATGTTTTGGAACCTTAAATCGGCAGGCATTTACCAAAAGATTGCCGCGACCCTGGTGTAGACCATGCAAGTTCTGGACTGGGTTGAAGCGGACGCGGCTTCTTAAGTTTTGATTTATTTGTTACGTTGATGCAGTAATTAGCGCTTTTTCCTTTGTCTTTCATTTTTTTACATGGTATAAAAAGCTAGGCTTTCTCTGCTCCTTAGTAAAAACTTGAATTTGATCTCCAAATTTTTCGTGCTATATTTTTTTAAGCTTAAGCTCACGTGTTTCTAGGAATACCTTTTTCCGTTTACTTCAGCAAAATCCTGGCTTTTTGTAGCTTACACCTATCAAAGCCTCAGCGGATTATTCACAAATATTGAATATGTTCAACGAAACCATTTAACTCCCAAACTTAACCGCATATTTTCCAGTCGCGGACTGCAGGTAGTGATGTAACTCTCAATCTTCACTAAAAGCGACCGAATAAATTAAGCTGCAAGTATAAGTTGCCATGTAAGTTAACAATGTTTTTCTCCCATACATGTTTTCAGGCGAAATTCCCCAGGTGCGGTTTCTAGCAGTTAGGGGAGTCTATGCTTGGAAACCAACAGCGAGTTGATGTAATTCAGCCAGCTTTTGCACAAACAAATGTTCGTGACAACCTCGTATGATTTAGTTTTCAACGCGTCAGTCTCTTTCTTTCGAACGGTTTCCTCAACAATCAAACACTTATTTTCCTATTTCTGAAAAAACTGAAAAAACAGTTTTGAAAGTTTTTCATGACATTACGCTTTATTAACACCATGCAAACCAGCTTTAATAGCGCGCTATCAGCAATGCTGTGATTTGCACTGCCATTGCAGTCGAACCTTGAGATGTCGTTTCTGAGACGGAAAAACATCCGGACGCCAAATGGAAGCCACACAATTTTAGCTTTTAACAATCACAAACATCGGGATTTTCTCTAAATATCGTTTGTTGCAGACGTTTTTTGTGCATCATTGTCCATTTCGGGCACTAAAAGTAACTGTATATAATTTGTCGATTGTCGCCAAGATCCACCTTTGCAATATAAATTGTAGTGTATTAAATGGTTTGGATTTCTACTCTCACTACTCTTAAAAATTAATCAATGTCAGCCTCGTGAATAAGGTCTCCAGGCTTGTCAAGGAAGACACTGCTAACAAAAAAACTTTCGAAACGCAGCAATTTAATCAATGTGTGCTTTATGTCATGTAGAATTATTGTTTGAATTTTCTCCAACATGTTAAGTGCAAGCTGAGATTATTTAAATCGGTCACCGTTTGTATATTGCAATTCGAATCATTTCTTAGGAACGATTATCTAAATTTCCACGTTCAATCTTCAACTTGTCAACCCTGACACAACTACGGTGGTTCATACCAAAGATATTAGAAATCGTTTCTTGTGAAATACTAGAAAATCCTTGAACCACAACGTACACTTTTTGAAAAGCTGTGGTTTCTGGTAACAACAAACGCTTGACAAATTTTGCAAAAAAGCATTAACAAATGAGAAAATTTCTTTCGTAACCTTTGGCAACTGGGATCGATAAAACGCTAAACCAATCTCAGTAGTTCAAATGCGCTTCTTTCTACCGAGATTGCCAATGTGCGGATCGTCACGACAAGAGTAAATCCCTCAGACCACATTAAATGCAGATACATTCCGGGAAAACTTTACCCTCGTTTTCGAGGCCATGATAGGCCACGCTTCCTTTATTTTATCCAATTTAAAAGTTTCAACTTTCAATTAATGAAGGTACCCTTTAAATGCAAATTCGTTTAGGGCTTCGCTGACGTTTTTCTTTTAAAGCTTCCTGAAAGGAAACTGTCCTTTTTGAAGCGATCGACTGTTCCGCACTTTCGAAAAAAGCTTTTAAGGTTTTGCAACCAAAAACGATTACATTTGCACGATCTGGCCCTTCATTGTTTTGCACACTGTGCTTAAAATGTGCATAAAATGTGATGCTTTCTAGTATCGGCCTTCCAGGCTAATTGAAAGCAATTTAAGAGAGCAATTTTGAACTGGAACGGAAATATTTGTACGTGTTTGACGTAAATGACTGGTGTTTACTTTTTGAGAGTGGATATTATGTCCCCATTAATAGAATCTTTACACCCCCAGCCGGATTTTGCTTTGGCGTTACTGCACATCAGCAGAGACTTAATAACTGAAACGTACTACAACGTTATGTGACATACTTGAACGTGCAGCATGCTGGTTGCACACTTCAGTATCGAATTCCACAGCTTTTCTAAATTGCTTGCTTCATTTCGAAACTTTCAGCAAGGCTAGAAGCACATACTTTTCTGAAATAGTTCCTGGGGTAGTTGTGCGCAAACTAAGAACTATAAATAAACTTTTATGATGTTAACAACGTCATCATCTTTGTCGATGCCATAGCAAAAGTAAAGAGAATCGCATGGTGAAGAAAACGCTCTAATACTGCTAATGATAGTAACGTCAAGGGCGTAAATTCTCTGCCAGTGACGTCAATGGCGTACATTCTCTGCCAGTGACGTCACCCAGCATAGTATGATTCTTTTCAGTGACATCGCAACACAGATTTTATAGAAAAACTGAGCACAAAACCTTTCATTTTTTACTTCAACAATTATTATTCCTGCTTGTTGGCCTAACACCGCATACGCTTAACGTCTAGAGATGCGTGATTTTGCTTGGTGCGGATAAAAAGTGGAATCATAATGAAATAAACTTATTGAATGATAGCAAACGTATCACCGGTCAAGCTAATCTGCAGGAAATACCAAGAATCTGTGTGCAAATAATCCAGGTTGTTTTGGAGAGCTAATTATACAATAGCAGAAATCACACTGTGTTCGATCTCTCGGCCTGACTGTTTTCCGAAAATCTGTAGGCATGAAATGCATGATCGCATTGCCACAAGGCGGGCAAAATTTAAAGAACACAGCAAATGACTCTAACAAAGTCTTTGATCCTCCAGTCTGTCGCTTGACTACACGCAAAACAAATAAGCTCAGACACCCTTGTTGTATGAATGATAAGATACGCTGAAAGCGGCGCCGTTTTGTTTGGAACTGGTGCTGCTTTCTCGTGTGTCAACATACGCGCGGCATTTCAAGGCAGCGCCGGCAGAACGGCAAATGTGAGTCTTCATTGAAATGTCCAATCTCCGCCTGAGATCTTCGAAGCAAGCTGACCAAACGGTGGTCAGACGAGCGGTGTAGCCTTCGGTCCGGAAGAGCCTTAGATGTCCTAATACAGCCGCATGGCGCGGCCATTGTCAAGTGCGCTATTTCGGTGATGGGGGCAGCTTCGCTCCGAACTATCACAACATCTTCGACTGGAGCTTTTGTTTACCTTTGCTCGCAGCGACACAATGCATTGTTGGTCATTACGCACACCCACGATCGGTTGAGCTTTGTCGACGAGACAAAGCTTTATGGCTCCCTGAATACCGACCTTGTATACGAGGCACGCGAACCGATAGCTGCATAACAATTGTGATGCCAAGAAAACCGCACAAGCCGATAGCTACATCACAGTTGTGATGCTAAGACACTACCTGGGCTTTGGTGAAGCGAAACCTGCGGCCACGTCCGACCTTCTGTTGGTAAAAAGTGGCCATGAACTCGACGTCGAGTACAAAACAGACTTCAGGAAATTCTGCTTCATTTCAAATACAAGCGCAACTTAACTCTGGGATATAATGAGAGCTCATGTTCTGGCGGTTCAACGAATGCCGCAACCAATGCTGTTCAGTGATCAACGTCAGATATCAGAGATTTAGTTAAAAGGGCGTTGAACTTTGACCATGATGCTTTACCGAAGTTTTTCAGGAAAAAGTAGACAATTTTAAAAAATACAAAAAACGTTTCTTTCAAATTGAGCTTTTCCGCTGTTGCACACAACACCTTCCAAAAGATTTGCGACTGCATTTTGTATGAGTATGTGGGGTAGATTAAAAAGTACTCATAAATGGGTTGTTTGAATTTCAAGTACAACACCTAAGTTTGCTGCGAACTCTTTCAAAGTCAGAACAAAATAATTTCTTGGCAAAAATGTTTCGAAACGAAAACTGATCCAGCTTTTCATGTTTATTCATTTGCTTTGTTCAAAAAGTCAACTGAACTATTTCAACGTAAAAAGGCTTTCCCTGTTTCTCCTCTTATGAAACCAATTTGAGACAGCTTGAAAAACAGCCTTTATTGAAATACAAAAGAGCAAACCCTTAAATATCACAAACAAAAGAACACAAGCATTTAATAAACAAAGAAATGCAAATGATTCTGGAACAACTTTTTAAAGGAACTTTGATTGCAACACGAACAGAAAGCTGCATTTCTTTTTGCCCTGTTTCAGAAAACAGTCACGCTACGCGACAGACGTTGGTCCAAGCGTGAGCGACGTCTTGGAAAGTTGCTGACAGTAGTAATCGTCAATGATGTCCACAGTCGCAGACTTGTACTTGTGAATGCTTTGAATGAAGCGCTTGATCCGGCTAGGGTAGCTTTTGGCAGCTATCGCCGCACGGTGGAGATCAATCAGGGATATTTGAGGTTCCGTTTCGCTCAGTTTTCGCTGCAGCTCATCCAAATGGGCGTCGGCGGTTGCTTCGTCATAGACGATAATATCGAAAACATCAGGTGATTCGTGCGGGCCGTTGGTGGCAGTCGTTCTTCTGTCGACTTCGTCGATGACTATGCGAGGCACGCGTTCCGAAACATTACTGCTACTTTCGGAGCTTTCTGCTTCATCGTTCTGGTCGTCTGGAACGTTCTGCTTGGGGGAAGGGGGGCGGTACAGCACTGCAGCGTGGCTTTTCCTTCTCCCACTATCCTGGCTCGCCACCCACAAGGCGGTGGCGAACTCCCGGCTGCTTTGAAGCTCCGACGAAGTTTTCGGAGCTGACGAGGGTCTCACGACGGCGGGAGGCTTGAGTTCGGTTGAATCAGGCGAGACTCGATTCAGCGCAGTCTTCTTGTTTTTAGATTTGATTGAAGCTGAAGGCGGATTTGAGTCGGAACTCGCTCGCCGGTGCTTCCTCCCTCCCAATGGAGGCTTGCAGTGAGGGGGGAGTTTGTCGGGGAGACTTGCGGTTGAATTTCGTGGCGAAAATTTTCGACTGCTCTCCATTTTTTCAACTTTACGAAGCAGACTTGGGTCCACCTTTCTTCCCTTCGATCTAAGTAGCATCAGTGCTGCTGGAAGCGCAACTTCCAAAGGCAAAGGCGAATGGGTCGAAACGTTGTATCCTGAAAACACAAAATTATCGGCTCAAAGCTTTTTACTTTGCAAAGATTGTTGCTGACATATGTCGTAAATTTGGTTGAAGAAGAAACAAAAATGTGAGGTAACAAAATTAAACGTTTTGCAGAGAAAGCTTCAGATATATAAAAATAGTACTTTGCTACATCCATGTCCAGTAATTTAAACATCTCCTTCAAAATTAAGCGATAACAACATATTTTTGTTAATTTCCTGATAGCAAACATTTTTGTTGACTTTTTGGTGGAGCATCAAGCATGCAACCCGTCGGTGATTTGCTAATTGCTGTCGTAATGGTACTTTGGTGCAGGCGATCCTCTATCATTTTCTCTCAGCTTTTCTGTGCAAGCACATTCGCTGGAGAAAGTAAAAACTTGTGAATGTTTGAAAAAATTATACTGACCTGTGTTTAAGGAGCCAAGTGGGTCACTCTCGTCCCAGGCGTCTTTGAGCATCTGAGCGCTGGTGTCTTTGCCAGAAGAGACCAGTTGCGCTTGGTCTTTGATCTTTCCGATTTTTTCGTCGGCGACAATCGAACGATCGAGATTGGACTTCATTTTCATCAGCAGGAGCTTTTGGTCGATGCTCACAGTGCTGGTGGCCTGTAACGCATAACGGGTGAGCTGCTGGATGAGGAAAAGGTTCGTTACAATTTTCAGCAAACAGGCACCGTTTTGAAAACTGCTGAAACGATATTTTTTCTGTATTGCTCTACAGTTCTGCACACCAAAATGCAAAGCAATGGGTTTTAAGCTTATTTTCTGGCAGGGGTTTGACGAAAAAAGAAGCCTATGAAGACCCACAACAAACATTGTATCAACTGATGCTTATTCAGAAAGGCTTCCCGCCTCTGTACGTCGCAACTTCGCGTTCAACGAAAACTACTGCAAAATACTTTAGATGTTTAGAACTAAATTGTTGCTGACAGAAATAGACACAATTTTGTTCTTGGAATCTATGCAAAGTGCGATTTGACCTTTTCGTTTTCACGATATGAGATCCTAAAACGTATGTTTCTGCTCCGCCTCTGGGAATTTAAGAAAAACGAACAGCAGCGTTCCTTTACTGAGAAAGTCAAGTTATTTGCAGCTAAGTATCACAAGAGGAAAATTCAAGGCATTTGTACTCACGGAATGCTGCTATTAACACAAAAGTTGATTTGTATTTGCAATGCAGTTAATAAAAAAGGTAAAGCAGGGTTTGTTTCTTGAAAATAGAAAAGGACTTGTTTACAGTAGCGCCAGTCGTTCCTCTTGGCTTAAAATCTTATTTTTTGTGTTATTGCTTCGGCAAGCGTTGTTCGTGATAACTTTGTAGAAATGCATCTCGGACTACAAAATGCATCACCTAAAGAGCTATGCCAGGTGAGAATGTTCTGATTGGTGCTCTTATTGGTGTTTGACGCAATCAGCCAAAACGACGATAATTACATAAATGTTTTAATAATGGTTTGATTTAAAAAACAAAACTGCGCACAGTATCAAAGTGTCGCAAAGAAAATTGACAATCACCTAAGGTACAGATAAGAAGCTTTTATACCCACTGCATTTATCTTTCGAGAACCTACCTGCCTCTCTTGCCTTTCCATGAAAGCCACGCGTTTTCTCAGCAGCATGTCCTCCTGCTTGTTGATGTGCTGAACGGTTGCGCTGAACTCAGCGAAAGACGACGGTCGATAAAAAGCCATGTTGATCCTCACTATCGCAGACGCACTGTTTGACTGTGACGCCAGAATCAAGACCGCGCATTATATCTTGCGATCCGCAAGTCGCTGCTTTTTTCTCTCGCGATGTCCATACTTCGCATCCTTATGTTTACGTTGCTACCTGGCGCTAACGTCACGTGAACTTATTTGTGTGTCTGTCCTATGCCTGAAGATAAATGCCCGCGCAATATCTACCAATAGATGTATTCAAACAAATTGAAAACTTTTTGGTGACTTTGTTTTGTTTCGTTTATTATATTTTTGCCGTCGTTTGCCTCATCCATTCAAGCAGACTTTATCAGAGTAGTCGGCAAAAATAGATAAACAAGATAAAATGAAGGAATCAACAGAGGAAAAATCTCAATTTGTTTGAAATCAAACCCAGTGGCATGTGCCACGAATCACTGTGAGTAGCAGAAAGATTAGAAAATAAACTTTTTAGCTTGGGTAGATTTGAAAAAACTTTGTTGAAACCAATGACGGGTATCAAATAGACTTTGAACGCAGTAAATGCAATAACATGTATAAATCTTTTTCATTCATTTTATAAGCACAAATTTTTCTCACTGGAATTGCAAAATTCAATTCTGCGCTAACCGAATTTCCAATTATTTGAAATCTGCCTTGCGACACCTACTCTATAACACTGTGAAATCTGAAAGTAGAGGTGAGGAATTTTGTGCCAGAATCTATTGATACTTACGTTAACATCCTATTGCTTAACATTGAAACAAAGGAACAAAAAACGATTTTCTTGAAGAAGATGAGAATAGACGAAGATCAAAGTAGACATCTTGGTCTTAAAACGGGGCCAAGTTCATGGGTGTTCGAGAAATTGTTTTCGAAACAATTAATTAATTGTTTCTTTTAATTAATTAATTAATTGAACAAAAAATTGCACAATTCATTGATCAATTAATTAATCGTTGCAATTAATTGTTTACGAAACAATTAACATATCCTAATGGCTTTGCAGAAAAGAAATTGCGCTTGACAATTAAGATTCTTCCGCTAAAACTTTAAAGAAAGGAATGCGCTTTTCTTTCACAGCACCTGCAATGAATGTCGGTCCGCAGATATTGATGCACTTGTGCAGTGATGTGGCGCCAGAAAAAAGTAGGAATGCCCTGTTGGAAAGAAGCCATGCTTTGCAACAGTCAAGATAATTGAACATTTTGCTGCTGAGAATTTCAAAAAAAATCAGGAAAATGACTTCACAGGCGTCGGTATTTTGGCGCCACTTGTAACAAATAAGAGCATGCCCCCCATTTCAGTAAATTCAGAGAAAACGTTTCCCACTTTTTCCAAAGCACCCACGTCATTTGAATTGTCACAAGCATCACCCGCTTACTTGAGTATAATTCGGAAAGGGGCTTATGATCACAGGCATGGGGGGCGGGGCAACAGGGATGTAGTTCCTACAACTATGTACTAAGTACTTTGTTTTCAGACAAAAATCATTTTGAACATGTAAAACATTTTTGTATCAAAACATCGGCTTTTATTACAGTATTTTTGAAAGGAAAAAGCATGCAAAACCGTGCTTTGTTGAGGTTATTCCACTTAGAACGAAGTGATTCGTGTAAGTTTAGCAGAATGTTTTAATCTTGAGGAAAAAGTTTGTAGGAAGCATACTCTATCCCAGAGTTGTTAACGGGCCTCATTTTGGACCCCGAGCCCGACATTTATTTTCGGAGCCCGATTTAGGCCCCAAAGTCAAATTTACCGAGTGAATCCAGATATGCGCAACTGCGGGGTATCGCTGTTTCCGAAACAATTGATTAATTGTTTCTTTAGAGGGCATAGCTACAGGTCCATGGTTTGTCACACCCAAAATAGCAAACACCTTGACCAAAACGTTGGCATAATCTAGCACAAACTTAGCTTGTTAGTCAACGATAATATTGCAGAATGTAATGTTTCTCAAGAAAAAAAGAAACTATCCACGATGGCGCTGCAGGCATAAAAGAAACTATCTAGGATAGTGCTATATGCGTGAAAAGTCGGTTTGTGGGCCATTGTTTTTTAAAGCAAGCCAAACATCGCGTGAGTGATTGATCTTTTCGACGCAAAGCCATCGTTTGCTAATTTCCTCACCGTTGTCACCCTCTCAAAAAGTGTGTGAGACTAATCCCAGCAGAGAAGAAAAGAACGCAGCTCTGCTTGCAAGTAGAATTAACTGTAGAAAAATCATAATCACTTCACTGACAGAAGTTACATCACGAAAGGAAAAAGTCATCATTCTTAATATAATAAAAAAAGTTTTGTAATATGTAGGCCTGAAACATTTTGACAAACTTACACCCGAGCCCGGCCTGACCCGAAAAGCCCGGCCAGACTTACAACTCTGTTCTATCCGATCCTAACGTTAGGGCGATAAATGCAAATATTCGGGCATGATGAGAATAATTTTGAAACCCAGGTAATGTCTTACTGCTTTAAAGCACTTGTCCTAGACGTTAATGTGCTTTTTCTTGTTCAATAAACAATATATTCGTTTTGCTTCACTGGTTTTGTCAACTGCCACAACTTTTCTTTCCCTGAACTTCGTATTCTGTGAATTAGGGAGCCTTGTGAGATTGGTAGCTTTTTAGTGATGAGCAAGAGTTTTTCCAGCGTTTCCTCCACAAAACCATGAACGTTTGCTGCTTTATCAATAAATCCTTTGGTTTCGCATTTAGTAATTTTCCGTAATTATGATCTCTCAAAACAGTTTTTTTTCATTTAAACTCTTGCATCAGATGAGCATTTCTATTTCTTAGAGAAGTCAAACTGTAAAATTTGTCGCAAAATCTAATTTTTAAGCGTGAACGCACTCTTTCGGGCAAAATTCCACATCCGCCAGATTTGATCCGTATCTACCAGACTGCACATTTGCTTCGTTTAATCCACGTGCAAATTACAGTCGCTTCGCAGCAGCTTTCCAGGTCACAAGAGGGCGTTCCACAGAAAGTTTATGTAACGCTCTCAATAGCGTTCGTGTGAAACGGTTAAACTGACATGTTGTGCAAAATTACGGTGCTTGTTAACTTCTGGCAACATCGCTTTTTTGTATTGACCGTAATAGAAACGGTCTTTTTCAAATACTCTTTGTTTATTGCTGTACCACGTTCAATAAATCAATCAACGCAACTCGCATTGAAATCATCTCACTCGTTTCTTCTGCCACTCTTTGTAGCTTATACGACTATATTTTAGTCCTGCTGTGAAGTGCTTTGAGCCACAGGGGTGAAACAGGTGACAGCAGAGAATGGAACAAATCGCCTCGTGCCGCGGCATGGCATTTATTTCCACCTGTTTTCGGAACCTGTTGTCCATGTATATTTTTACCTTTTGTAACAAAGATTAAAAACCAATCAGCCTCTGCTTTTGAGTAGAGATGCTTCACAAATGGCGGCGAAAAAACGTTTATCAATTACCATCAGCTGCTTGTACATCGCAAACCCAACCGTATCTCTGTGGCCTTTGATGTGCAGAAAGCAGAGCTAAGGTGAGCTTTTCATTGAAAATTCGGAAAATAGGTGGAGAGTAAGACTTCGAACCAATTACCTTTTCTGCACACACCATCCCTGCTCCAGCCAGTGAAGGTCAAACATAGTTTTGATAGGTGTTGTTTTCCGACTGGAAGAGACTGTCATTCCTGATTGTTGTGACGCTCCGGCAAACGAAGCTTAGCCCTCTTTTCCTCTCCTGAAAGTGGGGTGCACGGTACATGATCTGCAGAAGGTTGAAGCAGTCACGCACGTTTTGTGTAACGATTTGTTGGTTTCACAACTGAACTTGCGCGTCGCCAATGTCGGCATACGACTGTTTACAATCAACAAACACTTTTAACCCTCGACTCCGTCAGCTGCGGACTCGCGAGGTAAACGAGTTATGGTCACCCTAAACACGTGATGGGATCGCATGTTGTTTATGACGATTTTCTTCAATTTTGACGACTCTTTCTGTTTGGGTATGGGATTTGTTACGTACACAACATCAAACGATCGAAGCAAATTTAATATCGGATTGAAAAATAACGTCCTCGGCAGTGAAGGTAGTGAAATGAGGTTTGCTACGCGTTGCAGGGTTTAGTGGTTTAAATGATTTCTTTACTTGAGAAGTCCTAATAACACGTTTGAAAACCCTGCCACTCACTGGACAGATTTTGAAACCCTTCTAGTTAGGGATTAAAGATACATTTATGAAAAGAAACATCGAGTATGTCACGTTCTGTCTGAGCAAACATACTGTAGATTAATACGTTCGAATTTTTGGCGCTGAGACTATAATTACATCGCTTCCAGCCACTTCTTTCTTATCTCAGACATTTGAAGTTAGAGACCTTTTATTCAGAGCCGCGTCCAAGTTCTAAATATTTTCTTCGAAAGCCTTATTTGGGTGGAGTACAATGTTTTATTCGTGATTTCACTCAAAAATTAGAGAGCACGATTTACATTACTAATATACTTCTGTAAATAAGATTGGCTTGTAATTTTTACAAAAGAGCTAAACGCAATAAGAGTGCACAACAACAAAGTAGTTGGCCAGTGCCGAAGTGTTACAAAAGCTGAATGATGCAACACCGGTTTTCATTTAACTTTTATGCAATGGGTTTTACAGAAAGTTGAAAATGCGTTTTCAGCAGAGGAATAATCTACTATGTACACCAGTTGTAGTGACTTGACTTATTCACTGCTCTGAAGGTTCCCTTTCGATAGGTATGCTCTTCTAATGTTGTCATTCTTATTTTTTCTTTTCTTCAGCTGCTCTTTTCTTACTGCAGCCAGATTACCGTTTCAAAATGAGTTTTAAAACATAAAAGCTTTTTTCATGATGGCTCAGACCACTGACGTAGATCTAACACTTTTTTGGGCGCATGATTTCGGTCTTGAATCTTTTAGCTCGAGACTTGCGAAGCTTAGTTAGGCATTGCATGTTGATGGAAACACCATGCTAAACTTTTTTTGAAGAAGCGTTTATTTAGATGTGAAGCTCAATCGGCACAACTTGTCCACGGTCACGTCGCCTATCCAGCTTCTGGAAATGAAGGAATTTGGATAGAACTCCATGAATGTGAAGACCGGAAGGGTTGAGGACCGTTTTTCGATATTTATCTGAAATTTTGGAGGACGTCCAAGTCAGCTCAAATCTGAAGACGGTCTCCATTGCACAAAGGCACAGTCTTTACGCTGCATCCTGACGGCATTACACCGTTAGGCTAACTCAGAATTGTTTCGAAAAATAAAAATAAAGGCAGATTTCAGTCAGTAGCAAACAAAAATTCAGGTATCGATGGTTCAGGTTTCATTTCAGATTTTTTGATTCAATCTCAGCCTCAAGGTTAGATTCAATCCTCAGCCTCCGATTTAAAAGTATCGACCACGCACCACAGGATCAAACACAAAGTTTAAACTTCATTTCAGGACAAAAACTTTCAGTCGGTTATTTAGTAAAACGCAACATTCTTCCCAACTATGTCGTGTTTCAGACAGTTTCAACAAATCGTTTTGGGTACTTTTTGACCTATAATGGAAGCTATCCAGATCAACGTGTGAATGTTGGTCACCAAAGAAAACAGCTCTCGAAATAACCACGATGACAAAACGTCAGCAACACGTTTTACGTTCGATCATTGGGAATTCAATTCTATGAGACGGTGAAATGTCGTCTGTATGAGACTAAAGAACGACACGTCTCTGTGTCTCCGATTACCGCGAGTGGACGACATGGTCTTGACTGGGGCTACGAAAACCTTTGAAGGATTGTGTGCGATCCTTTTGTTGACCATTTTTCATTGAGTGATTTTATCTCAGACTAAGTTACAAACGTTAGCAGTAATAGTGTACAAGCATTGCAAAATTATTTGCCCGCCATGAAGCGGAAGGTGGTATTGCTACATGTTAAACGCCGCCACTACTGGGAAAGAACGAACATCGAAAAAAGGCCTTACTGATACGTGCAATCTCTCAATATCACGGAGATGTAAATGGGTAAAAAAACTGAAGACATGTTTTAAAGTACAGTGAGTAGGTGAACTAAAACTGACAAACACTTTCAAGACTGCACTGTTGAATTTCGAAAGATTGTGATGAAGAACCATGCAGCCTTGATGTTCGTATTGTTATTTTATTGCCTTCAGTGCAGTTTCGCCATCTCATAGACTATTTTCATGCTCATCTGTTAGAAAACAGTGATAAGACTCAGTCTGGGCCTCTGACTAGCATCAAGACCAGCGTTGGTGACCATCATCCTCGAAAGACGCTAGTAACATCTGGTTTTGTTGATTTCGAAGAATTCCGGTCTTGGTTTGAAGTCCACGTTTCGAAATTTGCAAGGCTTTACTGAGACAAAATATCGCCGGAAATGTTACTTAAGACCACATCTTGGAAAACCGACTGGTTGAATGAAAAGCCCTGCACTATCTGATCCTGCATGGGCCTTGTGTTGATCCTCGAAGAGAAGAAAAAGTAAACACTTTCAAAATTTAATATTTTTGTGGATGGAGAGAGAACCTTTTGCTGTCGATGACGTTTTGTCACTCGCTAAGTTTTAACTGAGTGTTTCTTTTGAATTTGGAGATTCTGAAAACTGTAAACTGTGCGCAGCAATTAAATTTTTCTATCTTGGTAATAGAATCTACGTAAAATAATGAAATGGCTGCTCTGTGGTTCACAATTACTGTATTTCATCCATTAGCCGAAATTTCAGAAGCCCAAAAATGCCTGACGATAGACATTTGTTGAATAAAGGCAAATCTGCATCTATCTTACACACGAACAAACACAAAAAAATTTCGTGATTTTTGGAAACGGGATACCAAATGAAAATTATAGGATCAACCGACAAATTATCAGGTCTCAAATTTCGTTCTCAAATATTTAAGTCTGGGCCTCATCCCGTCTTTTTCGACAGTCAATGTGTACGTGTCATTTAGGCCCGTAACTTAGGGGAGCGCATGGGGATTTAGAGCCCATGGGAAAGTTTTCCCTCCCGTGCAGTGGCGTAGCGAGGCAAAGTACCACCCGGGACCGACCACAAAAGTGCCGCCCTTTCCACCTCTCAAATTTGCTTAAAAGAATTGAAAACGAAAGAAGATCATGTTTCGTGCATATTTAAATACTGGATTAATAAAGCACCTTGAAGATCAAAATGAAACACTCACAAACTGAAATGGGTCTTGTTTTTCATTGTCGATTATGAGTCGATTATGAGCTTTTTAATTTCTGCTTGTCGCCACCATACTCATTATTACTCTTTCTTTTATTGTTTTCTTTACTTATGCATATATGGACCCAACATCTTTCATCAAATGATCATTCTTGTTGGTTTTATCTCCGGTAAGACCACCGCTTGACTTTTTAATAGTTTACTCATTTCATGGGATCAAACAAAAAAATTAAGACATCTGTTGGCGGCATACCTTCTTTGCAGATGTAAGCATTTAGGTATGTTAATATTTCGTGTGGTATCCCTCTCTAAAACTAAAAAGTATATATACTGCATATAGCAGGCTATAATATTAATTTCGTATAATTATCTCAGTGAAGTGAAGGACGTTTCATTGTTCACTTCACTTTTCAGCAGTGGCTTAACTCTCTCAGGATATACAAAGGCTTCAAATATTAACTCTGTCGGCACTTGCGCGAGGCCCTCTGCAAGTGCAGGACCCATTTTCATAAAATAGGTCAAACAGGCTTAAAACTGGCTCTAGGTGAGAAATGCTGTCTTGCAGCCTTCATCGTGACCTGCACACTTTGTCTAGCGGTTGGGCGTTTTCAGGATTGTAGTGGGATGGGAACGGCGTTGCCACACCATTATGCACTACATTAAAATATGGCTGCGATCTCACAGATGCGATAGTGACACGCAGCTTCGCATTGCTGGTCAAAAGTTTACAGTGAAACAGGGAGATCCGATGTGGAACTTCTTGCAGGTGAATACTCACTTTATTCGAATTATTTGATGCAGTCTTCCTCTTTATTTGGCGTGAGAACGCCGTTACCACATCTCTTTTTTTCGCACAATACCCCTGGACTTCGTCCAATTACACGTGCATAGTGTTATTCCTTGCCTTCATTCGTTACCAACAGAACCGTCGCTGGAAGATCTTAAATAGGGAGGCTAAAATCCACGGATTTATACTGTTTAATAGTTCAATTTGGGGGAGATGGAAAGTTGTTTGGTGGGGCTAAGCCTATCAAAAAGTCCTTTGTGGCGACAGAACTGGTTACCAATAGACATCTATTTCAAAAACTGTATTACCAAACCACGCAAAGTTCATCAAAATGAGAGCAACACCATTTTTAAGCTTTTCATGTTGAAATGACTTTTTCTATGACTGCGAATGCTACTTGTTAGTAAACCGTTGAACAAAGGGGACTTCTACGAAACTCACGCTATATCCTACCGGCTGGCTCTGATTCACTTTACTTGCAGTTCAAATGTGCAACCTGAGCTCTATGTTAGCTGCGTAAACACATCAACTGCACTAACCGCGTCAAGAACGTCATTTTCCGACACTATTATGTCATGCAGAAAAACAGCAGTTTCATTGAAACTGAGCAATGTTACCTACGCAGAGTTCTTCACTTCAACCACCAAAATTTTATGTTGATAACCAGTGGTGGGTTTAAGGTTGGGGGGCCCGAGGCAAGACTACAAAGGGGGCCCTCCGATGACGTCATCATACTCAGCCAACCGTGATAACCACTTTTGATCAAGCCTAAGATATGTCCACCGAAGGATACGTTCCTGAGACTACGGCATGACTGACATACAGTAGCAGAAGGAGAAAATGCAAAGGGTGTT
>JGI24158J21664_10001328_pt1 | contig 27471 bp, 15 predicted proteins | sample Ectturendosymbi3_FD_21664 | JGI IMG/M metagenome (IMG submission 21664) | reverse complement strand
AAATTCTAAACTTTTCTCTCATAATCACCGAAATTCTAAACTTTTCGCTCATAATCACAAAAATTCTTAACTTGTCCCTCATAATCACCGAAAATCTAAACTTTTCGCTCATAACCGCCAAACTTCTACCAAAATTTCGAACGTTCCCCCCAATAACTGAAATTCTAAACTTATTTCCCACAATCAGCGCATTCCAAACTTTCGCCCATAATCACAGAACATGAAAACGTCTCCCCAAATATAATCCGTTCCCTTATAAAAATGAAACGTGGCTCTGAGTCTGTTATCAATGTTCAAACGAACTTTTGCAAATAATGGAAAGTAAATGACGCGTGACAATCAAACCACAATGCAGAGCGACATACCTCAGGGTTAGCAGAAGCTGCACATGCTGTCATAGAACCAGTATCGAACCCGATAGACATGGCTTCCGAATGAATAAACCTTTTCCAGCTGGTGAGCAGCTGGCGAATGAACCAGCGTGTGTTTTGAACTTGTAAATCGTCAGTGACAACCAGCATTACATCCATGACAGAGTTTTCGCATGCTGCAGATTATAACAATGTCGGCAAATCACTTCAGGTAAAAATTATGCACCAAAGTGCTTGTTACCGTTATGACATGAACAAGCGAGCATCAAACACGCCACGAGATTGAAAGCGTTGCTACAGAATACGCCCAGACCAACGTAAGATTTGTTTTTCTTTTATTACGCCGTTCTGCGTTTATGTCATAACTATTCTGAAAATAGCCGATGTAGTTTGTATTTTCCTAGCTTACATCATCACGTATTTGTTTATTCCAATTATTCTGCATGTTATTGGCTGGTTGGAAGAAAAATCAGACCCTACAGTCTGCAGCCAATTGTCGTTCAATAAATGCATTTCATCGATGCATACGATCTGAGGTTTACATACCGTTGCTTAAGTAAATTCCATGCACCATGCTAACACAACTAGGGTTGCTGAGTCGGAGCTGGAGTCGTAAGGAGTCGGAGGTTTTTGGGTGGAGTCGGATTCCTAACATCACTGGGAGTCGGAGTCGGATTTTTTTGTCCGACTCCGGGGGCCCAGATGGATCATTTTTTACATCACACTCCCTAAATCGGGAATTCCTGTTGAAATGGTTAATTTCTTTTGAAACTTTTGTTGAATCTTGCTGTGATTTCTTGCTGTACACCACGATTTCCACTGACTTCAACAGCCGAATTTTATTCCTTTTATGTTCACGAGTCGGAATCGGTTGGAAATTGTGGAAAGGTCGGAGTCGTGAGTAGGATATTTTACCTCCGACTCCGCAACCCTGAACACAACAAATTATCCAAGAATGAGCTTTGGATTTTAATGACATGCCAGGCATGTAACGCAACAAGACAAAGCAGTCTAACAAACTGTGAAGCCAAGTTTTCACTAAAAGTATGCAGTTAACTTGTTAAATTTGACAATATTCAAATATACATTTAACTTACCATAATCTATGCCGCCGATGCTAACGATCCCTGTAAAAGTAATAAAGGTTTTAAGAAATGATCAAGACGTAAATATAGACGTCGATGGACAACATGCTCTTTCAGAACCATCTTTAAAAACAAAATAAAACCAAGTTGCTGATTGAGGAAATCCTTAACTTATTAACTGTCGAATGGATAATCGTCCCCAGTAGCTTATGTTAACCTACATGCATTAACCTACACTTAATGATGGAATATTATGAGGAAAGAGGCATGGTTAGATTTCGTCCAGAAGCTGTTGTTACTGAGCTGAACTTGCAGTTCTAAATCAAGATTCCAAGAGTGTCTAGGTCAGGGGCTCCCAACCTGGGGTACATGTACCTCAGGGGTACAATTGCTCATCTGAAGGGGCACATTTACGGTTAGCAATAGAAGGGAAAAAATTATTTATATGTATTTCCAAACATTTATGCATGTAAGTTTGAGACGTGAAAACGGAGTCTACCTTTATAGTTCTAAAAATTCAGTGGTTCGTTGTTATATTGCTTCTAAAAATTTAGTTGTTCTAAAAATTAAAAAAGTTCTAAAAATTTATTTAAAATTTAGTGGTGCTTTGTTATTTTACTTCTAAAAATTTAATTGTTCTAAAAATTAAAAACGATCTAAAAATTTAATTCTAAAACGTTCTAAAAATTGAATGGTTGTTTGTTATTTTACTTCTAAAAATTTAGTTGTTCCAACAATTAAAAAAGTTCTAAAAAGTTAGTTCTAAAAATTTAGTGGTTCTTTGTTATTTTTATTTTACTCAGCCATTTTGTCACAAGCAATTTTAAGGGTACATGCTTATCTGTCGAAATGCTGAAGGGGTGCGTGGTCAGAGAAAGGTTAAGAACCCCTATTTTATACTGTGGGGGGAAACCCCTATTTTATACTGTGGGAACCCATGATTTAGATTCTCCAGTTGCAACCTCTTACATGGTAACAACTCCTTACAACATTTTGTATTGGTTACGACAGCACTTGCACAACCAGGATGGTTTCAGTCTTTTCAAATACAAAGCTGAAAATTTAGCGCTACGTCATGTTTCAGAACATCGCATTTCTCTAACTAAGCAGTTGGGGATGCAGGGGTGGAGCGGTACTAAGGCGTTTGACACAAACAAAAGGTTGGGAACCACAAAGTCGATGAGCAAGTAGGAAACCCTGCAAGGTAACGGGACCAGCAAAACGAAAAAATCTAAGGCTTCTAATCTGGCATTTGAGTCTTGCCGGAAAAAAAGTAAAAGTTTTAATTTCCGATAGGAAAATATTCCTTTGCTAAGCGACCGGCCACTGATCCAAAACTTTATGATTAACTCACAAGGTTTAGACGTAAGTCATATAAACCCTACCCCCAACAAATGCAACAACGCAGTGGATTGACAGTGTTAAAAACATCGTTAACGAGATGTGGTAAACAAGCTATTACGAAATTCTTCCGAATATACGTTACAAGGTAACAATTCAGATAACCTGGCACAAGGTTCGCAAAATTTTTGGACTGCTAGGCCACTTCTGAGGTTCACGAGGCCACACTAGGCAGGAGGAAGCAAGGGAAGGAATAGCTGTTTTACTGAAAAGTAATACGCGATCGACAGGAACACGTGGTGCGTGTATTTGAAGATATTTCAAACAGGTGCTGTTAGGCATTGACTACCACAATCAGTCTCAACAGTTAACTTGAAAAAACTGATGTCTGTCACGTGGAGCGTTGAGCGATCGAAAATAACTACGTGTTTTTTGTTTGTCAATGATTGCGAACTAAAAAGATTTAGTAATGTATTCGAGTGCAAATGAAGCTTGGCCGCGTTTGTAAAAGCGGGTACGCTGGGGGGAGGGATGACGTCTTACGTGCCAGAAATACTGCCAGGCCTGATGTAATGACAAATAACAAGAACGGCGTAAAGATCGAACTGAAATTATAGCTAGGCCGGATGGATGCTGCTGGCACAGTCCTAGCACACCTGAACGCGCAGCGCTGAATCAGTTACTGTTATCTTCCACCAGAGCCAATGAGTGCGGCAATTGGGGGAAGCAAGGTAAGCTTGCCGAGTTGATCTAGAATAGGGGTGCCCGCGGGCCTGTTTCAAAAATAACATTGGCATGATCAATGTCTTCACATTAACGAATATCAGTACTTGAATAATTGAAGGTAAATTGAGCAAGATCTTTACTTCAGAAGCATTTATCAAACTAGTAGCCCTTCGCATTAATCGATGCCCAAGAAGGAGCTCGCAGTTTCAAAAAGGTTGGGGACCCCTGTACTAAGATAGACAAACCTGCACAGTCGTTCGCAATGTTCTTCCATTTCCCTGCCCCGCTTTGCCCATGCTCCTGACATTTGTAGGTCGTGCGCAGAGCAGTGCCAGCATCGTTGGTGCATTCCACGTAACACTGGGAACCGGCTCTGCTGTCATTAGAACACACAGCGGCAGGACCGAGCAATATCGGAGCGGGCGGCTCGCAGTCCGTATCTGAAGGCAAACATCACCATAGAAACCCGAAGTGTTGTTTATTCCCAAAAGTATCGACAATGAAATTGCAGGGGCACAACGAAACTAAATGCATGATACACATACAGCTCACAGGAAGGCAGCCGCAGTTTTGACTGTGTGACCACGATGTATTCGCAACTGGTAACTGTGCATGACAGATGCCAGACTTGAGCTCAAAGACTAATGCCAGGTTGAGTGCGCGTTGCAGGTAATGGCTGAAGAAATTTGTTCACCAAAATCGTTTTTGCGCAAAACTGGCACAAACTCGATGGAAGTAATAAATACGACAAAAATCAAACATTTTTCTGGAAAGATTTTCGCACTATTTTCAATATGCAGCTTAAAACACAAATCAACACTCTGCAACAGAGTTTGATTGCCGAAAAAATGATGCTGCTCTCGCACGAACAGCGACAAACTTAGTTGCATTGCAACTGCAAAAACACAAAGCATTTTAAATCGCTGCACCATACGTGACGGCTGCCCACCTGTTTCAGACCCGTAGAAAAGATCTTGAAATTTCAGAAATTACAAAAAAGATAATTCTGATGTCAAGAAAGACAAATCGCTTACTACAAGTTTTGAAATCGTGACTGCTGTTTACAGAAATAGCGCGATGTACAAACTGGACCCTAGCAATGTCAACAAATGGGGAAAATTTCAAAATTTAGGCATTTAAATTGTCCTGCTGCAGTGCATTTACCTCACACGCCACACCACTAAGATACAGATCGTTAATGACATTGTAGCCAGTGTCAAGCCATGCATTTCTTTCAAATAGGTCTCACTTGCACAGGTGGGCTGAACAGCACTCCAATACAGGTTGGTGCCGCATGAGATCAAGTCGTCACCGACCAGCCTATAGCCACCAATACAGGAGAAGGTGCACTCGGAGGCCACCAACGCGCCGTCAGTGCATGTGTACGAACCCTGCGCTTGTGGCGCCAGTGGCGGGCAAGACGCCGCTGTGGAGCACAACAATCCGTGATAAATCCATACTCGGCTTTTTCAGAAGTGTTTCGTGCGGAATGGTAAAGACTGAGGACACGAAAACTCTTAATCTTGCAAGAAAAACTAGTTACAGGTAAGAGAGTCAGTGGCCTTGCCATTGATTTTTAGCGCATAACTCACTCTTTTTCACAAAAGCAAAACCAGTTATCATCAGGTCTATAGAGCAGGGGTGCCAAGAAATTACATTTATAGAAAATGACAGAACTCGTTGGAATGACCTCTGCCTGATTTTTATGCAAGTCAACAAGCAAATGACCGTCAGTCAGAGCACTTGGACCAAATTCTAACAAAATCTTGATTACTCTCCTGCCAAAGTGCGTTTCTTTGAGTTAAATTTTTATCACAACCAACAGTTTAGTTAAATGCCACCACAGCACCAATAATGGTTTGTTAAATTGTCTGTTGGCCACCCCTGCTCATAACCGCAATAGCGTCTCTACTTAACAAAGCAACAACGCAGCACTATGAACAAAAAAACAACCTCTGCATGTAGCCGGAAGGCCGCTCCATGCCTTATTTGCTCGGCACACTACGGTCGCGTTTCCACGAAGCTCGAATCCAGCGAAGCAGGTGTACGTGCATCTCGAACCCTGAGTGCTCGCGTCGCTGCATGTCACCAATCCGTTCAGCGGATTGTCCAGCGCTGTACAGGCCGTGTCTTGACAAAGCAGTGGAATTGTTTGCAGCAGAGAAGTGCAAGCCGAGCAACGCAATAAGATCGGTTGCAACCGGAGAAAGTTAGCGCAACGCAAAACATTTTACGCGTGCCAGGGGTGGCCAACCATAGGTGTGACAAAAACATTTCGTTAATAAACGGGAAACGTGGAATAACCGCATCAGGTTAAATTATGGATTTGAGCACCAAGCCACAAACAACGAGTCTGTCTTTTCATATTGTGAGTTTTGAAGAAGTTAGTGACGATAAATGAAGGTGGAATGGTTTCATGAGCTGACACCATCTCGTACCAATACAATGTCTTTGCACTTTAAAAAAATTCCAGATGTGTGTTGCTGGTGATAACAATCAAATCAGCAAAATTTACATATTTTGTAAGCACTTAGTTGTTCACACAGCGATCAGTCACTGGAAAAGAACAACAAACTAGGTTTAGTTTTGCAACACGCTTGCCACAACGATGACCATATTTGGTTTGAAAACACAACCTTTGTCATTCTTTATCATTTCTAATATTAGTCTATTTTGCTAAAAACCGAGTACTGTGTGACGCAGCCAGACCTACAGTGGCGAAGAAAAACGCAATATGAAGATGTTACTCTATCCCAGCGTTCAGATCTTCCCGACCCGGATCAGAGATTCGGTATAGATTGAAAACATACCTCATGCCCTGTAACAGCACTAAAATTTCTCGATCATTCTTCATTCGCCGAAACTTTCAATTGCAAGCCGCCGGACAACGCTGCGTGCATGTGCAGCAAAGTAATTAAATAGCTGTAAGTCTGCTGGATTAAAAAATCAACGAGTTTGCAGGCGACCGAACTGAAAAAAATGACGCGTTAATTACGAGTTTTCAACATGTTCTAAAATGACATACATGACAACGCAACTTGGCATTTTCACACCAACGACATGGTTGTGGAACGCTGACAAGACCGGTAATGAGGAGCATAATAATTTTTATACTGAAGTGAGAAGATGTTCAGTTTGGCTACCTTACATCACAGTATTGCTATGCGTGAAGTCATCGACATGTTTTATGAGGAAGCAACAAGCCAATCATGCCGCTATTTGTACCTTTCCGCAAGCAATGCTTTGCTTAACACGCTTCTGGTTCACCATAAGGAAAAACGTGTGACGGTCGTTGTTGAATGAAATATTCGTGTCTTTTGAAGACAGGTGATCACGTGGATCTCGTCAGCAGTAAACAGTCTGCTCAAAATTGCATGTGGTTTGAGAAATCATTTAGAGTTTAGGCTGACCGAGGCATTGACAATTGTTTGAAAAAAGTGGTTTTGCTAATTGTTGAAAAGCACCACGTTTTAGCACTTCACGTTACTTGCTTTGTTTTAAATAGCGGCAAAACCCCAAATTCTGCCGTGAAAAACTTTGTGATTAACTGCTGCAGTCACGATTTCAAAACTTGTTAAAAACCATTGTTTTTATCCCTGAAAAAAATTTTTAAACTTAGAAAATAAAACTATAAACTTCCTTTATTTAACTATTTAAACACGTCACGTTATCATCTATCAAAATGCTCATTCAAACAATTGATAAAATATGTTCAGTGTAACACAACAGCCATAAAACTCACACCAACACTGCGGAATCACGCTCGACCATCCGTCACTGGCACACGAAAAAACTTGTGAGCCGTGCAATGAAAAGCCGGTATTGCAAGAAGCTGAGCACCAGGAATCTATTCTGTTACTGTTTGTACATTTGAGAATGCCGTTCTCAATCCCAGGAATAGCATCGCAAGTGGCCGCTGCAGCAAACAGAGAGAGTCAAAACCTTCCCATGTGAGTTGCTGAGCAAATAATCGGTTTTAGCATCATTCACCAACCTGCTGTACTTACATCGCATGTGGGGCCAATTGCATGATTCGCTCAAGGTTGTAACATTGTTCAACTGAGTAACCTGATAGCTAGCCAGTCAATCAGTTTTCTTAAACTCAGGTAACTGGAGTCAGGCAAAGATTACTCAGTTGAAGTCACATATGAATCGATTCGACAAATGTAAGAAGTCGATTATTTTATTCAACCAATTTATTGTTTTATTCAATCAATAATTTACATTTCCCGACAGCACTTTCTGTATTACGTCGTTTCTATTTTTTTCAAGTTAAACCCAACTTACGTTTACAAATAGGAACCAAGGATGACCATCCGTTCGCATTACAACGAATGACAGCGCCACCTACTAAAGTAAATTCTTCTTTGCACGAAATAGCGCACACAGAGTTCAAGTTGTTCTCGTCACTGCAAGAGAGAACGCCGTTGGCAATGCCAGGGATTGGTGGACAGCTGACAGCTGCGAAACAAAACAATGGTATAATTTTCAAACTAAGATCATTCGTAACTGTGACACACAACGGTTTTCAGTTGTTGGTAATGATCGCGTCGCACCTTCACGTCAAGTGCAACTTCTTTTTGCAGGAATCCATGATTTCACTTTCTGAAAAGGCTCCACTTTCATCAACAGTTTAAATTCCGTGATAGTACAGGTAGAAGTTATCAAAAAGGAAAAGCATCAGCGAAGTAACTACGGAAGGGAAATCTCCGCAGCTCCCACCATCTCCTATTGTTTAGACATGGGCAGATTGCAGCCTTAACTCAATATTTTCGACATCTCGCAAAGTTCTGGAAAACTCAGGAATAGCTTTCCTGCACGAAAATCAACACGTGCTTGCGTTTGCCTTCGGCGACATGACAAACGTTTCGTTGTCGTTCTTGCTTCCTGCTGGAGCAAGCCTTTATACTTTCTGCAGCCAATTTTACAGTAACGCGCAGCTGCTGCCTTAGCTGCCGTGTAGTAGTTGGTCTTTAGCCGTAGTAAAACATTTCTACGCAGAGCTTGGTATCCACCGATAATGAATGGGTCCACTGTATATGAAGGGGCCAATGTATATTAAGTAAAAGCTTTTGTACTGCTTCACTTCAGCTTGCCAACCTCTCTTTCTATCGTTCTTAATATGCAACGTCGTCTACGGTGGAACACAACACTCACATTGAGTGACGAAGTCTTTAAGAAACACGCCACATGGCCACATTTTACGAAAAGCATATGTGGTTCAAAGTGTAGCTTAATGTCAGAAAAGGTTTGCAGCGTTGTCGGTCGTGGAGTTCTTATTTGAATAAACCACAAGCTTCTGAGCGAAAGGTGAAATAAGATGTTCTGTAATCATACGACCGGTTCTTTTGTGGGATATAAGGAAACGAGAAAGCAAAACATTGTCACCAAGCAGCGGTTTTCTACAGCAGAGAAACAAAAACAATGCTATCATATAGCTGCACAATTTTGGTCCAACTACATACTTTTGCAATCAGACGTTTATCAGGTAAGGGGCGTCACATTCGCTTGGTGACGTCCAAAACTCTTTACTTGTATTGTTAAGTTTTATTGCTGAAGCAAAATGCTCGTCTTGTTACAACCCCTTAATCATCATGCAGAACTTGTCAAACTATAGCTTTGCTTTATGAATCTTGTGTAGTTCGCTTGTTTTGTTAGTTGACGAATGAGTGTTCTCTCTACAAAGATCAAATCATGAACCCAAAAACACGTTTGCATAATCTAAACCAGTTCTGGATGAAAACGGTTAGCAGAATGTTCAGAATCCACTGTATGTGCCTAATAAGCTTACAAAACTAGAATCTATCGCATATAAAACACATGTGTTTTCTGAGATTCAGTTGCCAAAAGTTAAACCTTTCTAAACATAGCTTGTTATTTTCTACTCCAGCAGACCATTATATTGCCTTCAAAGAATGTCAGTAGTAGTACGGTGGCACAACCTCTTCGGTAGAGTATGATCTTTTTGAGAGGAACTGGTAGAGTCGATCTCCAGCAGGCCTTGACTAAGGAGTGCAAGCTAACCGAAAACATATTTTGCAGTTGGAGAGGATATAATAAATCTGATACGAAGGAGGCGTCGGCCAACATTCCGAACACATGAGATCAATTTACCACAGTATTGTAAGTATACGGCACTCAAAACGACGGTAAACGTGACCAAACATGTGCGAGTGCCTGATTTTCAGACAAATAAACAAGAAGCTACTGTGCTGAAAAATGAATTTATTTCCACCATGTGGAGTCATAAGCGGAAGCATTATATGTGAATATTGTAAAGACTTTTTTTGGCCCAACTTCGGAGCTGCATAGTCGAGTAGTTAATAACAATGTGCAAGTCTTGTAGATATTGCCTGTGTTGCGGCATCTACGGTTTGGCATCGTCAATTTCACAGCCGCGCACTTTGCCGCAAAGTGTCATACCGTGAACTCCTCGCAAAATTCCCATCTCTGCCGGTTGCCCTACGATAGTTTTCATTCAGACAGATTTCAACACTGAAACATGGTATTACGGTTCTTGAGATCTATGCTGTCAATCTTGGACAGAGAGTCCGCTAACCTAGCATATTAAGCAAACTTTACGACGGTGGCAAGGGAATAAAGTCCTGTAGTTTTTAGGACTAAATGGGTAACCGACTGGTCATAGCAGCATGCCTAAAGTAATGCACTTGGTTAGTTATTTCACAAACAAAGGTCCCATGATCGAATTGGGTCAATTCGTTTTATACATGTAACTGATATTGCGACTCGAGTGAGTGGATCAACTCAAAATGACTTGATTATATACATACCTAAATATTACATTCCAATACATCACTTCTGCACTGCTGAAATAACCAAGTGGAATAGAGTTGGTGCCACTGAAGCTGATAGTCTGTGTTTGGTCGGTCAGAAGCTGTCGCTTCACTAGTCTCGAACTCGAAAAGATCTGGGCTTTTAACGAAGAAGTGAATGCGTACTGCCACCGCGCTTTCCAAGTCGGCCAAATAACCGCCCCAATGACTTTTGCGCCACTGGGGACATTATTCTTAAACTAGGGGTCTCAAACACGCGGCTTGCATGTAGCCCGCGAGGAAATTTGTGCGGCCCACGATGTTTTTTGGAAAGTTTTACAATGTAATTCACGTTAATTATTTTATTCACCAGTGTTTGAAAGTGCTCGGCTATCTATCGAGTCAACATGCTCCTTTTAAACGAACGAAGAGAAGGCTAGAAATGAGTTGCCTGTAACTCACGATACCTTTTGCAGGACGTAAGATGTAAAGGATGTTTCTGGTAAGGCTCAGGTACCGCCATTGTTGCGTCAGCGTCATAATGCGGCCTGCGGGTTATTTTATAAGTCCTCATTTGGCCCTCAGAGCTATTTCAATTTGAGACCACTGGTTTAGACTCTACGTGCATCGCTTGGAGATGACCGCTGCAGGTCATACCGAAGACTTGAAAATATGTACTTGCAGCCTGCCGTCCTCGTGTTCGGCGTTAGTGAATGGATGTAATAGCAAGCATCACGGGAAGTTGTGACAGTATCTTGCCACCAGGGTAGCATTCACCACGAAAGTTGCCACTTGTCTAAAGCGCTGACTAAACGGAGATGGGCGCAGGCCGACCATTCGTGACATTTAAAAGTGAGTACAAAGCGATTATAATGTAACTTCCTTGCCTTATCACTTCTGCTAATTTCAATGTATGCTTGCCAAATGCTAAAATAAGTGGTACGTTATAACCGCCTTGCACGAACGGAGCTGTGTAAAAAATGTAACGGACAGCAGTTTCTTTCATTTCACAGTTGAAAGCAGGGCAAAGGCATTTACGTGATGAAACGTTAAACGCTGTCTTGCACACCACGCAATTTTCATAAGGACGCAACCATTGTATTGCTTCGTGAATGTTGAAATCATTTTTATAAAGTACAGAAAAATCAGCATTTTGTGCCAAAAACTTCTTGTGAACTTCTAATGGCTGAAAATTATTTTACCGTTCTGGTGAGCTGCGCGCGAATCATTCCCACAACTGTCTGAACTGGCTTTTTCTAATACTGTTTTCATTTGCGTATCTCTGCGAGTGTGGTTTTTCACCTCTAGTTCACACCAAAACGAAGGCACGAAATCGAAGGAAAGTCGAGGATGATATGAGAGATTAGCACTGTCAGACAGATAAACACGAATTTCTAAGTTGGCTATACGGTTAGAAGGTCAATCGCCGCATTAATAATGTTTGTGAAATTCAATTGCCGTTTGAAACGAAATGTTAGGAAATGCATTTTTGTAGTATAAAAAACGTTGCGGTAGTTCGTTGCATTTTTCTGGAAATGCATTTTGTGGTGATCATAATGGTTATAATATCATATGTATTGAAAAAAGAGCAGGAAAGGTGTCACAGGTGGTGTGAAAATACCAAAGGGGGTCGAGAACCGAAAACGGTTGAGAAACACTGCATCAGAAAGTACGGCCCTCTGCTAAACGCGACCTTCTCAAAGTGGCCCCCGACCCAAATTAATTGCCCACCCCTGACGTACAACAATGCCTACCGAATTAAGCATTACATTGTTACATACCCGTCCCAGAAAAGTACGTTTTCGGCCACAACAGGTTAGTCATTGTGTCAGGACGTTTGATGTCTTGTTGAGAAACTATCTTTATGGCTGAGTTCAACGATGAGCATCTTCAATTTTTTTCATCCAATCACTTCGAATATCTGATGCTTTTTTGCATATCTTCATTCCATCATTTAACACTCTTGTATGACGGCGACCAATTGCAGCAGTTACTGGTGAGTTGTCTTGGTGCCTGTTTTTTCCAGCATTGCCTATACGTAGCAATCTAAATACTTCTGTGTGCTTTATGACATCTCATAATTTTTGCATTTTTATTATTCCTCCATTACCCCCACCATGTCGAGTATGTGCGCAATCCCAATACCAGTATGTAATTAAATTGATTATTTAAAACAAGTAAAACACCAACCGTCCAAGCTTGCTTTAAATTTAGTGAAAACAAACGGCCGTCAGCCTCAAGCTAAAAATATTTGGCAAAAACATTTGAAATATTGATCAAAACAATTTACATGCTTCAGTGAGTACCCCCATCCGACGATTTTAGCTGTTTACTTTAGAACCTGATGTTAAATTGTCATTATTTTTCTTCCCACTGCCAGGTCACTATTTGATTATGAGTGAATGCAATTATAGCTGGTGCGCTGTTTTAGTGTTTGGCATCTCCGTATGTTGTCTGTGCTTATCATCTAACAATTGCTCTGTACTGCGCTATGACTATCCCATTTGTTGCTTGTGTTATTGAAGTACCTTTGTGATATGGACCATGAGTTTGACGCAAAACAAAAACATTATATATTATCAAATCTATCTTTTGTTCAATCCTCTTAAACAACAACCAAACATTCTGCTGATTAAGTTCTTCCATCTTCAAAGTGCTTACTGACAATCCAAACGCACTCTCCCAGAATACAGACAAAATATAAACAGGGAAATAAATCTGATTTATAGTTATCATGCAACACATGAAAACAAAATTTCCTAAGATCTAGTTCAGATTTTGTGTTCACTGGTTGCATCACCAACTCATTTTAACTCACCGACTAAAAAATCAGATTCTTGCTCTTTGAGATGAAAACTGTAAATACGTTTTTAACAAGAGTTGATTTCACTTGCTAGGTTAGCCACCCCAGGGCACAATCATATGTGAACACATCTTACTTGATGACAATCAAACATCAAAAACCAGAATAACTCAACTGATCAGCTCAGTGGTCATAACCAAGCATGTGAGCAACTTACGTTGACAACTGGGAACAGGATGCGACCAACCGCCTTGAAGACATGAAATTGGGGAAATCCCAACCAGAGAGAAGCCAGAATCACACCCAACCGTGCATAATGAACCCAGATTATCATCATTAGTGCATGAAAGGGTGCCATCTCCAATTCCTGGTATTGCTGCACAAGCATGACTGGAACGACCACGAGCTTGATCAAAGACAAAAATTTATTCCCAGCTATAATTTCACTACAAAAAGTTTTATCTACGTGCTTGCAACATCATCTTAAGGTGCTGCAACATTTTGGTCAGCAGTCAGCACAGCATTGAATGTACAATTTACCACAAATGGGATGTGCGGGAAGCACCCATAATGTACTGTAAGTGTTGTGAAGAAGCAATAATAGAGTGATTGCAGCAGGTAATCTCTATTGTTGCTTGTTGCCAGTGTGAAGCTTTGCACACTTGCTGCTCAGATTTTCTGATAGCAGCAATGGCATACTCTGCACTCTAATAAATCTCAACCTTTGTGTAAGATGAGACTGAACAAAGTTTGAAAGACTAATGTTTTTCACACAGCTTGCAGTACACACCAAAATGACACCAACAATCTCTGATAGAGAAATTTCAGGGTACTTCGGTTGTATGCATGTCAGAAGAAATAGTGCGACAAGAAAATATTCCATTTAAATGCTTCTGGTGCCACACATAAAAACCATGCTTTGCATTGCATAAACATTGTTTCTTACCACTGCCATAAAGGGAACCAGTCGAATTGCTGTCCAACGTACCATTACCAGCTGCACAAAAAGTAAACAAATAGCAAAAAGGTTCTACACATAATTGTACAAAACATTTCTCAATAGATTTTTTAACAATATGAGAACTTGAATGTATCATCTATCATAAAATACAGAAATGAGGTTATGCTGGAAAAGGCAATTTTTTATGTGTAATGTAGTCAGCATGCAATGTAATACCTGTTCACCACATACTTTGCAAGTAAATCCTTCAATATGTCATACTTCCACTATTTTATGACATCATGTTGCTTTTGCAGTTCAGCATGAACAAGTTCTTGTTCAGTTCAGCATGAACAAGGTCTTGTTCAAGTTCAGCATGAACAAGTTCTTGTTCTTGTTTAAGTTCAGCATGAACAAGTTCTTGTTCTTGTTCATGCAGTTCAGCTAAAAGTTTGTTTCTGACATTGTTTTCAAAAAATAAAACAAAAATATGCAAAAAAATTAAATTTTTTAAAATAAATAATATTTTTGGAATGAAAAAATAAATGTATAACAGAAAAAGTTTGATTGCGCTTTGTTTTCCTTTTTTCAAATGTAATCAGAATCCAACCACTATCAAAATATTACTGAAAATTTTTCAGATTGTGAACATTTTTGAAAGACAAAGCATTTTCAAATCAATCTTTTTGTTTCAAACACAATTTTTCATTTCAAAAGCACTTTCACTTCGCAAATGGTTTCTAAATAAGAACATTTATTTTAAAAACAATTTCATCTTCATTTTGGAAACACTTTTACTTTTGTGTTGGAAACACTTTCATTTTGCAAAAAAGAGATGTAAAGCAAATTGAAAAAAATCGCATCAGTTTTTTTGGTCATGACCCATGCCTGTCACCCTCCTTAACACTATCGATACCGGGTGGTTTTCCTTTAATTCACATTTTTGCAGAGCTTTGCAATACCATAACTCACCAGCCAATTGAGCTAAAGAACTGTTCAAACCTTCAACAAATTCGAGAAGTCTTCTCGTTTAGATTGCAAATTTTTTTTCGTTTTGGGTTTGGGGTTTCTATGGGTGATGTCATAATGGGGACATGTTTTTGCCTTTTGGGCCAATTTTGTTTGGCCCTGGGCACCAACCCAATAAGCCATTTTTGGGCTGAAGTTTTTTTGGACTCTAGGCTATCATCAAAGTCTTTAAAGCCTTTGATTGGCTTGCCAGCATATCTGGAGCCAAATTTACGGCTCAAACTTGGTAAATTTCAAGTCCCACAAAAGGTAACCCTGGGCATATTTCACTAAAGACCACGATTTGCCAGCCGATTAAGCCAGAGAGCTGTTTAAACCCTCTAAAGACTTGGAAACTCTTGCAGTTTCGATTAAAAAAATGTTTTGACAGTTTTGGGTATCTTGACTTCTGTTGATGTGGACACAACAGAAGTATGTTTATGCATATTTGTTTACATTTGGATGACGTCATCAAGCACTGGTTGCCAACGCCAAGAGCCATTTTTTGACTCATGTTTTTATTGGTAACAAGGCTATAATATAGGTCTTTAGAGGTTTGATTGACTTGTTAGCGTATCTGGTTCCAAAATTACAGCCAAAAGACCAAAAATTAATTAGGGGAATCCCCACTACTCCCCTAGGGAATTCCTACAAAATTTGGGTTTTGTTTGGTCATGATTTTGGAACCAGAAGCATTAGAGAAGTCAAGGGCTCTAAAGACTAGTATTATGGCCTAGTTTCCAATAAAATTTTGAGCCATGAAATTGGCTCATTGGATTAGCCAATGATGTCATGATAAAAACACTAAACCTTTCCCAATCATAACGTCATCAACCAAAAACCCCAAACCCCAAAAAAATTTTTTATTCGAAACTACAAGACTTTCTGAGACCTTAGAGGATTTGAACAGCTCTCTAGCTCACTTAGCTGGGGAGTTATGGCCTTTAGCCAAAATGGCCAAGGTTACCACCTTTTGTGGGACTTGAATTTTCATCCAATTTGTTTTTTGAGCCATAATTTTGGCCCCAGACATGCTAGAAAGCCAACCAAAGTCTCTANGGCCTTGGATGATAGCCTAGTTTCCAAAAAAACTTGAGTCAAAAAAATGTTTCATTGGGTTGGCACCTAGGGACAGGTAACATAGATTTTTGGCAAGAATGTATATATATGTGGGCAGGTACCAACGTGTTGAGGGCTAGCGTTTTATCTCGAGAAGGCTTGATTTGCAGATTCTCCTATGCATGTCTGGCTCCTGTAGCTTGCAATCATATTGCAAGTATGTCATTTTATAAAAAATTGCATAACTCAACAAATCCTTGCGCAATTTGACTGAAATTTGAGGATGATGCCTGTTGCTATGATGAACATTCGTGGAAATTTTCATTGTAAGAAACACGTAGGAAAGAAGTTATGAGTGTCTGAATGCAGATATGAATATTCTTGTATGCCGGCGCCCAACTGTTTGCACATAAGTACGCATTTTCTTGTATGCCGGTGCCAAAGGAGTTAATAAGAAAGTGATTTGTTTCTGATGGCATTTGAAAAAAAAATGCAAGCAAAGTTTTTCTATTATTTTTTATTTCATTAAAGATTGTTAATATTTATTTTTAAAATGTAAACTTTTAGTATCGTTTGTTTCATTTTTCAAAAAAATGCCAGAAACAAAAAATTTTTAGGGTGGCACACATGGGCCACCATACACAAGTTGACAATCATTAGTAAGAAACAAAAACAAAATTGGTTAATAGCTTGAAGCGTCCAAATTTGACTAAACATTAAAAACTATAAAACAAACCAATGCAGAAGACCATACATATTATGAGCTCTTGTGAAATGTTTCACAAACTGCTTCAACACCTGTGCTGTGTGAAATCATGTTGTTTTTTCAAAATGCTTGTTATTGAACCAGCTTGGTTCTTAAAACTTCATAAAAAAGATTTAAATGCTACCTTTCTTCTTTTCAATACCTCACATTTTTTAAAACTTACTTTCTATAAAACTGACGCATTTTCAGAAGGTCTATTATCCATAGAAAAGCAACACCTTCTCAGAAATTAATCAGAAGCTTTTACTCACGTAAACATTGTGGAGCTTGATCTTTATCAAAAGTCCAAGTATTTGACATGGAGCAAAAAGCTTGTGTTGAGCCTTGCAGCTGAAAAGGTGCTTTACAATCAAATTTCAGTAATGAGCCAACATTAAATCCATCACTATATGTAAATGACACTTCAGCTCCCAGAGATGTACTTGGTGGACTGTATGGTAGACATAGTCCACTCACACCTACAGAAACATGGCAACTAACTGGAGTTTCTATCAGAATGTGATGCAAACAGAAGTAGAGCTTTCATAAGTTTTCGTTACGCAGTAAGATCCCAGTCAGTCACCTGCGTTAAACTCAAGAAATTACATTGCAAGAATACACTAAAGATACAGCATTTCATGGTGACAAACAGGCAACAATGTACTCTTAAGTTACACAAAGCCTTGCAAACATGTTACAACTAAAGAAAAAATTAATGACAAAATCATTAACATGTTCTTGACAATTTATCAAACAAATTTTGTAATCACTACACAGCAGGCATTACATACTTAAAGTTTAGAGTGAGCTAACAGAAACACTTTCCAGTAATTTTAAGAGTTTTGTTCATTTGTCACTCTATGAACAATCAAGTGAGTCTGAAAAGTGTATGTGGCATAACTACTTTTGTTCATTAGGAAATAAGCAAGCATTCAAAAAATTCTACTGGCTTGCATTCCTCTACATCAAAGGTTCTCAACCTTTTTTGGAACTGGCACCCCTTTCACAAAAATAAAATGGTGTTCGCACTCCCTCATTTAAAAAAACGTAGAAATCACAAAAACACTCTGATTTTGCGTTATCTTCATTTTTACAAACAACAGAAAACACTCAGTTGCAGGCTTACTGTTTAACGCTCATACCTTACTGCTTATTAAAAACAAATCAAGTGATTTTTTGCTAATTATCTGAAATTATCTGCTCATTCCTTGGCACACAACCAGGGGCGCCAGAACGGCGGTGCATTACGGGGGTACTGCCCTCCATGCACTTTGAAAGAGGGGGCAACGAGGGCACAGGTGCCCTTGCACAACAGTATTATCAGTATCATAAGTAATTTCATGATTTATATCATAAGTAATTTCATGATATCATGAGTAATTTCATCATAACAGTATCATAAGTAATTTCATGATTTATCAAGATCGACTTGAAAGAAATTTACTGCAGCTGTTCACGCACACATAAAACTCAGAATGGTTTTCTATAATTTCTGTTACTAGTTTTGAGGTCAACATTGTTGCTGAACATATAAATGCGAAAAGAATGACGGCAGGGGTGGATTCAGCCAGTAAGTTTAGGGATGGTGATTTCAGTAATATTTGGCTGTCAAGAAAGTCTCACTACCAATTCACTACTGCAAGAGACAGGAAGAATACTTCACAACACTGCTGTGACAAAACAATGGACGTCAAAATGGCCATATATCGCGAATGCTGTTTTCCGAATTGTAAAAATCATGGTGAAAAAGGTTATTTATGTACGATTTAAAGGGGCGATCGCCCCAATCACTCCCACCTGGATCCGCCCCTGTATTATGGGTGCGCTTCACACTGAACTCAAGCAAACAGTTTTGAACTCGTGGTACAACAAAACCATAAGCGTCAGCAGGGGGGTCAAAACGGTCATTTGCCCTCTTTGGAAATTGGGACTAAGAACCAAAATCTTTTAGAAAATTTGACGTCAGCAGCTCAATACCGATTAGTTGATTTATTTCTTGCAATGACAGTTTATTAAGCGGCACGACAACTCACACTGCACAACCGCACAAGAGCTAGGCTCATTGTTCTGGTGTTATGCAGTGGTGAGTGTGCAGTTCACTCATGTCCGCTCCTTTGCTTGCAGGGGCAGGTAGCCAAACTTTTAAGCGGATTGTTTTACAGGTGGTCTTTATTGTGTAACAATAACATGGCAACAAATCTTCTGATGTTCACTTCAAGTTACGATATTAGGTGCTGTTTGGCACATGTGACTGTTGAACGCAAACATCTTGGCAAGTAATGCAGCGAGACAATGATTGCTAATGGGGTAAGCAGGATGCCGAGAGCGGTGGCATTGCCCCCTGACATTTCAAAAGAGTGACTACTGGGGCAAAGGTGTCTTTTTCATAACAGCATCATAGGTAATTTTATGGTTTATCAAGATCGAATTTAAACAAATTTTCTATAGTTTCTTTTATTATTTTGAGGTCAACATTGTTGTTGAACAGTAGCACGCACAATTGATAACATTTTCTTTGTTTTTCTTAAGTTTCCATTTCCCTCAACTTTTTTACTAACCGCCTTGCCTACCGATGTTCCGGCGCCGCTGCACACAGGGGCAGATCAAGGGGGAGGGCGATCGCCCACAGTAAAACCTACGAAAGTATCTTTTTTCACAATGATTTTGAAAATTTGGAAAACAACATTTGCGATATAAGGCCATTTTGGCGTCCATTGTTTTGTCACAGCAGTGTTGACTTCATCTCTTTTATAGTAGTGAACCCGTAATGAGACTTGACTGCCAAATATCACTGAAATTACTTCCCTAAACTTATTGGCTGGATCTGCCCCTGCCTGCACACAACCACTCACAAATTGTTCGTGGGGTTCAAACGGTTCCGATACTTTTTTTCTAAATCAAGTAGAGAGAAATATGTACATGTTGCATAAATATGTTGCTGCAAGGGCACTGCAATGAAAAGGGCTTTTGTAGCCTACTCAATTTCTGGTAACTTTGCATGGTGGAACACCAGAAACTTTCGACTTCTGCAACATAATCAACAATCTCGCCACAATTGCATCATAAACATTTCAACATCACAATGCGCTTAAAATCGCAGAAATAGCAATGCACGCATTTAGCAACTTAAATTGGTAATGGTAGCTGGAATTATTTGGCTAGATAATGTTGTTTTGAATAACAGCACTTGTAAGCTTTCATAAATCTCGATTCTTTTGAAAAAATGTACATCCCAGAACATACAAACTCTCACTCTCGAAAATTGCATTTTGGACCCTCAAAAATCTTGTTTCGGACCCCCAGGGATCTGGGAACCCCCGGTTGGGAACCGTTGCTCTGCATCAATTCAGGTATAATACAACTGATAATAGTCGCGGATAAATAAATCAAATTGAAAGATGATCCATTAGATAATTTCTCTAAATTATGAATCTCAGGATTTTACAACTGCTTGAATTTTTCAAGGTCACCATGCTTTTCACAACAGTCTAATTAGCATTCAGTAGCAAACAGTTGTACCTCATGTTAACCTATTATAACTTTCCAATTACAATCTGAAGCTAAATAAGAAACGTGTTTCAGGTACCCAATTAGCATAAACCAGAGTTTCTCAAAAAGGGCCCTCGGCCACCTTGGGAGCCATGGAGCAGTTATCTGGGGGCCACGTGCAGAGGCCTTCACTAGGTAGATTTATCCTGATATTGCATAACCCAAGTGTCATGATATAGGCAGTTAGCAGGGGGCCAAGGCTCATGAAAGTTTGAGAACCACTGGTATAAGCCTTATTGCCACACACAATCTCAAGCTTTGCTGGCATCTGCCACATTTTCATATGATAATGCACATTATTTGCATAATTGTCTTCCCTTTCCTTGCCAAAGCCAGTATGCCATGGTTTCATTTCAGCAGCTTTGTCAAAAGTGCCATGCGAAAACCTAGAATCCAGTTATAAACAAATTGTGACTTACAGGCTATTTTTGGCAGACAAATCAGAAATGATTACAGACGAAGCTTTGCTGAAGATCATCAGCAAAATTTACCTGCAGGTCAACACTACTTCTTTTCCTACCTTAGAAATACTTGTATAGTGAAAAGACCAGGAAAAACACTAACCCATGAAGTGCCAGAAACCCTAATCACTGATCTAATGCAATGGCAGAACAATTAAATAGCAAATAATTACATGGTGCTTACCACTTGACCAAAAACAGATCATAGCAACAAACTGTTGACATGATTTCTGAACAGAAAATTTCATGTCTTGATTGATTTCCACTATGTAATACACAGTAAAATTATACCTGCAGAAAGAATATATAACTTTAATTTATGCAGTGCAATTGGTTAATAGCTACATTATAATAAGGAAGTGACTATTCGCCCGCCTGCCCTGTCGCAATTCAAATAAAAGGGTCATTTTGTCGTCAAAACCGTGTGGATCGTATAGTGTAATGGTTATGTGCTACGCCTTCTACGCTTTAGGTTTTCGGTTCGAATCTCACCTTGCCGACTTTGGTTTTGTTTTTTGTCTTTTGGCTTTCCTTTATGGTTAGGTTAGCTTAGCTTCGGTTTAGGTGAGAGTTAGGTTAGCATTTGGTTTGGATTAGGGTTACGCTAGGGCTACGGTTAAGTTTAGGGTTAGGTTTATCTTTTAAAGTCTACTGCACTCTCATCATGCGTTACTGTCACATTACAGAAGGCAGTCAAATAAGGCTTTAAATTTAAAGATCCGTAGGCGGTTCTATAGCCACTGCCTTATAATTAATACCTACATAATAATCAAGTTGAAGAGTTTAGCTAAACACTTAACAGTTATTCACTCATCACTTACACATAATATATATTCAGTGTTGAACTGAAAGTGTACTACACATCAGACAAAAAATAACATTTTAGTCCATTCTTAAAACAAAGCTTATCATCAAAATTCGACATATTTGTTATGGGCAAAGGTAGTGTTTACTTTGTTGCCAGTGGCATAAGCTATTTTGCCACTCAAACCTCATCCAGCTTTGTCCACATATAACGCTGAGTAGTGAGTCTGTGACATTAGCAGTACGGTGAACCTAGTCGAGTAGAAAGTGTATATTCCTACTATCCGAGTAGACAATGGTTCGGCTTTCACCATTGTTGCTTTGTCTTTGCTAATAGAGATGATTTGATGGGAGTGCTTTTTATGCACTTTTTTTAAAGTTTTAAAAACCAGACATGGCTTTACATTTTAGGTTAGGGTTTTGGATTAGTTTTGGATTTAGGGTCAGGGTTTACAGTTGGGTTCACGTTTAAGGTTTTAGATCACATGATAAGGATGATATGCTAATCAGTGATGGAGTCGCAAGACTTGGTCTTTTCAGCAAAATCCACAAATTTTGAAGTCTCGGTCTCAAATTACAAGTCTTGTGTCTTAGAATTTTTGATAAAGTCTCGATCTCGAAGGTTAAGGTCTCAACTACATCACTGATGCTAATTCAAGCATTTTGTCTTTGTCATATGATCAATTCAACCAAATGCGTTCGGCAGTGCTTTTACTGCTGACTGCCAATAGACACTGCCATGTGCAAAAGCTCCTCAAAAGGTTTGTGAGCAATTTGAAGCATCTGTCATGGGTAGAAAATCGCTTGCACGCAAGTGTTTGCTTCTTACTACCTTAGCTTCAAGAGACAAATTTAAGCCTAAATCTTTAACATAACAAAAGCAAACTAAGCCAAAGAAAACAACAAGCCTGCAATGAATTCTTGGCCTGAAGAATCAAGTTGATCATGAATGGAGTTAAAACCATAATGGTTTAATCAAGGGATGGGAACCTTCCAGGATCTACACCAGTTACATATATAAATTTAAATAATAAACAGCATTAAAATGTTTGTCTACAAACCCTTGTCAACTGCTAAAACTGTAACTCTGAAGTTCAGAGTCGTGGCAGGAAAAAAGATCTGCATAGATGGCACGAGGCTAAAGATTTTCGGAACACATCATCCTTCATTCCTTGTCATGCTTATGAAACAGGGTCGACTTTAAAACCAGATGTTTTTTGTAGTACAAAATCTAAGAGACAGATAAGGGCCATATCAACATTAATCAAATCAAGCCCTGCCCCATATTATCCAAATAACGCTACTTAATCATTTAATTCCTTGATTGCACGCAAGCTGTATTTGCTAAACAAAAAATCCTTAAGAAAAGCAGGCAAATTATAATCAAATTATAGAAATGATGCATATGTTATAGCAATATAAGGTCAATTACTTTTTTATGGCTTGCACAAAAATTTTCCACAAAGTGCATGACAGCAAATAGTACAGTAAGTTGAGCAATGAGCAATGCTTTCAAACTTTAAAATGTGGTTTGATTCTTGGTCGCATCTTACTGAATTTCTAAAACCAGTATTTCGAGTCAACTGTATCACTCATAGCATTAATGGGTGGGTGCAACAAAAACTTTTGAAGGTGGTCTTACATTTGACTTGCCACGAACACAATATTTTATTGCAAAAGCAGCCACATGAGCAGTAAACTTTCTGCGGATTCTTTGACATTGCATGATTTAGAAATTGGATTATTGTGCATATCAAAAGCTTGTTTAACAATAGCCAATGAATGATTGCATTTTCATAAGTTGAATTTTATTGTTTCAAAAATCTACTTGTATTTAATATTTTCTATAAAATCAGTAAAAAGCATATATTGTAAATTATTATATCTGGATATATGGTTACTTTCTGATAAATCTTTTGATATCAAAGTTAGCAAGATCTGCAACTGCAAAAGGATTTCTTGTATACAGTAATTCTATGGTAAAAAGTATAACGAATTTAAAAGTACGAACATCATCTGTCAATTTCTTTAAAAAAAAACAAAACTCTTCTAAGCTTGCATCTTAAGTCTGTGGCAACATCACATTGCTTTTTGCCAAAAAAATCACCTAGTAAATTCAATATTGACAGCACTTGGTCTTTTACAGTTTGGAATTTTTCAAAGGTATTCAGCCTATAATTTGACAAGCAATTACTAATTGCTTAGACAAATTTAGTCCATCTGCATTCTGTACTTGACAAACCTAGTGGCCACCTGTGCAAACAAGACAAGGGCACCATACAAAGAACGGATGTCTATCAGGGCGGATATCGTTAATAGATGTGGCATGTGATGACGTAAACCATGAGTGGAAAAATCCCTTGTTATATAATAATTGTTTTTCGTGACTCCGGTTACGTCATTTTATATCCGCAAGCAAGATCCGCTACTGACGGATATCCATCTTTTACAGGGAACCACAAACAGGCGAAGGGTTGAGTAAATCACTGGTGCAATTCAGAACTCCAAAGTGAGTACAAAGTAAAAGGCAAACGGAATGATTCTATACTACTAGTGTAGGCTACTAGGACCTGCATAAATATAACGACTGCAAGCAAATGACAATGCACTACTATTTAATGTGCTTGTTGCAATCCTGCAAGAAGCTTAACTACTTGCAGCCTAGGCCTATCACTATCAGTACTGTACTGCATCACACTCACAGTGGGCACTTCGTAAGTTTTGAGCCCAGAAACCTTTCCTGCAACTTTGTTGACCATCAAACTACGACGTCTTATCGGTTACAGTTATGCAATTATACATCCACATCACCGGGTTTTGCTGATGACATTACCTCTGATCGCTGTGCATTACCTTGCCAGTAAATTACGTTCTAGCAGACGACGCAAAACCGAACTGAAGTCAACAATCATGAATCATCTGCTCAACTCAACATCACCACTCAGCAGACATCATGTGACAAGCCAAGCGGAACAGCGATTCGAAAGCAAGTAGCAGGCAGAAATGAACGTGGATTTGAATATAAATCCTGCGTATTTGTATTTTTTGATGGATTTGTATTTGACTTGGATCATATAATTTCTGAATAACCGGATTTGGACTGAGATTTCATAATTTTGTTGAAATTTTTTCATAACGTTTAGTTCAGTTTCAAGATTGCTACATTCAATCCGTGAAAATTGGTTCTAGTGTGGTTCAGGTTCAATAAAGTTATGACGTCAATCGGTATTGTAAACCCTAGAGGTGTACGGAGTCTGAAATTTTTTAATCCGACTCCGCTCCTGCTTCGGCTGAATATACTCCAACTCCGCTCCGACTCCAAAGCATTTTAAAGTTTTGGACTCCGAATCCTGCTTAAACTCCAAAGTGAATTATCTAAAGGCAGTGGCTATATATACGCCTGTGGATCTTGAAATTTGAAAACTTATTCATACGCCACGTGTGACGTAATAGTAACGCACGACGAGAGTGCAGTAGGCTTGGTGGAGACGAAGTAAACGTAAAATATAAACCCTAAACCTAGCCCTAACCTCAACCCTAACCGTAGCTCTAACCCTAATCCTAACCTATTGCAATGCCAACTGTAGCCTAACCCTAAGCTCAGGCTAACCTAACCCTAACCTAATGCCAACCTATCCCTAACCCCAACCCAACGCTAATCTAACCCTAACCTAACACAAACCTGTAAAAGTAACACGTAAGCCTGAAAAAAGTAAACAAAAAAAAGAAAAGTCGGCAAGGTGAGAGTCAAACTTAAAACCAGTCCATTGGCATAGCAGCCGCAACGCCTAAACACTGCACGTACACCACGAGACCCACGCCGTATGAATGACAAACTGACCGTTTTATTTGAATTGCGTCACGCCAGGCGTATCCGTAGTCACTTCCACATCTAAACTTTTGGCAGTGTCTTAACGACCGTATCCGGTTTTCGCATTAAAAAGACAAAAAAAACGTATCAAACGAATCTGCTGATCACTGCAGTACAGATACATGCCAGTTGACAGTTGCTTCTCAGATAAAGGATTAAGGTGCCAATACATTTTTTTACCCTGTAGCCTACCCTAAACCCTAACCATTTACCTTTACCGCAAACCCTAACCATCAACACTAAACACCAATAAACCCTAACCTTTGACATTAACACTGAACCCTAGCCCTAAACGCTAACCCTAAACCCTAACCTTAACCTCAAACACTAACACAAAACCCTAATCCTAAATGGTCAACCTAACCCTAGTCCAAAAACACTTGTCTGCTTTGCGAAATCTTCATCACAAGGGGTCCAAAAATTTTTACTTACGATCTTGTGTAAGTAGCCCACATAAAAAAAAACAAATACAACAAATGAGTCACTCAAACTGACGATTGTCTAGTTCAGTGGTTTCCAACCATTTTTGATGCATTCCTCCTTTGGCTCATTCTGGAACTTTTCACTCCTCCACTATTACACAATTTCAGCAGGGTGGCTGAAAAGGTTCAAGCGTCATTTTTGCTTGTCTCCAGACTGGTCTCGAGACCCATTTTTGCGAGTCTCGGTATTGGTCTTGAAGGTTTCAGGTCTCGTCTCGGTCTCAAAAGCTACAGGTCTAGAGACTTTGAACGTTGCAAAGAAATGGTATAGTAAAATTTCTATAAGTCAACAACTTTAGTTTGTTTATTTGCATGTAAGAAACAACCAAACCTGGTCGGAAAATGCGAGAAATTTGGAAAAAAATTCAACTTAGGAATGGTGACGTTATAAAAAATTCGACAAAATGCACAAATTTTGAAGTCATGAGTTTCGGGATTTTTGATGAAGTCTCGGTCTCGAAGTTTCAACCAGGTCTCCATCTCGAAGGTTACGGTCACAACCAGTAGCAGACACAGGATGATTTGGTGGGGGAAGATGCGATGTCGATTTGCAATGAACCCAATGCTTCACAGGACCATAATGCGTAAATCAATCACTTCCACATACGTGCATTTACGAGGAAACAAGTCTAAGCTTGGTTTAGAAGAAGCTTGAGTGATTAAACTGGTCAAACTTTAACACTGCACCGCTACGGAACAACAAGCAAATGTGGCACACAACAGCGATCTGACGTAGTCACTGGCGTCGGCGCAGGTACATCGAGGACTCGAGATAGACAGTTCACTCACATGACGACGTAATATTTATTCGCATTGTAGTTTACGTTTGTTACATCACAATTATCTGTGGCAGTAGCCAACATAGTACAGCAGCGCTGTTTAACTTGTATGTTGCAGCAAGTGAGCGTATAGTCACTTGGATACGGTTTAGATGGGTGCTCTTGAAATGAGGAACCTTATAGTTTTTAATTGTCTTTTGGAATAGTCTGCAACACCCATAGTAATTTGTGCATAACATTTTTTATTGCAGGTAATTTTGATGAAATATTAACAAGAAGCGGGTTGATTCTGTTTATTTTGCAACCGACACACTTCGTAATGAGTGAAAGCACGAAAAAACGAAAGCGAGAAAGCACGATCATTCATGGGCATCCGCAGAAATTCTTCCACGGGGGAACGTCAACATTTTGTTTATCATTTTCAAATTGCTGACGATCAGTGTTCCCTCTAAGATAATTTTACACTGAACAAACAGTTGTTTTAGTGAGCATGATTATTTTAGAGCTGAGTAAGTGGAGTTTTCAATGGATTACAAACTTAGTGAATTATGTATTAAATATACAATCTTATCGAAATACGAACAAAACACACATTTCATTCAAATAGCTCCTTGTTTTCAGTGGAGTTTCCATTGCTTTGGAATATTGCAAGTGCGCAAGAATGCGAGTTCATT
>JGI24158J21664_10001327_pt1 | contig 27471 bp, 15 predicted proteins | sample Ectturendosymbi3_FD_21664 | JGI IMG/M metagenome (IMG submission 21664) | reverse complement strand
CACTGGAAAGTTTTCCTGTCTTTCATAAACTGGCAATGTGCAGCAAATAGACAGGCGCAGTATTCATTGACAGGAGACATTGTTTAAACAGTAAAACCAAAAAAATTTTCAAATTGCCTTGGACTTTAAAAGTTTAGATTTCTGTTGTTGTGAAACAAAACAATGACAAACAAAGCTTTAAAAAAATTTTGTCCTCTCTTCAGCCTTACCAGGAAAAGCCATAAAGTTTTTCTTTTTTCTTCAATGTTTTCCTCAACAATCTTTAAGGACAGCGAGATCCCAAAATCTTTGTTTTTTAAAACAATGTCGGTTATAATGCGCCGACCGATCGCGCTATGCAGTCAATGAAAACGTCATAAGATGCTGAGTTTTTGATAAACAGACAACAAGTACCAGGCATTTGAAATCGTGCCAGGCGTCACAACGACGTCACTGGAATAGTATGTTTACGTCACACAACCAATGAGAATCCTGCGGAGCTGTATATCTGAAGCAGCCGCTACTCTATTTCAGGTGCTTGCGCATTCTTGCTCACCTGGAAAGTTGTCTTCTGCCCCACCGTGTGCCACTGATCGCACTGGGGCATGTAACACTCGATGGCGATGGGCACCGGGTCACAAACGCCCTGCGACTCGACTTCGCCACCGATCACAAATATTCGATCCCTCACTGTGGCCATGACGTGATTGCTCCTTGCCGCTTTCATCGACACCGCAACGTCCCAGTGGTTATGAACAGGATCAAACCTGCAACCGAAGGATAGAAATGTCATCATCAAGATTTTGCTTGTTTGTCCGTGTCCTGAAATCGTTTCAATTCTCTCCCAAGCCTTTCGATATTTTGAGTTGGATTTATTATTGTACGTGCGGAGTGAACAAGGCACAGAACAGTTTTTTTTCTGATAAACGCTACTGCAGATAAATACAACATGTTCAAGTGATAAAAGGATTTTGTGCAAAAAGCAAACTTAGTGCATGTCATATCATCAAATTATTTTTCCTTACCCTTGTGGTACTTTGTCACTTAAATGTGGATACCTGCAGTCGGAATCCTCGCTGAGTTATGAAAGCGGAGCATGGCGGGCAGATTCCTCTAAAACCCTACTTTACTTGTTCTCTCAAACAGTCATTATTTTCAATAATGTCTTTCACACATCTAGTTGGTACACTAGCATAGTTTCAGAAAATCGCAAATTCATCTAAAAGTTGATGTGAGAAAAGACAAGACTTTAGTGAAGTTCTGTAATAGATATCATGTATTTCGATACTTTTATGATTTCAACAATTCTTTTCTAAATCTATGAATTTTAAATGATGCAAATGTTTGTTCAAAATAATTTGAATATATTGAGATTATTTTTCGTTATAGCTCATCTTACTGGCTCAGCAGCAATTGCTGGGTACTGTGCCATCAGATTCTGTGCGATCTTTGCAGTCTATAGAATGTTACGTCTTTGACCAGAAGTTTTGATCTGGTTTTGAAGTTCGTTTTTCAGGCAGTAGAAATTTTCGAGGGTTGGACAAACAGCTCTGTGACAATTGTCTACTGTTAAATAGCCACTTGTAAAAACGTAGCACTGAGAATTCTAGCTCCTTTACACTTTTGGTCTGTGTCGAAAAGCATACGAACCAGTGCGACAGTGTGAGTGCGAATTTACAGCGGACAAAGGCAACTTGCATTTATCCACTACTAACAACGAACAAGAACCTATTTGATTTAAAGAAAGTCTTCATATTTTGCCTCTGGTATTTAAAAGAATTAGAAATCGGAACACTCTTATTGAAATTTCAAAACGCGGGTGTCTGTCTTCAACACAAGAATTTGACCGTAGCAACAAATACGAAGAAACGAAATAGGTTATAAGGTAAAAATAATGCTGTAACCTGATAATCCTGTGTGATATGAGCCCCCTCATAGATTTATGCATTAAAATGAGTCAACATCTAGCGATTGCTGCATTGCCTTGCCTAGCCATGTTTTCAATTACGAAAAACAAGAGTGCTGCTTTAACACAATACAGAAAAAAATACGTATAAACTAAAGCACTTACTTCAACATATCTGAGGATGAATTAGTCTTGGTCACACCGCCACTGACGTAGAAAACGTGTTTGTAAAAGCAACCAGCATGCGCATATCGCGGCAGTTTCAGGCTGGGTGCGAACTCCCATCTGCGACAAACGATTTTCATTGAATGTTTAAGAACAGCGCGCAATAAGTTTTATTACAGACTATAAGTTGTACTTAGTGGGTCATCGAGAACTGCTTGCTAAATGCGATCATTTTCAGAAAATTTCAAGAAAAGGGTGTTTTCGACGTAAAAATTTCTTACTTTGCGTTGTGATAAAATCCGCAATCCAACAAAAGCCATTTCGAGACAAGTGAAACGTGTTACCTACTTGTCAGTAACATGTGACGTCACGCGTGAAACAGTTTCCCAACCTAGAGCACGATCATAACCAAACACAGCAGCTTCGTTGATTTCGTTCCCCTTACGAAGCGACTCACCTCCTGTTTGAAATGTTGTACTTTTCAACTGAGGCACGCGGTGTTTTGCTGCTTTTTCCGCCGACAGCGAACAAGTGCGTCGTTGTCGCTCCGAGGTAAAAGCTGGATCTGCACAGTTAGGCAACGAGCTGCATTGTTATTTTTGTGAAAATATATAATGCATTTCGACGTTGTGCAATTCGCGTTAAAGAGTTGATTTTGAACAAGTGTAAACGCACATTCACCCTAATGTTCTGCACGTAATATCAAAGTCGGTGATATAATTGCACGAAAACAATAACTATTATGCAGAAAAATTATTTTTTGCGCAGTACAAGGCACGAAAACGGTATGGTTTCTTCCAAAGCAAAATATAATCGAAGCTTATAACAAAGATACTTGTCACGAATGTTTTGAATGCATGACGCCGCCGTCGAAAATCTTCATCAAGAAGTTTGTTATGTCTTCCGAAAACTGTGAACCATTGGTTTAATACTATTCAGCGGAACAAACCTGCCTTGCTGCATATCGGCAAGAGATTCCCACTGGTTTTCCGACGGATCAAAGCTCCACAAAGACATCAGTCCACGCACGCCAGCAATTGCACTGTCCTCGCCACCGCACACGTAAAGTGCGTTATCTACTGCTGCCACCGCGTGGTAGGCTAGGGTCGTCGGCAGCCGCGTCACTTCCNCCCACGACTCTTCTTTCAGACTGAGTGAATGAATCTACAAGTGTCAAGCAAACANTCANCGCATTCCCNGCGTTTTTTATTTTTGTTTAAAACCATCGCTAGCCTATTGGNCCCCCTGACGGCGGGAGACAACAGTGCTGTTGAAAACAACTAATTTGTTATTGTTTCGCTTCGCCTTTCGCACCTGCCCTTCCTTTCGGGCAGACCGAGAGAAGCAACCCTAGCTCGCAGTTCTACGTAACGTATGATAGTTTTGCTGCCTCCACATCAAGACGGGACCAAGCCAGCTCGGAGATGTAATCACACCACCTGATCGTTGGTCGACCTGCGAGTTACTTGCACTGGGCGTGGCCAACAAAACTCTTCTTGCCAATCTTTTTTAGGGCATTATGGTCACGTGACTTACTGAAATTGCATGCGAGAAAAACGTTTTCATTTTTTTGGTGGAACTTACAGCTGCAGCAATGTTTTCTTCAGTTTTTTTTTTAACTGACTGTCATCAGTGAACAGTCACTGAGGTGCCTTTTTCATGGCGGCCGAATCGGTTAAACTGTTACAGGCTGAAGGAAAGGTATCTTGTCTTTGCATTCAAGTTTCTAGTAAATTCTTTTCGTTAGATTCTGGCAGAATAATTAGCATGCGATTGTGTTTGATGGGTGCTGTAAACCGAAATATCAGATTCTGCACTTTGATCTTGGCTTCATTTCTAGCTTCCACACAATTACAAAAAAATGCTTGGGGCCGATGCAACAACTGCTTTGAGGATGTCGTGATTTAAGCTTTGTAAAAACTGAAAGAAAGCGGCGCTCATGGATTTGTCCGCATGAACTTCTGTCACCATCGCAATGCGCCTACAGGAAACTTTAAATTTTTGCGGTCACCGTCAACGGTACCACCATCCCCTACACCCAAATCCCAACTTACCTTGGAGTCATGCTTGACCGCCAATTCACCTTCAGGCAACACTTGGAAGGCCTCCATGGCAAAGTCAGAGCCCGTAATTGCCTTTTTCGCCTCCTGGCTGGCTAAACATGGGGTGCCCACGCCTCTGTTTTGTGAACTTCAGCGCTGGGCCTGGTCTACAGTGCTGCGGAATACGCAGCCCCAGCTTGGTGCCGCAGCACCTACACTAAAATGCTAGACGTTGCGTTAAATGATACATTGCGCATCATCTCTGGGTGCCTGAAACCGACCCGCAGGGAGCTTTCACCGGTACTCTCGGGCATTCCACCGGCCCACCTGCGCAGGGAACATTGCACTTACAACCTGGAGCTCCAGGCACAACTAAACACTAAGCAATCCCTTCACACCCTTGTCCATAGTGCACAGTTTCTTGGCACAAAACGCCTGCATTCTCGACGCCCCTTCCGCCGCCATGCTGCGGCGCTGATCAACTCCGACTTCAATATCCTGGAGTCATGGAGAGTGGCATGGGAAAGTGCCACGCCACCGGCCCACTTTTTGGTCACCCCTGCCGTTTGTCTCCCGTCTGGCTCAGAGCTATCCCGTAGTCTGTGGGTAGCGCTGAATAGACTAAGAACTGGCATCGGCCGCTTTGGCACATGCCTGTACCGCTGAGGCATGCTAGACACACCCGAATGCATCTGTGGCGCTGAGGAGCAGTCGGCCAATCATAAAATCTTCGATTGTAACATCCTTCGCCGTCAGAACTGCCTGGAAGACCTGCGGCCCCTGACGTTAACAACACTAAATGGGTTGAGGACCATGTGGAATTTGTCTGAACCGCCGCACTCACGCAAGAAGAAGAAGAAGAACAAACTATTTGGGGCATTCTCGATATAGGGTCGAATCAACGCAACAGGGATGACTTCCTTCGGATGAGAATTCGCTCCACAGTTACAGCTTTACTAATCTACCGTTGCAGCGTTACAAAGTAGACACTTTGCAAAAATTTTGCCTCTCCTGGTCGCGTAATCTTGCGCCAACACCCAATCGGTCATTACCCAGTAATTTATCCCCTCGGTATAAACCAGCTCCAAAGAGCGTTGCAAAACTCTGAAAAATAGCAAGAAATGATACCTTGCAGTTAATTATGAAAATTATTTTTGTTAACATTAAAAACAAAATTTTAACGAAATATTATTCTTACTCACTAACGCAACTTCAAAGCAAAATCTAAGTAATCCTAATCAGCCTTTTGTTTTTGGAAACACTACGCAAACACATGCTTTTTACCAAGATAAATTCTAACACGAAAAAATATGTGAATGAAGTTCAATAGCTCCACTATTGCCAACGAACTCTGACCTGAGAATTGAACTGGTCAAAAAGCCTTCCACCGACAATCACCACAGAAGGACGCAGTGATCTTGTGACATCACCGTTGTTATCTAGATTCCGGTTGGGGCCGCGATTTCGCAAACGCTGCAAAACTCGTTTCTTGTCGAGACCCAAGACGTCTTCCACTTTGGCTGCAGCAAATGATTTTCTCGTGAAGGCACGAAGGATTGGAGAAACCATTCACCGGTGCTGGATTGCTGAGTGAATCATTCTTGAGAGAAAAGTTTCGGTCGAGCAATGCGCTCAGGTGAGCAAAAAGTTTGGTTAATTTGAATCAACCCCCTGAGCCGTGTATTTAAGCTTTGGCGAAAAACAAAGGCACACAACCGATGGTTATTCGTTTGAAAGTTCAGTTCTGAGGAGCACGAATGTTTAGTTGTTTCCGTAGGAGCTCATTCTAAAATGACATCTGCTTTCACCAAGACTTTTACAGAAGTAAAAAAATTTGAAAATCATACTCAAACAGCAACTTACGAAACGAAACACGAAAGTACGATGTGAGCTTGTTTCCTTTCCAATTTATTTATGACGAGTGGCAATCCAAACGAATGAAACGTCAACATGTATAAATCAATGGAAACTCAACCAGATGCGCAGTTTTCAAATTCAGAAAACAGTGTTTGGTCTCCACACGCTGTCGTGATGTAAGGTGTTTACAAAGAGGACGTTCTGTAGGGCATATCGTTGTAACTTACTACGAAGCTCAGAGTCATTGCTCACTATGTCTTGTACCAAGATGTAACCCAACAAAGTAGAATGGGGTATTTTTCCGTAGTTGAGACATTTTAAGAGTCGCTGTCCTGCTGGTCGTCTTTCTTTCGCTGCCTGCAATAAAAGTTTCGCCTGTCACAAAGCGAAAAAATCTTTAAAAAATAAAGAAAACTGTTTTTTCGCATGCAGAAAAGACTGAAGTGGCAAATAAACCTTCAAATAACTCTGTTTTAAAAATCCCTAGATAACGGTCCTTTTCATATTTTCCAGAAAAAGTAGATATGGGCTTTTTTCAGAAAACATTCTTGGTAAGATGGCAATGTCAATATTCAGTGGGATTAACATTTCTGGTTCCAGGATTATTGCTTGGGTAATGGAAGCAGTTAGTGCGGATAAGCAACAAGGACCATGGATTACCACTACCGCTGTTTAAGAAAGATATCACTGATCTCAACAAAGCTTCAAAGAATTGAAAATACAAGTTTTTTTGTGTTCATTCCATTGCCTTTGTGGTATTAAAAGCTGACAACAGGGCTCGTTTCACATCAAACAATGTCAAACCTTTGAAGCTTCTCCGTCATCACCTGACTCTGATGGATGAGGTACAGAACCCCCCTTCCTGCTTGGGGTCGCTCCCAAAAATCACTCATGCTGCCCCCACATTTCCTGAAGTTTGTGCAATCTGCATGATTAGCGAATTAGTCCTTACAAACAACAGACTGCTTTACTACGACTTTATGGCGGTGGCTACACCGCTGATTGCGCTTTGTGTGTGAAAAAAATGGCAGTATAGATGATTCAAATTTATTGTTTAATTGTTTCAAATATATTTTGTTAACGTTTATTTTCACATTTGAGCAAGGTTTGTTGCGTGGTGGATTTTTACGTTTGTAAAACAGAGCGTTGACCTTTTGGCATAATTTCTGTTGCAATATCGGAAAAAACAAAGAAAAAAATACGCCAGTCCGTAGAAAAAGTACGGAATCGCGGTGATAATCTTTGTTTTTAGTTATCTCCGCAAGTTTGTTAAATAGTGGATTTTCTGAAAAAGAACGTTTATGCACTGCTAAAGTTTTCAAATCGTTTCAACTGTTGCCTCATTAAATTGTTTCAAATATTGTTTCAACAGCTTAGATGTAACGCACACTCACATTAAAGACAGCACCTCATAGAGTTTTCATATTTGTTTTTACACTGCATTGCGAGGAAAGGTTGCATACTTACTGGGAGTAGCCACCATGGTATAAAATTGTTTGTGCAACTTGACCTTTCAGGGTTTTTGAAATGAACGCACTGCTGCAGTGTGCTCAAACTTCAGAGAAAAATTAGGAAACAACCTGGCCTTTACATAGTTTGATGCCAGTCTACTGCTATTGGCATGAAAGTTTTCCAAGAGCCTCCATCTGCAGGCGGCTCCGTTCATGAACGCGCTTCAAGTGGAATTTTGTCAAAATTGATTTTGAAACAAACATTTGACCAAACCGCAAAACATGGGAATTTTTACCTTGAGCGGAAAAAGTACTTGCACGTGAATGCAACATCGCGCAAGCATGGTGACTGATTTTCACCTGCGACATTGCACATGTGAAAATATGAAAATCGAATGACGCCATCACGTGATTGCCGCAAGTTCGCAAGTGGCTTCCTCAAAATTTACTATGATGTATTATATCTCTTTCTCTACCTCGTGTGACCAACCCGTTTTATTATTTTTCATGCAGGCCGGGTATAGGCTACTAAGCGGAGTTTTCAGAGCTAAAAGAGTAGATTCTATCATTTATGCTTACAACATTTCAAGTTTCTTACTATGCCTTGCTAATCTAGGGGAAGAAAGAGCTATGGCCCTCAGTTTTCATACAAATGATTTGTCCGTGACTTCGCCATATTACAAAACTAGTTCGTTGATATTTGTATTTTATTATCTTAAGGACCCACGTTCAAATATACTCCGTTTTCATAAATTGTTTATCGATTAAGGCGACCATAGGGCGCCTAAAGCCTACATTAAGCAACCGTGACTGTCTAAACTGTAGACCATTGTACATCTAAGATGCTCTGCGTTTCAAACCATCCATCAAATTTCAGGCTGAAGAATTCTCCAAATGCAAACACATTAATCCCCCATCGGCCTCTTTTCCATGCGCAGCAGAAGCTACATCAAAACGCGTTTGAATTATATATATCTCTACCTGCTTGTGCCACTTTAGGATGGCGTTGAACATCTGAAGCTCGGAAACAATGGATGTGTCCAAAATTTTTTTGCGATAATCCAATATCTCCTGAAAACATAAATTAGGTGGAAAAGAGTCCAGATTAGCATCTTTATGCAATCGCAGAGGTTACAATACAAAGTTCTGTTTTCTGCGGTTCTTCAAGTCTGTTGAGCTTTACGAAGCATTAACATGGCAAAATTACATCTAATGGAATGCAAACGATACTGTAATCTGAACGAAACTCAGCCAAGCGAGCTCAAATCTTTCAGTGAGATCTGAATGCACTGAAAAGCTTCTGCTCCGCAAAGGTCAAAAGTGGTTTGAGAGCATGACGAAAGTTGCAACAGGCTGCAAATGTAAAACCCGGTGTCCATTTGTGCCCTTTCCTGTAGGTGTCTTTGCGCGTAACACCATAGAACCACCGAGTAATTCCAACAATAGTGCATTGATTCCTAAGACCAAAATGAGCTTTGCGCTTTCTTCAGTCATCGTGAAGTATAGTAAATCACCTTTCCTTAGACGTGAGAACGTATGCCAGTGCCGCAGTTCACGCGAAACGCCTATTGTCCTGTTGTAAATTTGTTTGTGTTTTCTTTTGGAACCGCGTTCAATGCGAATATTTCATATTCATCGCTCATGTTTTGCGTGATTGTTCTTCGGGGCGTAACGAGAAATTTTTGTCGAGTTGATTGGTCTGTGTTGAACGCGATGGACCCTTCTTTGGCCTCACAAGCAAGTAAAATTCACCCAACTACGACACGCGAGAGAAACTCGTTTGTATTCTCTACCGCAAGGGTTCTTGAAGCATTGCCTCAATACCCCTAGGGGTATTGATATTAGACGGTGGGGGCATTCAATAGGGGTTTTCATCAATGTATCAACACTCCATCATTACATTCGTTTTAGCAAACTAGCAGCATGGTACATATGAAGAAGATGTTTGGTGCTGATGAATGTGATGCAATCTTTGCACCAACCTTTTCCCTGACTAGTCTAGTGGACACCCCTAAACAGGGGTGTCCAGGGTGTCCAACCCCTAAAAAGGGGTGTCCACCCCTAAAAAAAGGGACGTCCAGATTGACGAAAAGTTGACTTAAGGGTATTGAGGCGTTGAAACCACTGCCCAAACGGAATGTGCAGTAATATGGTGGAATCAAGTCAATGCGTCTGCACGGTGAAAAGCAACGAACAGGATAGGCGGTTATGGCGAATTCCTTCGATTACGTGATGACAATCATTTTGTCATATTTATGACTAAAGTAGATTAAAGTTTTACTTTACGAACAGAAAAATGAGAGAGGTAAAACGCACTGCACCTGGCAAGATAACCGTTGGCAACATTAATATTCGGACAATATGTGTCAATATCGATATGTAGACGAGAAAGAGACTTTCGGTGAATCGTTTTTTCATGAGCATAAAATGACAGGTGGGCAGAAGTACCATGAAAGTAAAAATTATTAACAAAGCCACTAAACTTTTGCCAAAAAAATCAAAGCGATCTTTTTCATGAAGGACACGTGCAATATCTCGAGCAAATGTTCGAGAGTTTGATGTATGATTACATGTGCAATTTAATCCAAAACACCAGGTGATGTGCCTTTGGACAAAGGTCGATGTCGGAGGGTGTTTTTTGAACAGACGGTGTGAAACACAGAGCTAGGGCGTCAGGGGTTTTTGCACCTGCTTTGCAACGTTAAGATATGTTCGTACCGCAGCAGAGGAATTACAAATCAAAAGTTGACCTTCATCTTTTGCTGCAGTAAAAGCTCTCGTCCAAGTTAATACAGAGTGAGGTTGCAAAAGCTTTTCTACAGAATGATGACGAAATGCATATAAGCCAGACGTGACATTATATCAAAACAAAAAAATTAAACTCATTTTCTACAAAGAAATGCAAAAAGTTTGCTACAAACGCTTTGCAAAATAACACAAGCTTTTGTTTTTGATGTGGCTAGTTACGTTTCCCCTTGTAAAACACCATGTTTCAGGCTGATGACCAAAATTTCTTGTATTTTATAACTTGGTATTGGCTTTCCGTGGAAATCGACAATATATCAGCTTCATTAATATTTGAAGGGTGTTGCACAGCTCAGATAAATAAATACAATCAGGTAAACAGAGAAGGCTTTAATCGATATTGACTTTGAGTTCGGTTGAAACGAAAGTAGATGGTGATAAATTGGAAATTTGCAGCTAGCTTTAAGAATGCAAAACTTCTTAAGTTGTTAAGTCGTGCTGCTACGTATAAAATATCTACTGTGTATAGCATTGCGATCTAGTTTTAGCGGTAATGCAATTAAATAAAACAAGAAAAACGAAAAAGTGACTAGAAGAGTTCGAGTTCCCCTGCCAGGAAACGAAAAGTTCGTTTCCAGCATTACTTTCGTGCAGTTTAATGCAATCATCAAGATCATGTTCATGGAGATCATTTCTATAGTACGTATCTTGAAAACGTTGTCCAATGATGACGGAACCCAAACCATTTTTGTACTCATACGCACTATGGCGTCCTTATGTCCCGTATTATGCGCACAGTGTTCTCAACAAACGCCACTGAGTGAAATTGAGATGAAGGGCAAGCAACAATGATTTGCTTTTCTCTTATAGCGCTTTCCAACTACGTAACGCATTGCTTATGCTGAGTTCCACCGTAATATCAAATTTTCCGCTATAGGTGCGCCAACGACGTACTTGATATTAATCACTCGTGACGCAACTGTGTATTGTTATCTTATTCTGCCTGCAAAAACTGTATATCGCGTCATTACTGCTCGAAACATAAACGACACTCGATCGCCCGAAAAAGATTCACACACGCGGTAAAGAAACCGATACGCCTTGCTATTGTGAAGAGAAGACGGCGATAGATACGAGCAACGTTGATACGATGAATACCACAAAAAGTTAAACTATGCTGACCCAGAAATGCAACACATCGTGTCATAGAAAAATGTAAAAAAAAAAACGCTAACAGTATCAATATGCATTGCTTCGTTTTGTGGATGCGCTGGTCGCACCGTCTAACTGAATGCGCTTTTATCGTGACATTTGCGTTATCGTAACTACAGTGCTTCATTTCGCTGGACGAATAAACCAAATTTGAAAACGTTGTTCAATGATGACGGAACCCAAACCACTATGGTGAGGATAGGGTTTCTCTCTGAGNAGGATGTTTTCTCCATGGCACCGCCAAACGTGANAGAAGACTGTTCTCCACACCGTCAAACCGGCTGTGGAAGAGAGAAGCTCATTCTGAGTGGTTGNAANGCTCAGAGGAGTGTTTTTTTCACTGTAGAGTCGCCGTTCTTTTAGGACTAATAAGAAACGTGGCAGCATTTTGAGGTAATGAGCTAACTCTTACGTTGGTGTTGTGTTCCTGCAAACAGAGATGCTCTAGGAAAGGATTGGAAGTTGTTGAAACTGTTGCGCTTTGTTTGAAAATATGAAATGCTTAGAATTGTGAAGAAAATTACAAAAAGATGTTTCACAAATTGTTCTGGGTTGGTAATCTCACCGCCTCATATGCAATCACCATAGAGACTACATCAATAAGCAGAAGAGAAAGGTGCGTTCATAGTGTGTTGCACATTGCTTCCATTGATACTTGCGGTTTGCCATTCATTAGGCGTTTGAAGCTTAGTTCAATTTAAGTATGCATTTTGTAATGTGACTTGCGAAGTTTTATAGCAGTGTAAAATAGCTATCACAACTAGAGGATATTTTTCTTATAATTTTCTGTTCGCATCTGTTCGTTGTGGGCAGATGTTTGTAATTGAAAAACCATTTCATTCGGTTACTTGCCGTAATCTGAAAAAGCAATGAAAATAAAAGTACGCACGATGGCATATGATCTACATCAATTTGACATCAAGAAAAAAGTTTCTGAATGAAGCTGCAGGATTCATTCTTAATTCATTCTAGAGAATGTCTTTGAGACAGGCATAATGCCGTTATGCCCTCAGTACTTCCATTCGGTGGCCGTTCAAAACCGACGAGTTCACTTCATAACAGACCACGTGCGTAACAGACCCGTTCATAACAGACCACGTTCATAACAGACCACGTTGCCTGTTATGAAATGATCTGTTGTGAAGGTGGTGTGCTATGAACGGGTCTGTCATAAACAGGTCTGTCATGAACAGGTCTGTTTTGAAAGAAACCCGTCTTTCGACTTGCTTTTAATTTTTGAAACAAATCTATTTGCGCAGCAAATTTAATATAAATTATCAAAATGCCTGAAGACACAGGCAACACGGCGATGAAGCATCTGAAAGAAACGTCATGGAATTACATCGATGCGTTATAGTAATGATTAGAAAACCTCAACTCAACCCAGGCGGACAGCATCACGAACATCATTGCACTTAAACCGTAAGCCTCATGAGGCACACAAAGCCAAAAGTTTCGATTTTGGTGAAAAATATCCACAATCTTATGTGCCACGCCACACAATGAAGAACAAATGATCTAAGCGTTTTGAAAGGTTGCAATCAACCTTATCATATTGCAATGAAATTAGCGTCGTCAGATGAACATGTTCATCAACGGAAAATTTTGATTACAGGCAAAATTTATACCAACCCATGATTTTTTCTTTCTGCAGTGGTGCACTTGTATGAGGCCGTTTGTTTCAATGTTAAAAATGTCATTTGAAGATGAGAAATGCAAAACAGAATAGAAAGGTTCGAGGTTTGTTTTTCGCGATGACTTTATTGGCACGTGAGTTCCCGTGTGGAAACAGATTGGTACACGATTTTGTAAACACATTTATCTGACAAAGATAGACTTCTTGAAGCAGTAGCATAAATGCTTAGTTATTTTTACTTCTGTTTTTCAATTTGCCTAGAGGAAGTTATAGCCGAAAAAAGACGGGGATAGAGATATATTTGATGACCGTCATCCGTTACGCAGAGGTAAAGACTTGACGTCCATTTTTTGTGAAACTGATCGTTTTCATGTTTACCANGANGTTGCTCTANTAGTTCATATTTGCAAAACGGACAGCACGCTCAAATTCTCTGCNTGTTTTCAGAAAATGACTCGTGATAAACCTCTGCACAGTATCTGCTGCTCAATGGATTACGAATTAGTTTTATCAATCGCGCAATGTATAAATCAAATATAAAATGCATCTTTTGAGATCGTTCCACTGCCAGCAAACGAAAAGCTGAATTACTACATTAATTTTACCTCAAAAGGTCGAGTCATCAGGATCGCTCACGTACAACGTAATTCTAATGCATGAACGTTGAAGGGTTTCTATCTCAGTTGTTTGCAAAGTTGAAGACAGTGATGCCACTTCTGCTGTTTTTTGGCAACACATCTAATCTTGATAGGGCTGTTGTTTTTGTTTTCCGTATCCTTTCAGGGTGAAAGTAAGTTAGATTCATAGTTTTAATGTTTCTTTCCTCAATTTCCCAAACTCATGTCTGTTTGGTGATCGTTCCAAAAAACTGAAGCTCTCTTCGTTGCGTTAAGAATAACATTAAACGTTAACGCATAACCGAATTCTCCATTTAATGGCGATACGTCACTCTATTTCGGATTCAACTTGGGTTATCGCCCTTTGTTAGTTATTGGTAACAGAAACGTTTAGCATAACTGATACTGTAACGTAAAAATCTGATGTTAAAAAAGCAACGTTGTGATGTTAGCGAGACTGACCCCGGTGGCAACACTGATTACAGAAACAGAAGTGGTAGAAGAGAGTTCTACAACTTATAGCATTGAATGTGGAAAAGAGAATTTCTGAGTTGTTTTCGACTCGAGCCTGGGTGGCCAGGTGTGAATGTTACGTGCGAATAACCCACGATTTATGACTAGCTGCTCTGTTGTTTTCCTGTTGGATTGAAATTTCCACGGAGGATTGAAAGCAGTTTGGCAAATATCGTAGATACGTCGCAAGGGGCCTTAACTCATGCAAAAAGACACCAATCTTCACATGAGAAAAAATTGTATTTTGAGTGGTGCACATTATTCTCATTTGCTGAAAATTAATTTTGACGCGCTAATCAACTGGATGGAATGTTAAGCCTTGGACACAGTTTTCCTAACCTGTGCTAGCTTTGATCTCTTGCAAGTTCCAAAAGAACCTCTGATCTGACGACGATTAGCTAAAACAAATCCTGAGAGTGTTGTTGTCTTTCACGGTCAAGACCAGGTGATAGATCAATTGACACACAGTGACTCGCTGCAGGCCTCCTTGCAGAAAAGCACTATCCGAATACAACGAACAATTGAAGCTTCGTCGTTTCACCATTCAACACCATCATGCTAATCGAAGGAAAGACAAAACCAAAGAACAATCTCATTTTAGTGTTGGAGCCTTTTAATGAGATGTGGTTTTGATGCTTTGCAAAGTACAAATGCTTTGTACAGAAAGATCCTAAGAGGATTGCAACCAATTTCTGATCAAACACTTTGAAGAAAATGAAACACCTAGGTGAAGTTTCGAAGCATAAACTCTGATTCTAAATCATGCACTGCATTGCGAATAAAATGACCTGCAACTCGTTTTCATCCATCATGACGAACTCTTGCGATTCAGCAAATTCATCGAAGTTTTCGATCGAACGTCGCAACACAAATTCTCGTAGATCTGGAAGATTGAGTTTCGCAGAAACACGAAGTGCTTTTTGTAAATCTCTCCACTGAAAACTAAGAATGCAGTTTTGCTTTCGCAAAATCCGATGGATCATGAGATTATCTATGTCACAATGCTTCATTACTATGTCTATTTTGCAATAAACATAAAAATCAATGTTGCCACACCTTTCAGAAGACTATGAATATCCATACGTGATTTCACAGAAAAAATCAGGTTTCTTCATTGAATGGTTCCCTGATTCTTTTTTTGGACCGTGCACCACTTGGAGAAATTGTAATGTGGATACCTCGGCCTATAGTTACGCCTGTTAAGACCCTACTGTACCACCTTTATTCAATTCTTTCTTGGGCAATACAAAAAAACGCGGACAACACATAGTCTGCTATAGTCTCTCAACTCCAGCTTTCTTAAATAAACAAACCACGAGTGAATGTGATTAAATTGTAAATAATTTATGATACAAACTCGGAATTTGTTTTTGGCTTAACACAAGAAAACACACACCACTTCAATTTGATCAAATTCTTTTGTTCAAGAAAATGCAGAGGCTTATCCTGAGTTTTTTTTTCTTAAATTACGTACCATCGAGAATTGCACTAGACTGGATGTTTCAAGCAGTGAGGAATCTTTTAAGTATGAGATTATTTTCGAAAGCAGTTCTTCTACTCAAAAGACAAGTAAATCTTTTGTAGATTTTCTTTTCATCTGCATTTTTGTCTGTTTGCTCCTCGGATTGTTTTGGTTGCGCTTGCAACAGCAATATCTGTCGCAGTTATTTGTGTCGAAACATGTGCCATATGTATAAGAAACATCGATTAAATGAAAGTTACTGACCTTTTTTGTATTTCTCCTGCGCACCTCTTCGTTAACGCAGATATTTTTAGTTTCACTGCTGCCTCCAAGACATTGAAAACTAGTTGCGGCGTTACATCCAGCATAGCTGAATATAGGAAATGAACAGTTGCTTCGACTGCCGCTTTAGGAATGATAAAATCCAGAGTTAATTCAGAAGCAGAGCTTAAATCTGCTGATGTGTTATGACCATTGGCGGTTGATGTTGTGGCTGATGCTGGAGAATCTGCTTCAGAGTCAAAGCAGAAACAAAAACAGTGTTTTTTTGATCTAGCGAAATGTTCTTGTTTTTGACAGAGATATTTGAATTAAATTGAAAGACATACAGCAATTCAGATTAAAACGCCTCTTATAAATGATAATAGCGTTATTGTGCAAAGCGCATTAAAATTTCCAACCTGATTCTAACTGGCAGGTGAAAAAAAACTTTGTTTTGTGATCTGAACTGAACAACAAAAGTTTTAAAAAATTTCAGCTCCAGGCACCTAATACTGAAGTAACATAGTATTTAATTAATATGCGATAGAAACAGAGCAAAACCGTTTGCAATGACACTAAGTATTTACAAAACGCTACATATTTGGAAGAAGTAAACTCGAACAAGGTGAAAGGTGTCGATGGAGATGTATTTTGATACACAAATATTCTATGCAGAAGTAGCTCTACCTTAATCTAAGATCTTAATTCATTCAATCATTTGGAACCCGTTTTCTTCTGAACCCGTTTTTCTTCATGGACTCGCGAGTATACGGGAAAAATCACGATACACTTCAATTCTTTTCCCTTATACTCAGCTATAAACCACAGCTCTCACCTCTGGCGTAAGTCTTGCTTGAAACGCCAAATAATTCACGAAAGTATTCACTTGCCGCCGCCAAAACACACTTATGCGCGGGTATCTTGTGCGCAGGCCCTTTTTCTGTCTCTTCAAAAACAAAGATGTGCTTTCACGGATTTGTCAGCATACGTCACGCGCTCTCAAATGCGATCACAATGAACTATTGGCAATTGTGCTTCTACATTGCACGTTAATTTCAAGCACAAAACGGGAGGAGGTGAAGTTGAAGCCTTCTTAAGGGCCGCAAAGCCTTTATAGTGGCTCGGATTTGTCCAGTCAAAACTTTCCGAACGATAGAGCTAGACAGCTGTACAAATCCTGTAAAGAAGCAAAAGGCGTCCTAAATTCGATTTTAAAAAATCCGGGGACTTTTGGGTTTGAACTTTTTTTCGTGTGATGTGATGACTGTGTGGGGTCAGGGTGTTTTTGATAACGTCATCAGAGCTTGATAAAAAATGCCAAGTGGCAACGTTGTTGTTTCTTCTTTTAAAATAAACTAGGCAAAATTCCACACTTTCAAACCCTTTGATTGGCCATCTAGCGTTAGCGGTTGGCAATGTATGGTGTAAAAGCCGTAAGTAATTAATTAATCCTCCAGTGGGATTCATGAATTAATTATGGCAAAAAACAAACTTTTTTGTTGTTGTTACACGTAGGAAGTACTATACCAAAAAATTGAGCATGGTTGTTACCTTTAACGCAAAGATAGAAGTCGCAGAAAGTAGCTTGGTGCTGAAGTGAGACCAGACCGTTTAACAAGTTGTGAACGTGCTCATTCAGATTTTGCCGAGAAAGTGCAGGAAAGTGCGTCTCTTCCAACGCTGAAGTTGAGTTGCTTTTTGAAGCACCAGATCCTGTGATCAACCACACAGTGAGGGAATATTTTTTTGTAAAAGAGGAAAGCAAGACAATTAAAACTCTACCGAGTTTCAAAGCCACGTAAGTTTGCCTGCTCCGTAAACATGGAAAGTAGTCAACTAAAGATGCACTTTCTTAAATGAAGAGTCAGCATCTTTACCAAGAACAACAATCCGGTACAAGGTCAAGCCACCTTGTCATATTTTTACGTTACAAGTTGCAGGTCAGCCACACAAGCACAAAACGCATTCAACCAATATTTTACCGCCGAACTTGAAATTGACTTTTGCGCGGATTTACCATTGAAAAGACAGCAACTAGGCCGACAACAGTTGTTAAAAACATTCTTGCAGAAAGCTAGTGCGAGACCGAAAAGAATAAAGAAAATTTATAGGTGATGCAATCAGGAAATTTTTTTTTCAAGTGATGCCTGATTTTTAGGGATTCAGTTGATGCAAATAGGAAAGTACACGGAAGAGTTAACCATTCAGGGGTTAGGTTAGGCATGCGCAAACTACTGCTCTTGTGTCTGGTACTTCTGGTAAATCACACTACTTACATGATTCATCAGGGCTAATAACAAAATGACAGTGACAAGACACTCAGACCAACGAAACGTTAGAAGGTGTCACATGGAAACTGGCTATTAACACAAAAATGAATGATTTTACAAACCATACATCATCAGAACACGAAAGCAAGTCAATCGCGCTAGCAAATCGACAAAGGCTGTTTAGGCAAAAATTCAAACTGTTTTGAAAGGTATACTTCCAAAACCTTGCCACGTGTACGAAACCCTGAAATTTAAATTTTCTCCTTTCTTCGTTGATTTACACTTTTTGCTCAAAAGTTGTGCATATGCGGTTATCCGCAAATCCTTGTCTGTGGAATAGACTCCATGTTTTTCCTTGTGCTTCAAGAACTGTTTCCTTAATGCCACGACACTGTTCCAGTACTTATTTATGGTTCTGCTGTAGCCAGCAATAAAACGTCAGTTTCTTTCGTAGAGGATTCACTAACAAAAGAATTGTCGAAAAATTACTCTTATTTGGCATCTTGCCACTGGCTTGACAGTTTGTTAATTGTTACTTTGTTTTTTGCGTTTCTATTTTCAGTCTTGCTTGAGGATGCATCATTCAGCTGTCAAAAATCCAACTGTTTTTGACCATCTGCAACAATGCTTCTCAACCCCTGGTCGCAACCCGAAATTGAGTAAATGTAGTTAGCAAGTTATCAGCAGTCGAGATCCCTGATTTTGACCATTTAAAAAAAAACTTGATCTTCAAATTTGAAAGTTGGTTGGGTAAAGTAGGTGGCCGAAGGTATGTATTTCTTTCACACATAATCTTTGGGTCGTTGCAATGAAACGTTGTGAAGCACTGACCTATAAGCTACGTCGCTGCTTTTCTCTTGTCACCTAGCCCATGCCGTGTAGAAGGGAAGTTCCAAATAATCCCTAGATTTTGAAATGAAAGGACACGCTTTGGATGATGGTGCTCGCACAAGCAAAAACGTCAACACGAATTCGACAGTATTCGCTGTAGGAAGCATCACTTTTGACAGCGGCATGCGGTCACCTTCTCAAGTTATTGTGTATAGCATTTAACTTGTGATTATTTCCTAAATCAGTGCACTTTAAACCAATCTGATAGTGGTGTCGGTGCTTCAAATTGAGCAGACTCTCTTCACTCTTCCCCTGGTACACAGGCAATAGAATGACACACGCTTATAGAAACCAATCCAAAAAGCACATAATCGTTTGTTTGCAGGAGCTGTTCCGAAGTGGTGCACAATTCCCCTGGCGCTGAATCACTGGGGTCGACAAATAGTCCCAACAATGTCGCAAGTACTTACTTCAATACAGTACATTTACTCCCAAAAGACCTAGGTTCGAACACGGGGGATCCGAACTTGTTTCTTGTCCTGGGCGCCATCTAACCTCGGTTACGCCCCTGTTTGGATACGTAAGAATCAAGCAACGTTGATGCTTGATTCGCGCGAGACCATTTCCTGGTCTCGATACCTGTATACGAGATGTCGCTGTAAAGTTGCAGCCCATAGTACAAAACCGCAAAAGGTACGGGGATCCGATCGTAAGTTATTCATACCTACGCATGAATATGTTGAGAAAGCATAAGTTAGTTTAACATACGAAGAATATTATTACTAGCGTTTTCAGTCTCTCAGTAATGTTTTTCAACTCTTCCTAAATTACCTAATTGATTATGCGAATGGCCGTTTCCGAAGGTTTGAAACAAACGACTTGGTAGGTTTACTGTGAACAAGAGGTAGGTATATAATTTTTGCAAAATTCATCAAATTTTTAGAAGAAAATATTAGAAAAACCATCCACATTTCACAGCAAATTTAGGATTTTGACAAATCGGATGTGAGAGTCAAAACGTCCAAAGTTAAAAACCTTGTCTCATACACAAGGAACCAACATTACAACGGGATGAATAAACGTTTATGAGACTATATCTGTGGTACTGGTACCGATTTTTTACTCCTTACATGACTTAAAGCGCACTTAATTGCCTTTGCACGCAAAAAACATAGCGTATTTATCCCAAGCAGAGCTTCAAAATTCAATAACAATTGTTTTTCAAGCAACATCAGCCCTCGGTCCAGATTGTATCCTCATGCTGTTTAACCCCTACCTGGGAGCCACAAGTATGGCTTCGTATCAGCAGTCAAAAGTGCCCTACAAAATACAATGATTCACGAAAGCCACTCAGACCCATGAGGTCTCGCAATTGCTTATGCAGAACTAGGTCTATTGCTTATGTACAAGTTACTAAAGTAATATCTATGTAGGCTTAACTAACTCAAACTGAAACTTTTGTAATATATGAAGGAACGACACACCAATTGGCCAAACAATAACACCCTTGGTAGGCAAATTAAAAAAGTTCCATCAGGCAATAGTGTATACGCAATAGAAAATCGTTCTTCTTACCCATGTCTTGATTCCCTAAATTTGGCTTTGGCGGAACGCTATTTTTCTTTCAAGCTGCTGCTGCTGTTGCTTGTATTGCAGTGGCAGTTACGCGTCCTGTGAACAATATTTTGAATAGCTTTGCTCGGTTTGTTACATCACTATTAGCATTGTAAGCAAGTTTTTCAAAGGCCAGTGTGTACTCGAGAGTACTCGCCACGAGAGCACTTATGAAAGCTTCTTCAGTAGTGGTAATCTAAGACGTAAGTGACATGAACAACTCCTTGAATTTTCCAATGAGAGTCGACAAGGCAGAATCTCAGTCTTTAAATTATTATTTCAATTGTTATTTGCCCATGACCTGCAAACGACCGCTGAAGATTGTTCTTTTGCGTCCTGCGGACATTGCACCTTAACTGGCAACCATGGTAAACTTCACAGCATTTTCAAAAAGGGAAACTAGCAGCACTCCTACTGCACAGGAAAAATCAATTTGACCCAAAGCCTGCCTTGTGCAAACTATGGTATCTACGTGGCTACCTCTTTACTTTGTAGAGAACAATATGTGGGACGAACAAAGATTAGGTTTTCCATGCTTAGATGGACTGCTCGTTGGAACACTTGTCAAAAATCCAAGAAAAAGAAACTGGTGCTATTGTTAAGCATTGCGTCATGAAGCACCCAGACATAAGCAGTAACTTGCCTGTTTTTTTTATTGCTGCAAAGTAACATTGACGAAACAATCTCCGTGTACGAAAATCTTGATTGGCATGAAGATTAATGGTGTAGGCCTATCGAGTAAAAACTTCAACCAAATTGGTCAGAAAGATTTTAGCGGATATCAGGTATTTCGAGTTTAATTTTTTAAGTTTTTCCCCTTCGTTCTCTTGATTTGGAATTGTCTGACTGATTCTTGATTTAAATTTCCTCACGTGTTTTCAAGGTTGGTTACTGTTTCCTTTAGTCCCTTTTGCCTTTGGTAGCTCCGTTTGTTGTCCAATTTTGTTTTTACATTTCATCCCTGTTAATTTTAATGTTCTTATTTTAAACTTTTTCCATTCGCAGAGCCGGATTAAAGGGTATGGGGCCAGGGCCAATTTTTACTGGAGGGCCCCTATGACGTAATTCATGATGTCATCGTTTGCAAACGTTATGTTTTCGCTGATTCGCAAGGTTCCCACTTGTTTCTTCCGGTAGTGGAAAATGTGCTTACACAAATGCACATACAGCTAGCCGCGAGAAGTAAATACTAGAGTGTATTTTTACTAAGAAATAATATTTCACCAGGCTAGAGAGTGACCCGGCAAGAAACAACATCCACCCGAACAATAAGCAGAAACCAGAGATTACGAACAAAAACACCGGAAAAAAAACATGTCAAAATGGCCAGCCAGGTTGAGTGAAAGTTGTTTCCAAGCTAATGTCTTGCTTTTCACCTTCATTTTCAGGTGCTCTGGCTAACGCCACTGCTTTGACGTTGCTGCTTGAACGTTTTGCTAGAAAAAGCGATTCAGTCGCGGAAGTTTAGCTAGCATTGCCAGATCCTTGCGCTTTTTCTTCTTAGAAGCTTTGCGCTTTTCATAGGTCCTGATGGCATTACTGAACTCGGCATTGTTCAAGCTAAACACTGCAGTCTCCTTTTCTGTTCTTTCGTTCTACGAATCGACTGATTAAAACCTTTTCTGGCGGACCGCTCAATAACATGTGGTGTAAATGGCTTGAATAGCTTCACATATTTATGATGTAGCACAACGATAGTAACCATCGGAAGAAAAGTGGGCTTGCAACATGGGCGCAATTTGGTGGGGGACACGAGGGACGTTTCACCCCACTTTTTCAGGTGGGGGGATGTAATATGCCATGTCCCCCAACTTTTTCTCGTCAGGTTTTTTATTTGAGAAGTTCCAAAAATAAAAGTGATGTTTGCCATGTTTTGTGTGAAGTTCTTTTCATGTTAGATGTATACACATAGCCAAGTTGATGTTGAAGCAGAGTTTGGTGTGGTATCACAGGATTCCGTTAGTTTATAAATTTTAGCTTCAGTAAAATGATATTTACCATTTTTCAAGTTTCTGAAGACCGCGAAAGATGGTTAACTGCTTCTGTCCGACATTCTACCCAGTGTGATGCACTATTGAAAAGGTTATTTTCTTGAAGCAGTGAGAGTTTTACAGCTGCACATGTGAGAGACCACAGTACAGCATGGATTTGGTTCGCATGGAAATGTAACTGGTTTTGCTGTAACGTTGGCTGTCACGTATTTAGAAACAGACAGCGTAAAATTTAATGATGCTGGTGTATATACGCATACTAAATTTTTGTGATTGAAAACCAGGACGCTTCAGAACACCGAGCCTTAGAAGGAAATCAAACAAGTTCCGGTACCAAATATATCCTTTCAAAAACCTATAATTGCAAAAAGAACACGTCCTCCTACTAGCCAACTTTACTGAACTAGCCAATGCGCTAACAATCAGCCCATTACTAGACCAGTTACCTTGCACTACAATGACGTATCAATTACCTGTACATCTAAAACAACGAAACAAGATCATGCATCATTCTTCAGCAAGTTGGTTAAACAGACTAATCATAGCATGCTAATATTCGTGCAGGGCTATGCTGCCTGACAGAATGCCTAAACCGGGACTTTTTGATTGACCAACCGGGACACCAGGACAAAGCCTTTGAACCCGGTCTGTCCCAGCAGTTAAAACAGGACGTCTGGTGAACCTAAGTGTATATAATGTTAGAAAGTTACGTTTGCAAGCAAATTTCTGCAAAGCTTTTGCCGAAGACAAAAGCAGTACTATTGTGGAGACTTAGTTTTAGAATGGGTAGTTTTGCAAAAGCCTGACTTCAACGATTAGTGAATAGGATTTCAATCAAAACGTTGGGGAACTATTTATCTAGCTATGTATTGACCTATAGCTCAAAAAATAAGGCCTTGACCAGGAATCAAAGATAAAATGTAGTGACCAACAAATCCCAAATATATTTTTTCGTGATTCTTACACATTGTGCTTGTGCTGAATGCATTTTTCGTAAGTCATCTGATTTACTTAAGTTTAACCAAAAACATAATGCAGCCGTATTTCCATCCAAGTGCGAAAATTTTGCTTTACAAGCAAGCCCGTAGCCAAGGAGGACATTTGGGGGCAGTGTTCCCCAATTTTTTGTGGCCCCAAAATTTGATTGTGGCCAGAAAATTTTGTTTTAAACATATAGTAAAAACCAAAATCTTTTCCCCGTAAAAATGTATTTCCCTACAAAACTTAATATCTGATCATACCTAGTTTTGCTGGACATTCTTTCGTGTTAATCAGGTGAAACTTGTACATTTTTACCAATTCACAGTTGTGCGTTTCATTTAATCTCAAGTATATTTTCGTGTCGTTATGCAAGCAGAACTTTTAGAATTAAACTTTTGACATTAATTTCATCCATTGAAATCTGATATTCAACCTGAAAAATTGATTGTGAAAAGACTGATCTAGTAAGTTGCATCACATGAAAAAAAAGACAATAGTCACCAAACGATCAGGCATGCAGAAATTACATTGTAGGCTAGATGGGTATGTATGCAGGGGCCAACAATGGGAGATTGAAAGGATGCATCAACCACCTGGTAAGAGGATATCAGTGGAGATTTTGACAGGGGTAGGGCTGCAGTCATGATGCCCAGCAGCATTGAAAAGATTTGTAGCTTTAAAAAAGAGCGGAAATGTGCAGGAAAAATATTTATCGTCTTTGAACGTTAAGCAACTTGAAAAAGACTTCAAATCGCGCTGTAAATCACACTTATAAAATGCATGAAAACTGATGTGTTCTGCTGTAAGTGTGATATACACGTGCGACCAATGCGATTCAGCATTTTGTGCACTCCAACCGACAGCACTGATAAAACCCAACTGATTTATGAGCGTGATTAGTCTTGCTTTTAAAACACATCTGTAAGCAAGATTGGAAATCTGTATTTATAAAACGTTACTACTGCATCGACCCGATGACTCTACTGATTTCACACTAAAGTGTCTTCCCCACATTTTACAATAAAATTGCGCCCATGGTGTGCACCACACGTTACCCTTTATGACGAAAAAAGCTGCAGTTCGGCTGCGACTACCTTCGGAGTNCACCAAAAGCTCGGNATCATTGATACAAGTGTTGCCACTTCTGATATATTAACATGACATCAGATATGATATTCTCAGATAAATTTCTGATGTTTTGTCGACAAATCTGATTTTGACTGGGTTGTTGTTTTTGTTTTCCACATTTCCTCTCATTTTAGAACGAAAATGAGTTACCGGTAGATTCATGATTTTTAAGTTCCTTTCATCAATTTCTCACCCTAATGTGCGTTTGGTTATATCGTTTCAAATAAAAGAAGCTCTCTTCGCTGCGTTGAGACTAATATTTTACGTAAATTATAAACGACTTCTCCATTTGATGGCGATATTTCGCTCTGTTTCGGATTCAACGAGGGTAATCGCGGTTTGTTAGGTCTGATAATAGAAGCATTTAGCTTGTGAAACTGTAGCGCACAATTTTGATGTTATCTGATGTTGCAAAACGCAAAAATCTGATGTTAACGAGACTGACCCCGGTGGAAAAATTGATTGATACTAAACAGCAGTCAGCAACCACTAGCTTTAGCACGCAAATAGCAACATTTTCGTGACATTTGTGGAATAGGCGTGATGCACGAGTAGAGAGTCATACGCATGCCAAAAGGACGTTTATTAGGAAAAAGTTACCAGGGAAATCAAATATATTTGCATTGAACAAAACCGAGAATACTTATAGGCTATTCAGTAGCGATTACTAAAACTAGCAGACAGTCAAACTTGTAGAGAAATCAGTTGCTGTTGGCCGCCGCAGATAGCTAACACAACATAGGAATATATATAGAGTTGTATTCTTGTATCGCTTCTGAATCACAAAAATTTTGAAACGACTATTTTATTTGAAACAAATAAATTTCATCACGGGGTACCTCTTGCAGCGGGGGGCCCGCAACCCCACCACTTTCTTGCAAATAAGCTCGAAACTTGTGTTTAGCGAAGTCGCTCGTGTAAAGTTTTCGTCGTTTTAGTTCAACGGGCAATAAAAACAATTTTTAAAAATGTAACAAGCCATTTGCAATTCCTTTATCAAGTCAATTAGGGCAAAGCATTGTTTGGCCACAAAAGCTTTCCGTTTTCATAGCCTTTGGTTGTTTATGTTTTAGATGACTTTGTTTAGGTTTCATATTTATAGGATAGACCGAGAGTCGAGAACGTTCATGGTAGAACAGTTGTGAAGGCTTCAACGTTTGCATTCTTTTAACTAACAGCCGACCTAGCTTAACGGAGCCGAAAAACAACAGGATTGTGTGCAGTTTAATGGTATATTTGGAAAAAGTTCAAGCTTGCAAATAAAGATCAGGAATATGTGACATGTGCCTTTAAACAGAAAACGTATCGCAGCAGTTTAATGCATAAGAATCAGGAAAAGTAACCACGTGGCCAAGAGCAAGTTAGACAACGTTTTTCACCTTGGAAACAATTATATAATACAGAAAGCAACGCAGGTAATTAGCATTAAAGTATCCAGACGACTTTAGCCATCTTGTCTGCGTCGAGAACCACCAAACACGGTAAGTCCGCTGGCATTGTAGTGAAAGGCTGGGCTGAATAGAATGTCTGCATTCTTGCATTTGGTCTTCTGTATGAACTGTATTTTTAATTTTTTTACAGATGTTCGCAACGTAAATGCTTATTTTAGTGAAAATCATTGTCACACATCAACCATATTAGTCTGGTCTCTACCGGGATGTGTACTTCAAACTGCTGAACTTTGCTTATTCCTTCATCTGAAATTAGAAATTTCATCATCTTCTTCCAAAATTAAAATTGTGTTACTTACTACAACAGAATAGGCTCCATCATGTTTCCGATTTTTATTTGATTGAATGATAGCAACTAATGGAACAACAAAATCTCGTGTTTCATACTCATCTGTTTGAATCACAAAAACAGTCTGAAGCACAATTGCTTTTCGAAAGCCAAGACGAAAAAGTAGTAGGCAACGCAAAAACGCTAATTTATAGATAAGAGAAGAAACTGTTCTTAGTAAAAAAATATGAAATTAGTACATATCAAAGAAAGTACTAAATTTCGCACATACGAAGGTGAGCATTTACCGCCTGTATTAAAACATAAGCGAAGAACTGCTTTGAAACTTACTTTCGACATTTCCTACCTCAACAGTAAAATGTTAAAAAACTACAATATTTGGAAAGAAAAGATTCATGAAATAATACGAATTGGCGTCTAACCACTATTTTAAGAGAAATTGTTAAGTTTGTGCGTTTCAAATCAATTAAGAGGACACCTTCCAGTGTGAGATATATAACATGCATATTTACAAAAATTTTTTTTGAAGATTTAGGAAATGCAACCCAATGATTTGGTCAAACTTGTAGAATAAAGTCTGATTAGATTACAATTTGCATAAGCTGCGCATAATTTTCCGTGCTCTTCAACTTTTTCGGTTTAAAGATTTTACTTTAAACGGCATTTAGAATAAAGAATTGATTTTTCATCTCTTACCAGCCGAAAGCAGCTTTTAGTCAAAAGTGAATAAGAAAAAAGGAAACTGCTTCTTCTTCAATGAAACCATCTGAACAAATGCATTTGCAAAACACCGGAAGTCAAACAGCAAAAATACCTCAACAAGAGCTGTTTCAAACAATGTCGATGGGTTTTTGCAGAAATTAGAAATATGTTAATGATAAAACTATCGGTCAAACCAAACCAAAAGATATAATGTTGACACTTCAGTCTGGCAACACGGTGAACTATGAAGATTGTCGCTATGTTTTTTTTGCGAAATACAAGAGCAAGATCATCAGGGAAGAATTACGTCGAAGACATTTTAATATTGCCTTTTTGAATTTTCTTCATAGTTCTTCAGAGTATCGATT
>JGI24158J21664_10001326_pt1 | contig 27479 bp, 14 predicted proteins | sample Ectturendosymbi3_FD_21664 | JGI IMG/M metagenome (IMG submission 21664) | reverse complement strand
CTGTGAGTGTGGCGCAGAACAAACCGTCGACCATATTGTCCTCCACTGTACAATCCATCGACCCCCTTACGGACTACACGGCCTGACGGTTCTGGACGATGAGACAACTGAATGGCTGCTCAACCCTGCCCCGATATCTAGGCGGGCTAGCAGTGGATAAAAGAACTCGCTCAAACGAAAGAAGAAGATATTCTACCAAATCAGCAAATGTTTCGTAAATATATTATTTTTTCATTATTGATAAAATCTCTTTGCGGCTGCATGAAATGGCCTCGCAGGCCGGATGAAATGGCTTCGAGGGCCGGATTTGGCCCGCGGGCCATAGTTTGGAGACCCCTGTCGTACGTCAAAACATCATGTACATTATGCCTTCAAAAAATTTATTTTACAAAAATGTTTTTAGGCGAAAGTTGCTGCAACGGACAACCTTATGTCAAGATAAATGACAGCAGAAATAAAAGGCACACAATTTGCTGCACCAATGGACCCTACGGACCCTTCAAGAATCCAAAATGTTGTGGTGGAGAAGGTTATGACGTAGAAGGTGGTACACTATGCTGCGGTGACAAGGTGTACGGAAAATACAGGTAAACATTATGAAGATGAGAATCATTCGATGGAACTCGTTTTCAGTTTTGTATATAATTGCACTATTGTTATTCATGCTAACAATACTGCCAACAAGGTTTGCTTACTTATTCTCGTTTTGATCAGTTTAGACAAGCTGTGTCCAACTCGTGACCCGCGGGTCGCATGCGGCGCAGTCTAAGGTTTTGTACGGCCCAGTTTAGGTTTTCGCTGTAGTGCAAGTGCGTATCTGTCCTTTTAATAATCTTAAATTTAACGTTTTGATGCAGTGGTCCTCAGCGCCACTTAATCAGGTTGGTACTTCGTACTGGGAGATTTCCACGAGTCTACTGACACCTTGGTGCAAAAAATATTTCTATTTTTCTGATTTCTACCTTTGTTCCATTGGCACTACACTTGCTTTGAATATGACATCGCACTTACGAAGTGGTTAAAGGTGTTAAACACTCGTACATTGTAGTTAGAATTCGACCCTTTTCAGTGCATCAGCTTTAAGTAACCTTCGGTGTGCTGAGATCAAAGTAAGCCATTCGATGTGTGGCCCTCATGAAAATAGTGACATAATTTTTTCCCTGTAGAGAATTTCGGTTTCGACATAATTGGTTTAGATCCATTCATTATAATTTAGTGTTTTGTAACAGTGAGCCATGGGCTGATTTCCGAACAGGTTACTCATCTAATTGAAAAAGTAATTACATAATAGCGATTATATTTCAACAGCACAATATTGCTGGTTTTATCTGTCAGACAACAGATGAAACCAGCCTTAATGTCCGTTAAGCTATGATACCACTAGTTTCGGAAAGAATTGCTATTTTAGAATAGCATGTGCTTGATTTATAACTCGTGTATAACCAAGAAAACGAAACCCACGCCGCAACTAGAAAGAGGATCCACATTAATTTTATCCTAAAATTATCTTGGCACATGTGAAGAAATATTAAAAGACACTGCTTTAATTTATGATACAATTAACGGAAAATTGAACAATTTTTTGAAGCAAAAAGTCAAACGCAAGTAGAAAAGGATAATTACCATTAAAGTGTAAGCAAAAAAGGAACGAATGGAACAAGATTCGAAGTAGAATCTTCATTGCGTGGTTCACAGTTTCATCTGCGTTTTAAGTTAAAACCTTTTTGCCAAAACAAACCAGCAGTCAACCTAAATTGTACTGGGTTAAATTACTCAAAACGTGCAAATTTTCTGCTGCAGTTGGCCTGCTTGCTGTGTGGACGTAGGATACGACGCAAAAACCCATACCTGCTGCGGTTCGACGGTTTATGCAAACCCACCAGGGGTTACCGGCGCTCAGTGCTGCGGGAATTTCCCTTTCAATCGGCAAACACAGCTCTGCTGTGATGGTTTCAATGTCACCATTCCGGCAGGTGAATAACTTCATGACTGCAAGCGCAGTCGTATAGATCCTTTCCACCAGTTTGAAAAGTAACAGAAGTATTGCAGTGCGATGTGGAGTCATACTTGTTTGGTAGTCGTCGGGCAGGGAGAGAAATTGCCTTCACGCATTAGAAAAATTGGGCAAAACTCGGTAATATTGTGCAGGAATTGCTACTCTAGCAAATTTTGGCAAAAAATCTGACAAATACTTTGAGAAATTTGTAAATGGTTTCAAAAAGTTTTTTAAATTTTGATTTCGAGAATCATCGTTGAGAATCAACCAAAACTTTTTTTGAAATTTTTTATAATCATTCTAAATTTTCACGGGGAACAAAAAACAAAGCATTGGATAAAAACTTTTACGACAGTTGGAAAAAAGTTACGCGAAATTACTTTTCCTTCCCGAATGATTCTGCTCTCCTATAACGATGCCTGGTGTATCAAAGTATGTTGTGTAATAAGTAAGAAATCTGCAGCATGATATATAAATACGAGTTTCTTTCCACGCAAAGTAAGCATTTGTTCAGTGTTTTGTTTTCTATAAACTTCTTATAGTTTGTTCTAAATTTTTTAATGGAAAGTATTGATACATTGCATTATTCAAACCACAAATTATCTGCTATAAAGTGGAAAACCAACTTAATCGCGTAATGACCGTCTTTGTGCATATTTCGTGTTTGCCCACGACACCTTGTTGGTAGATTTTTATTCAGTGGGTTGCACAAGACAAGCTCTATTCTGTAATACGGCTGAGTTTTTTACCATTTTTGACATCACCAAAGGAGATAAAACCCACATGGATTCAATTCCGGATTTTTACAGGAGTCACCAGGAACAGAGCACAGTGTTGCGGAGTGGAAGTAATCAACAGCGACACCCAGCTATGCTGCCTTGGAGTAATTTTTAATAAAACCAATCATTTCCGCAGCAAATGTTGCGGTGATGTTGTCTATGAAAACGACCAACAAATTTGCTGCGATGCCCAGGTACCAATTATATTGCTTGCTCTGACGTCTAGGCGCACGAAAAGAGGCAGCATCCAGCTTCAAAAGAATAATCGTCACTCAGACATCAGATACACGAAGCTTGCTGTATAAGTGTTTCACAACAAAACAAGTTGTAGAATAGAATTATTTTTATATATATAAGAAGAAAATGCAGTGTAGCACAAGCTTTTTAAAGCACTCAGAAGGTTCCAAGACATTATTATATTAAAAAAATTATACAACAGTAAGCTGCTATATCAGAAAAAAGTGTGTACATAGACACATTGTTTTCCAATCGATCGGCAAGATTTTAATATATTTACAGAAATCAGTTGCAAAAAATTAACTTGTTTTGTTACGACATTGTCAAATTTTTCGAAATTAGCAGATCAATAAAACACAATGAAAAAATTGGAATTTTGATTTAAAAACTACACGAATAATTTCAATGTGATTTTGCATCCAACTGTTTCATTTGACAGGCAAGTCTGTCAGCATAAAAGATTCTTTTCAAGCTTTTTATATCTTCAAACTTATATGACAGCTGACAGTAGAATTTTGCAGAAAAAACTCTGTGGTAATCCGATGCGTTTTTTCACTTCCACAACGTGTGCCAAACTGACAATACTGATTTGCAACAAAACATATAATAAATGTTTTTATAGACTTGGAATTTGAAAGGCGATGAAAGAAAAAGTATCACGAAAATAAAAAGATTTCATAGAAAAATGATTCAAAAATAAATATATTTTAGAATGTTTTAGTAAATTTAATTGACATTTGCTTTCGTATCTTACTCCTACGCACAACGTCTATAAACATTCGACTATTTTAGGGTTCCGTGGTTAAAAAGCACCGTTGAGATCTTTGCATGTAAGAACTACGCATAAAATCTTAATTGTGCATCAGCCGAAGTATCGAAATGTTCTGAAAGCAGATAATAAATGACGTTCAAGTGTTACAGAGTTTTGAGTCACGCTTTTAGAATGAAAAATTTTTTCGGTTCAAACCCGTCTCGACAAACTCTACCTAATGATATACTACCCTCAGAAAAGTTTCCTAGCACCAGGTAAGGAGTAAAACACGCGTTTTGGCTATGGAAATAAATCAGCCACTTGTTTCCTCATCTTTTTGTACCAGCTCTTGTTCTGATAGGTACTTCGTACCTCTTTTTGCGTCAGTTTCAGCTTATGGTTTCTTTACTTGTGTTCGTGTGGTTTACTAGTCAGCAAAGCTTGATCTGGGAACGATAAGTTCTAATACAAAAAATCCCTATTATTTTGAAGTTTTCACCCACATACACGTTTACATACAGATTAGAAAATATAAATAAAAAAGGATCACCTGTGTTTTCGACATTTCTTTAGTGGTAATCCACATTTAGATGCTATACAACTCACCAACCTAGAGCAGAACCTCGGTAAATTCATTCATTGTGCAGTTCACCTGAGAGATTCCAACCTAAATGTTTTAATATGCGTTTTACTCCATACAGCTACCCAAGGTTACTTTCCAGCTTGAACGATTTTGTACGAAGGTCATCTTACCGCCGTTTTCCTTTTCTGAAAATAAGCATTTGTACAAAATAAAACCTAGTCTTTGATGGGTATTTTGGCAGCAAACTCGCAAAACCTTCTTTGGTATTTTGAAATAGTCGCACTAACCTTAGATGCTTGCTCAACGCTGACGAACCTCGCCCAAAGCCTTCTTAAGCTTAAAACTTAGTAGGTTTTGCGTGTGTGTTTTCGTAAGTGAGGGACATTCCTTTGCCAACAGTTAAATTCACTTTTCTCAGGACGGCAGTCAGCCAATGTTGTACAAATTGAAATTTGGGGCAGACAATTCCAAGTGCTGCGGCACGCAGATGTACAATGCAAGTACGGACTTCTGTTGCGAGGGAGCAGTGAGAACGAAGTCATTCGCACAAGCAGGCTGTTGCGCTGGAATAGCATACGATAGAGAGAAAAGAATTTGCTGCGATCAGCAGCTTCAAAATGTGAGTACTGCAAGTTTCCATGCAACTTATTATGGATTGCAACGAAAGTACAATGGCCTGCAAAAAGCAAAGAACAGTTAGAAACTCCTTGCGAGTGTATGTGATTTTCATTAGTGTTTAAACGGTTAACTCGTTCTAGTGCTTGAGTGAGAAGTAACTACCTTTCCTCTTCTAGAAAAAAAATTCTTTCTGCTTTCAGGTACTTTATTGACGTCCATGAAAGTTTAATCAAGAAAAGGTTTTGGGTCTAACAACAGATAAACAGCTTGAAAAATTAGACTAAAATCGTCAATCACATGCGTTGTTAGTTAGAACAACCTTTAATTGTTGAGAACTCACTTCTCACCATGTGTCCGTACTATTCCGACAGGAATATATTGTGAACATTGACGGCATCAAATGTAGAGAATAAATTTTTTTCATTTGCTAGTCTTTAAAGCTCTCAGAAGAGCGCATAGAAAACAATTTCAATTCTAGTCAAGCACGCCTAGAAGACAATTATTGTTTTTGTGAACAAAACTTCATGCAGTGTTATTGTTTCAACTCCTTTATGTTTTACTGGAATGATATATATCTAACAACAGCGGTTGCATAAATTCCGTCCCTAAACTGCTTTTTACTTAGCAATACTTTAGGCTTGCTCAATGTTACAGAACCCTACTTTCAATCGAAAGTATAGAATAACGCCACTGGCGTTTGATTGTTTCCAATACCGTCGTGTGTGCAGACCCTTCTGCTGCAAGGCAAGAGTCACACCTAAAGCTGCGGCCTGTAAAGAATTGTTGCCCATTAAATAATACCAAATTTTTAAACAACTCTGAAAATGATGGCAACACAACTGCTATTTTTATCTAAGCCGTTACAGACAAGATTCTTAAGCGTTTACCCCACATTGAAACCCGAAAAACTGAAAAAAGCATATATTTCACAATGATGTTCTGAATATTTTGACTACATTCGCCAACAAATTATGATCGGGAATTTTTCATACCTACAGTTGGCGTTTTTGCTCAAGAAAAGCTTTTCTCAACCTTTCATGATCCGTGCACCCCCTAACAAGACCCTCAACACATGTGACCTCTACCCTGTAGCAGTGATAATTCTTCCGTCTCCCGTGCAGTCATAGACCTCCGGATGAGAAACTACGCTCAAGCGAAAGCTACTGCAATTGTTGCTACGAAACGTGGGCACACAACCAGTGAAACTTGCCAGTGCTTTTAAAAAAATTTGAGTGCAAAAGTCGCGTTTTTACGCAACTGAGAAAACTAAATAATTTATATAAATCGGGTTTGATTTTAACCAGCATCGCAAGCAAAAAATGTTGTTACAACACGAAAAGGCGTTCATTATAAAAGAATATGTTGGTTTTGATCTTTGATTAATTGATTTTTTGTTTCAGATCGGAGGTAATGTACCGTGGAGAGATGCCAAATGTTGTGGTAGCAAGTGTTTCTACAAAGGACCTCAACGATGCTGTAACGACCGAATATACGTTGGCAACCAAAGATCAAATAAAACATGCGAAACGTTTTGAAATGTTTATCACAGAGAAATGTAAAAGAAATTGCACGTTTCCACTATGTAACAAAAAAATAAAAAAGATAATTTAATCATGCTTCCCCAGGAAGTCCATGATGTCTAACAAGAGAAAGGCACATCGAATTCTGTCTTTGAGTAAATTCTTTTGAGAAATGATTCTTCTATATGTTTGTTCCTAAGGGAAACGATTAAACAGCAAATACCGTATCCTGTGTCATTGATGAAGACAATTGACTTTTTTCATTAGTCATAGTTTTTAGTTTTTTATTGTCAAGTCAAAAAACGTGGGAATGCGATTAATTCTTTTCCTTGTGGTTTTGCAAATTCAGAGCAAATCTAGCCAGGATGGATTCATTACGCTGAAGCAATTATCCATTTTCCACTAATGAAAACGCCAGTATTTAATAATAGCTGAATTCCTATATTTACAGAACATACTAGAGTAAACACTTTATTCAGAAGCAGACGTTCAGGATGTAAACTTTATGCACACGCAAAAAATATACTATGTATATATTATGTATGAAAATCCACACATAATACGCTTGGAAAACCATTCTTGTTGAAACGCTTTCCACAAATGGTATTTTCTGTGGCGGCAGAAAGTTCTCGTGACCGTTAATGCAAAACAGTCACGCTAAAAGCTGCTCAGAGGTCAGCAGCTGGTGGAAACACATTTCGTTTGCCAACACACAAAATCTGCCAACGTGAGAAAAAGACTTCCGAGCGTTATTCGTCTAACGCAGGAGTTCTTAACCTGGGTCTGTGAATTCCGTAAGGGTCCATAAATCTGTTTCAGGGGGTCCGTAAACCAAATCACGGAGATCCGCTAGATTTTCCCGCCCATTTGGGCCATTTATCAGCTTAATCCCACCATAATTGTAGCGCGTGAGAGATTCGAGCACAAACATCTGTGAGTGCTCCAAGTGGCAACGTGCTGATAAGAAAGCTCGCTCACATTTTATGACGTTCATGCTTGAATCTGTCACCATTTCGTGTTCGCCCTGACGAAGATAGTTGTACCTAACTATCGAAACTTTAGCCAGTTTTTTAGCCTGTTTTTATGTTTGACCGCCAGCAGTAGAGCCTGATTAAAGTATTGCTACTGAAGTCCCGACTTCTTCGAAACAGAAAGATTTAGTCTGACACGTTCATGTTGCAAGATGACTGACCGTTTTTATTTGATATTGGTGAAGGCAGTTGGGTTCAGGCCGACCGAAGCCTGAAATGTGCTTCTTGCCAGGGTAATTGAGGTGCTCACGCTAAGAAGCGACCAAATCCAATTTCTCAATAATCGAAAAAACGTTGACAAAACGAAGGGGTATGCAACGGTTTTGGGTACAGCGAAAGGGGTCCGCAGACACACAAAAATTGAGAACCACTGGCCTGAGGAAAGTCGTTCCTGTTCGCTTCCTTTTCAGCCGGATTTTAATCGCGTACCGTCATTCCGCTTAAAGCCCAACGTATCACCTCATGCTAGGCTGCACATGGTAAATGAAGCTGCGCAACTTACGTTACATATGAATTGCAGCATCGTTGATATCGACAGTTGTGTACAAGATTGTTCTGTGTGCCATTTCATGGATGCGATGCCTGTAATTTTCAGCATTTTGATGCGAATAACCTCTAATGAAGCTAAACTTTATAACCAAGTTCCTTCCCGTCACTTTGTACGGTTGATAGAGCTGTTGTAAAAGACAGATCAATTTATAGTTCGACACGAACTCATTGCTTTGAGTATGTAAAAACCGGAAACCAGAAACGATGTGCACAAACGATGACTACTTCGACTTTCGTGCTGAATCAGTTCCTTTTACTTCACTACAATCTGTGTCTGAACACCTCCGCGGTCTTGCTGCGGATTCAGTAAAGCATACGAAGCCAGTCAGAACAACCTAGACGGCACATAAAAACTATTTTTATGGCATACTGTTTAACCAGCTGAGGAAAACATGTAGAACTACTGGCAGTGTATAAAATATAAGCAAACTTTTATCACATCAGGACTTCTAGTAAGACAACAACACATACATCAATTAATCCAGTACACGCGCTGTGCTCGTTTATTGTAATTTTTTACTCCATGTGTTGAACGTAGACTGCATTCATCAAACTTTCGCTAGTCCCACCCGATGCCTGCCAATCACAGCAGCATGAGCTTCCTGGTATATTTTGAAAAACGAAAATCATAGTTTCGCATTTCTTAACATTTTCAAAGATGTTAAAAACTACTTTAATGATTTCTACAAAGGCACATGAGGTACATAACTCTGGTTTTAGAAGAGCTGCATCAAAAATCGTTTGTCAGCTAAGAAGAGCGACAATGGACTTAAGCTAAAAGGTTTGAAATGGACATATGATGCACTTGGCAAACCTCCAAATCAAAGTATGTGTGAATGCAATTTAAGAGGAAACAAGGAATGGCCGTATACTTGGTTGGTTCTGGACAAAGGAAGATCGATCGTGCGAGATATCATTTAAATCTATGACAAAAATAACTGCTGAAAATCGATACCAAACATTTTGAATGTACAACGAGACCTGGATGTAAAACAAGATCGAAACAGCTTTTTTCAGTGCAGAACTCGGATCTCCATGAGAAATAATTGTTTTAATTCTACATTATTCAGTTATTTACATCGATTGACAAACACCAGAGCATTGCAGTACTGACATCTAAACAGATTGCTGTTCGTCATTTCCAATACGAAGAATATCGCTTGCATGGAAAAAAGGAAAAAGAAGAGGCAAATAAAATTACATCAATCTTTGCTCACAAGCAACGTTTGTCCATCTACATGAAATCCCTGAAGGACACATCTATATTAATATGCGCATTGCTTAAAAACACAATAAATAGCAACACTCACGTCAATTACCTTCAGACAACGCATCGTAATTTCAACTCGTCTCCGTTTCAGGAATTTTCTCACCTATCATCTTTCATTACAAGCAAGGCAGGCACATTAAGGATAATTATCTCTGTCAATTAATTTCTTTCCAAAACTCTTGTTCGCACCCTCAAAATGTATTTCGAGATACACTATGCGCAGCTGTGTAAAGTAAAGCCATTTACATCGTTAATATTTTGGCCACTTATGAAATAAGTCGATGCGTATCGTCAAAACTAGCTGACGTAAACCACCTTAGCTGAATGCGTATGGAAATTTATGCCAGTAAATGTCAATAAGTGCTGACCTCTCTGAGTAAAACCCGGATAACGTTTATTATCATCTATTCAGCTATTCTATTTTGTCACACAATCTAGATTTTGTTTTAAGCTTTCTGCCTGAAGTCAGTTTCACCGGCAATTCAAGCAAACCTGTAAAACTTCGCCACAAATGGCATATCGCTGAAGGGTTACAAGATGTCATTAGCCGCAGCTGTAACTTCTCTGTGTGCTCCACCCCTGCGACCACAAAGGTCAAAGCTGAGATAATGTGAAGATACAGCATGTAACAAAATAACTTTCGAATTTCTCCAACACCGATTAACAGGAACTAAAAGAGATTTCAGGTAAGTTTCGAACTTTCAATGACTTTCAAAGTGTTGGGAATTCGGAATTATTAGATCACTGCCTAACGCTTACCTCGGCCCTCTAAGAAGCACAAGTGATTGCAAAATCCGAATGGTTTTCGAAGCCAGAGTTTTTTACTTGGTCTAAATTTAAAAAGCGGCAAGCAGCGCAGACGGTAAACATCCCAGATATTGATCCATTGAAAGTGACATGTAGATGCGTTGATCGTTGACTGACATCTACATGTGCAGCCCTGGACTTGCACCTCAAACCATTGACAGATCATTTGCGCCTATATCTTGCTTGACAACAAATTTTTGATGATACAACACGATCTCCCTGCCCGTGACGTCGGTGGTTGATTCTAACTGGAGGCAATTTTCCAACCACCTTACCTGGCGAAAACTACTGTCTGGACTGTGTAAGAAACAAGCGATACCGTTAAGAGTAAGTTAATCTATTTGAACGATGTTTGCAATGATGTTGTTTGAAATAAAGGTACGCCCTGTGTTGCAACTTGCATTGTTTTTGACAAAAAGAGGGGACATGATTTGAATCTCAATTCAACAACTTAGTTAAAAACATGTAGGCTAAGAAAACAGCCCATGCTTTGGCAGTCAGCAAGCAGCACTTTTCCGTGAGCAAAAAATACGAGACTGTTTATTAATTAAAATTTTGAAAATAAAATATTTTATCAATTCTAACAAAGCGCATTTCTTAGGCAAAAGATACATTAACTGAATCATCTGTGAAATCAAAGTGAAATCAAAGTTTGAATCAAAGTTTTGATTTCACAGATGGTGTAAAAAGACTTTGATTGTAATCTTTAGGTGTGTGCGCCAGTTTGATTGATTGCACGATGAGATGCAGAACTCACACTGGTTGCAACTTAGTTTATTTCAAGTCTGTTCGGAAAGGTTTTTCATTAGACAGCTAAAATGCGAAATCAGTTCTGCAAACATTTGCGGTAAACCTCGGAGGACCTGGAGGAAACGATTTTGTCATACACTTTGAAAAGGGTTGACGCTTGAAATCTCGAAGTGCTTCACTCGTGAAGGAATGTAGTACCCAACGGCCCTTGCGGTTTTGCAAAATCAGATAAAAGTGTAATTAAAGCATAAACACCTAGGTCTACTGTAATAGTAAGCAGTGGCGCAAGTTTAAGCCAGGAGTAATAAGCTTTCTAGCACAAAGTTTGGAGAGTTAGAATGCACCTTGTCAGCTGTTGTACAGGATAGCCTTGGTCAGCTAAAGCCATTTAGTCAGCGTTTGTGCGAGCTTGTCAGTTAGCCAAGTTAAAATTGGCATTAGCGTTACGCAAGGGATAAAAAATGGATAGGCCATTTTCACCTACCTACGTTTCGTTAAAAGGTTAGCGCTTTCTTTACAATAAGAGGCACAGATTTGGAAGCAGAAACAGTACATACTATTCAGTAAACGAACAGGCGTCCTGATTTTAAGAGACTTTTTTCAGACATCACATGAAACATATACTTCTCACAGCTTCAGAAAGTACTTTTGCCTCTCACCATGACCTGGGGGCTTGCTTGCTATATTTATAGAACGTTTTTACATAAATGAAATTGTACGACATTCAACTGGTTTGGTTCGTCCCAGTCATTTACCTTTAACTGAATTGTTTGCAGAGAGTGTTACCTGACATAAATTGGAGCGTGGTGTTTGGGATGTACACCACCAGCTGTATGTCAAATAATGGCCGACTTTTTGCATAATTGATAGTCAGTTGCAGGAAGATCAATGCAGTCCAAAAACAAAGTCAGAGTTAGACTTGTTTTCAACCTTAATTTTAAAGATGATGCATAACATTAATTTTCTTTTTAAGAAATGCAATTTCCAATTTAAACAGCCCCCAAAGCTGGCAACGCAAATGCCTGTCGCTCGTAACAAAAGCATTAATAAACGATGAACGTCCTTTCTTATATCACATTAGTATCAGGGTTTCATATACATGCGCTTTTAACAAACGCTGGCGCAAAACCCTTTGTGACCTATAAACATCGCTGTGAACTGAAGACCTGGAAAATGCAACGGGCGTTCATCTTCATTTTCATGAGTCTTTTGCGGGAGTGCGTGTCACAACAAAGTGGTGATGGATTTCCAGGTGAAAATGTTGCAAGTGCAAGTGGTGATGGATTTCTAGGTGAGAATATCGCAAATTTTTACAGTGTTTTTGGTTGTGTTGCGCTTAAGGCCCCATGTTGAATCTGCACCATAACCGAGTCGCATTCTTTATCTCGGCTCCGACGTGCTGAATTGCCCGATGGCAAACTGCGCGCTCATTCTTAGTTGGAATGTTTTGCTATGGGCGGAATTTTGGGGGTAATTTTTATTGTTTGTGTCGCACTGAGTGCAATAGTTAGTCCCCAAAAGTTTCTGGCATTCTACTAACAAAGTTTAGGCAGTGCGCCTTGTTAGACAAACGATGTAACACATAAAAAGTGTACAAATCGTCATTATTTGGTTAGTACTAAGAGCAAAAAAATGGTAAGAGAATGTATGGACGCTACAATATTATGAGAAAAGGGCGCTGCTTCAACAAACGGTTTAAAACAGAAATATATAAAAAAAACATAAACACTAGTTGTTGGGAAAAAAATAATTCTTTTGAATAAAAACACACAAACAGAGATACAAATCGCATGCTTTATAACATAAGCCAAGAACGAAGCCACTTCACGAACTGGTTTACAAACAGGCATAATTAAATTTAAGTTTTACAATGTGGCAAGTCACTTTGCAAGCTTAAAAAATCAAATAGTTGGGCACCGGCAGAGCAGGACGTACTGTGGCAAAGGTGATTGTGAATCACCTACTGTTTGCTGAGGATGTATGTATGTGTAATCCCAGCCTCAGGCGTCTTCACCGTTTTTTGAATATTTGTTGTGATTGTCCTGCTGAACATAAAATTGGTTTTTAATTGCGACAAAACAGTCGGTGTAGTTTTCCCTCTAATTGATAACAGCTTGCAACACCAGTTGATTACCTGAAGGGCACAAGTGTGAAGTTCGGCAAACGAGCCAAATATCTTGGTGTATAACAATATGTCTCAATGAAAGGTGACAATGACACTAAGACCCAAGAGAAATGCCGTTATTGTGCAGCAAACGAGCTCAAAGACATATTTTCCCACTTCTCGACTGCAGTTGAAAACATGTGTTTCGTGCCTATATTGCACGCCAACGTATGCCAGTTAATTGTGGTGCAAGTACACCTAGTCCAGAGACGGATTCATGGAGGGGGAAATCGCCCCCTCTAAAACCTACGAATGTAACTTTGTTCAACATGATTTTGTACAATTCGGAAAACAGCATTCGCGATACAAGGTTCAATTTACCGTCACTTTTTTTATCTCTCTTGCAGTAGTGAACCGCCCCGCCCCCCAGTGGCGTAGCCAGCCGAAATTTTTGGGGGAGCAACCAAAATTTTCGACTTTAGGCAAAAAACATTATCTTGTTTTGGACATTTACCTCAAAGCACGAAATGACCAGATATGCTAAAAATTGGGGGGAGTTCTGGCCTCCTGACCACTGGCTACGCCTATGCCCCCCAACCTTACTGACTGGATCCATCCCTGACCTCGTCTAGCATTGAAACACCTTCGTGTTGCCTATACCAATGCCTATCGAATTTTGCATTACATCCCAGAGAATGAAAGCGTTCGCCCTTATGAAGTTATTATTTTGTCATGACATTTGATGCTTTGATTATAAATAATTTTTATGCCTTTATTCAACGATACGCATTTTCATCCAGCTTTTTCACCCGCTGACTTCAACTTTCTGATGCCTTTTACGTATCTTCATTTCTGTGTGCAATCTAAAGCTTGTGCATGACGATAACCGAATGTGATAGATGTTGTTCGTGCTTTATTTCAGCTTCGTTCCGCTTCAGTATTGACTGCGTGCACCAACTATCACCTACCTGTGATGCGTTGTGCCTAAGTATTTTGTACCCTTGTGTGTTCTTTTGACTTCCCCTGGGACATGAACCACTTGGCTGAGCCAAACACGTAAATTAAGTTAAACTGAGTTACAATTCTTCTACTAATTGCTGGACCAGTACTTTTTATTTATTGCTGGAATGTGGATATGTGCAAGTCCGAATCATCGCAAATTTTGAAAACAAGGCACGATGGGCAGATTCCGCGACACTGAGAGGTACCCTGCTACCTCAGCTTTACAGAAACGTTTTAAATGTACTGAAGCAAGAGAAAAACTTCAAAAACTGGTTTCTCCAGAGAAACGCCTAAAAAATAAACATTACTACTTAACCGTCCAAGCAGGGCGGCTCGCAGTTCTTAGCTGAGCACGCCACACAGGCCGAAAACACGTTTGCTTGGCTCATCACCGCGTTGCTTGAGGCTAGCCGTTACGTGATTGGCGCCAATTGTGCTTTTCGGCTTTGATGAGACCAGTAGCATCATCGCTACAACTTGTATTACAATTCGCACGTTTCCCTAAATCTTCCTTTCGTTATTCATCATTTCAACCGAAAGCTTTTCTGTCAGTTTTCGGGACTGAAGATGCGTAAATTGCGTGAAATCGATTTCCTATTTTAAAAAATTTTCTAATTGATTCGACTGCGCCACCTCTGTGCAGACTTATTGCTGGAATGTGAGTTTGTGTAAGTCAGAATCATCACAAAGTTATGAAAACAAAGCGCCACAAACAAATTTCCCAAAAGCTCACAGCAAACATAGAGCTTCCAATTCTCTTATTTTCAATTAGTAAATTCTGATTTCGTTGATGTGCAGAAAATAGTTTTCATTTTTTAGTTTCCAGTGTTGAACCCACGCCAGAGCCAGGTGCAACATATCACGTCGGATTTTCCGAGTGTCTTCAAATGAACAGCAACGGCACAGCTGACCTTGTCGTATACGACCAATGCACATCGTTTTGTTGCGGTAAGATGATCGCAGTGTCAGGACAGAGCACTTTTTCCAGAGCGCGTATTCTACATTTTGCCGATAGTATAGACCCTGGAGAAGAATAATTTATTACCAAGAATAATTACAAGATGTTGTATGCGTTTTACCGAAACGTCGCCCAGTAAAAACAGTCATTTTACTAAAAGCTGTTTCTTACCTACAGTATTAGAAACGCTTGTTACTTTTTCAGGAGGAAAAGTCATAGATAATTCAACAGGTGTTAAGTGCTGTGGATCGGAACTTAATGGAAGTCCTTATCACCCCAGGTTCGCGTTCAGTAAGCTGCAAAACAAATGAAAATCATTTGACTGCGCAAAAGTACGTCGAGAAAAAGCACAGACCTTTAACTGTTTTTTCAGATACGAAACTTGCTGCCAGTGGTGGACCGGCCACGGCAAAGGTCATCGGAAAAGCAGTATGCGGGGCAGTGTGGGTTGCTGTGGGGCCGAAAAAGTAAGATGGGGGGCGAACAGCTGTTGCTATGGATATCCTGATCCCCCGCAGGTTTTCAACCATAACCGGGACTTGTGTTGCAACGCCCATCGTGTAAGTTTTGCAGTTCGGGAGAACAACTGTTGAGTAAAGTTTATAGTTTGAAGCTCTAAACATCGCATAGCGTATAAAGCTATCATACCATTGCTTCACGAAAAATGTGACGCATATATCTTTCGCTGTGAAAATTTCGATCAAAATCGTTGGGAAATTATTTGGATTTTTATGTTCTTTAACGTAATGAAGCTTCCTACAAATTTACTACGATATAAGAAGCAAAAACACCAAAACCAATGATTTAAACAATTTGATAACGAAAGCAGTTGTTCACTGAAACGTCGAATATTATATCGTTTTGCGTTGTATGTTCTGTTACGACTTCAGATGGTTTCCAAAATTAATTCTATTCTAAAGTTATACTGTTTCTTTATGAAAAGATCAATTCTTACAATTACAACTGATTTGCATAAAAATGAAAGCGTTTGTATAAAGTCAATAGTGTAATTGAGATTACAAACTTTTGAACGGCGCTGCAAAATATTGGCATAGGTCAGAGCCAAAACGAAATCAGTGAAAGATTCTGCCTGCTGCGGAGACACAGCTGCGTACGACAAACGTTTGGAGGCTTGTCCATGCAACAATGGTGAAGTGCTTGCAGCGCCGTCGTCCGAAGCCGCATGCTGTGAAACGGTCGACGGGTTTAAAACTCCTTACAAGATCAAAACGCAGTTTTGTTGTAATGGAAATGTGCGTGACACAGATTTTCCTGCTGTTGATTATCGAATCGAGAGAAAATGCTAATCTTACTTTGCTTCACATAGATAAGGCGCTGCTTGAGAATATGAGTGATCGCAATCTCTGAGTGACCTCGTAGTTTTCAACACGTTTTCATTCTCCACCCATCGGATCTGCTTTGCAATTAAAAAATAGAAGTAGTGAGTGTGGAAAAACGACGCAGCAGGCTTTTGAAAACAAAATAACAGTTTTGCAAATAGAAGTAAACTAGCACTTTCCTCCAAATACATATCATGTTTAATTCTTGTTAGAAATTAACGCAACGTGCTCTCTAATCTTGTATCAATATAAGAGTGATAGCAGGTAAATGCATCCCAAGTTCAATAGCCCAGTCTATTTTTACGTAATTTCAATAGACAAATCAAGAAATCCAATCAGGAGCTTTTTTAGGTTGGCAGTAACAAAACTCAATTTTGCTGCGGAGAGAACGGCATCGGAAAGTATGGCGAACAAGTTTGTTGCGGAAGTAAACTGTTTCCAGTAAACCCTCCGAACAAAAGCAAGACCAAGTGCTGCAATGGTAACGCATATGACCCTAAGGTCAATGTATGCTGCAACGTGAGTACAAAATTTTTTGTTGTTAACGGTGTAGGAAACTCTGCTTAATCATTGGTCTAATCGGACTGCGAAACAGTTTTCAATACATCACGGCAATAGCGTTCTATTCGACTCTCATATAGTCAGGGGTGGGTATTAGAATTTAGGGGCCAGAGGCAAACTCCCAGAAAGGTTCCGCAATACCACACATTAAAGTTGTTGAGGGCCCCTTTGGCACATTTGCACATAATGTTGCTTTATTTTGAAAAATATATGACTTGCTTCAAAGCTTGTTAGATATGGCTCTAGAGTGGTTCATAAGCTTTCTAAGAAAACAAGTGCGAAACTCTCAAAAGGAGGGCCCCATAAGGCATCTTTGAAAAGGTGGAGCAGAGGCGACCGCCTCGTTCTCTTCCCTTAATATGCACCCTAAGTATAATTACAGCAAACACCAAAGATTTGGACATTTTCTGGAAATTGAAGTAAACATCCGTCGGAAAGCTTAACTTCCACTCTTCAATAGGGGGAAATTGGTACAGAAAAACTACTCTTAAACAATTTTCAGATTTATCATAACGTAAAGTCAAACATATATGAAGTTTGAAATTCATTATCTTTCGATATCTGTTTCATAAACCAAGCAGTTGAACCAAATATCAAAGCCGTGATTGAGCTTGATGCACGCTTGTAGTCATGTGTGTGTTACGACATGGATGTGATGAAATATTGAAATTTACGCTTGATTTCCGGAAGAGTGCTTATAGACTAAATTTTGATGGAATTGGCAAGACCCGAGGCAATGTCTCTCAAAATGAATGGAATGCATATGAAATGTAGATGACGTGCGTGCCATCAATCTTACGCTGCTAAGGAACGTGTCCGACTAAAAAAGTAAAACGATATCATGACAAACAAAAACGCCTTGGCCTTCATAAAGCGAGCTTCCAGTACTTGACCCATTGGCAAGATCTTTCTCGTACTTTTACAGCTGGTCAACAGTCATGTTTCTATCTGTTTGATTTAAGAGAGATTTCATTCTGCATGCTTATTGTAGAGAAACATTATGCTGCACGCACCTTGAATGAGATGCTCAAAAATTAAAGTTGAAAATTTTCAACTCTCTGTTAGCAGAAGATAACTTCTCATTGTCACTAATTTTCAATAAAAAGGATTTTGTTTAAAATGTTCCNTAGTTAAAAATGACATTCAAGAAAAGTTTCTAAACGCTTAAATAAACTAAAAGAAAGCTATAAAAAAACTTTTTGATTTGGGGAATCCTAACCAGTTAAAGATCACAGTGAAAATGATGACCTCTTGGAAATGCAAAGGCCTATAAGGCCTATATAAACTACACTTCCTTGAAACAGTGGCGTAGCCAGCCCAAAATTTTGGGGGCAAATATTTTGCCTTTAAGCGAGCAACAATATTTTGTTTTGGACACCGCCTCTCAAAGTACAAAATGACAAGAAACGCTAGAAATTTGGGGATCCATGACACCCTTAGCCCATTGGCTACGCCTATGCCTTGAAATCAATTAAAAGGAATACTCCATTGATATCATAATACATTGTTTTTTCGTGCTTGTGAAGAGCAGGACGCAATTCATTTGCTTTAAATTTTGACTTACTAAAATTTAAGTATTTTAAGTGCAATGGGAAAGCACATTTTATTTCTGAAAAAGAAAATATTTTTTATGACCATGCCTCTCTTTCCATCAAGCATATTGTCTGTGTTTGTTTCATTTATTATCCCAGAGCAAGATAACTTTATGAAAGTTATTAGCTATTCCATGATGCTGTTGCAAACCTAAGCCAAGCTTTTCAAAACTCGGCATTTGTAAGAAAATGCAATATTTTACGAAATATTTACCCTCTTCCACACTCTTCTCCACAAAAGTTTGCATCTGTTTGTATAAAAATATCACAACTCCAAATCATTGTTAGTTATTTGACAGTAAATTTTGTTCTAATCGGACATAAATCTCCACCAGCATTACTGCTTGCGACAGTAACTGATTTCAAATGACATGACCAATAGTTGCATCAGAAATTTAACTGAATTTTTCCTAGGATAAAATTGTAGCCATAGAAGATGGAGCTGACCAGTGTTGTGCTGGTGTAACTTACAGCAACAAGACTTCGATCTGCTGCTCCGGTAACTTGCTGAGCAGAGAAACAGAAGGAACCGAATGTTGTGGCACCTTCGCTTATTTTCCAAATAAAGGTACAATATCCGATGCTAGCAAACAATAGTGTTTTTTCGGTACGTCTTCATCAATAAAATAAGTTCGAAGTTCATTCTTTTCAATAAGTCACCGGAATAATTTCTTGAACTTAAAATATTTGGAAAATTTCAAACAAGACGTTTCTCCAAAAACACATTTTCGATAAGAAGCGTTGTCAAGATTGGAGTGGTTAAAACGGAGTCAACTTATGAANTTTATGGTAATTTTTCTTAGGTGTCACCTTAAATCTCATCGTCATTCGCCATTAAGAGCATCACTTTGTGGACAAAATAGTAAATTGTGGCATATTTTAATGCACTGTACTTAGGGTACAAGCAAATATATTATGTAATGAAAATTAGTATTCCAGTTTATATGTAGATTTGAAGTGCTTAACAACCAAAACAAAAATAATCAGAAAAGCATATTTTAACATCGTTGTCAGTTGTCCATAGATCCAGTGGACATTTTATTTCAATACAAGCAGCAGAGACGGGAGAAAAAACGCTACATTTGAATTCTAGCAACTTTGAATATACCCATACAAATGCAATTAACCATCTGCAAGGTAACCTCGACGCAGTAGTTGTTCCGTTTCCAATTTCAAAACGTTTTGTTACAGGCCTACATCTCATAAAGCTATGTGTTTTGACAAAAAATGAAGAAAAGTACTTTTGTTCTTCCCTGATTCTTGAAATTAGGACAAATGCCGCAGCAAATCTTTAACTTGTGGTGTATGTTTGACAGGGTCCTTTTGCTGCAACGATCGTGTCTACCAATCCGAGGCAGTGGGAGGAGATACTTGCTGCGGTTCAGGCGCCAAAATCGACTTCTATTACAAATCTGAAAGCAGCAACTTTATTTGTTGCCAGTATGACGGTCTTACTCTGCTTTGCCAATAACTTGGTTGCACGCACTTTTTTATATATTTTAAGGTTCATCACGCAGCACATTCAACCAGTGGCAGATCCAGAGGGGGACAGTTTGAGGAAACTCACCCCCAAACGTTTGCGGCGCCCTTTTGAATGGCGACCGTTTGAAATAAATGCGTCCTTTTTCAGTACTTATCGAAGTAGAAACAGATATTAAAAATACTCTAAACTAAAAAATGCTTAACAGTTCGTTGAACTCTTGGATTTACGTGCCGGACTTTTAACCAGCCTCTTTCGTAATAATACTATTGTTCCGTTGTTTCTTTCCCGCGTGAGAAGCGCCCAGCCCTTCTCAGTTAGTCACAAACGCAGTTGCTTTTGCTAGTACAATTCTCGACTTGCCGCTGGTCTGCGCAAAATTAGTGTTTACAATTTCTTTAATATCTGATGGCAGCCTTGAAAGGAAGTCAGTGTTAAAAATAAGAATGCAACATGGAAAACGTATAACTGACGTAAGATTCTAGAAGCCTCCAAATCGAAAAAACAGTTTCAGGGCTGTTGGCAGTGTCACTGAATCTGCAATGGGTCTACATCGTAGTTTTGCAACAAACAGTTGTGTGGATGAGTTTATTGTCGAAACTAATACCCCGATTAAGCCTTAATGCAATATGTGAAAAGCTGTAGTAACAATGACAGATGGTCATGTGGTTTTAATCCTTTGCTGCAACTGCCAGCCCGTAGACAGCTCAGTTTGACATGGTTAGAGAAATCTGCACCCGGCAGCGAAATGTGTAGCGTTCTGGTTAACTCAATCCTCTTAAATCACATAAATTTTAGCAGAAATGCAAAAGTATTTCTCTGGTAACTGTGATTGCTGAATTTCCTGGTTTTAAATTGGAAGCATATCCGTCACCACATCAACAGCATTAGGGTTGGATTTAAGCTTCTTTTAGGGGGTCTTCGTAGTACACAATGAATTGGAAAATGACTTTATATCGGGAGACTAGGGCTGGAGTTTGGAGGGATTGAGTGTGAATTTGGGGGCTCATCTCGCCTATGCCCCTCTTCTGTTAAGCAGTGTCTTAACTTCTTTTTCATGACCTGCGCTAGTGGGATTGATGTTTTTTTCTTCAAATCAGGAGTTCAATGTCCGCGCATGTGAAACAGTATTAAATACTTGACTGAAATTCTACCTTTATTAGTGGCGTTAAATGTACAGTATTTTAATGCAATATGCTTTCAGGCCCAGTGAGAATCTATCATGCGAATAATGCGATTATGAGATTGTTTTTACGATAACCAGCAGAGCTACCTAAAACGAGAGTAATGTCATATCAAATACCTTTCTTTCATTTTTTGTTTATGAATTGTCGCTTCAGAAACAAATATGCTTTTTGTGTACAGCCCTCCAAAGCCCCCCCCCCCGTGGCGACGGGACTGCATGTAACTGTACAAGCTTTGTCTGGAAATGTGACTGTGATTTAGCCATTTATTAGAATCCTATCGTGGGACTGAGTTGCCTCTTGTTAAAGTAAAAGGAATAGTTCTTTTTGTAAGCAGATAGGGAATACGTTTCATGCATTGTTTTTTTGTGTTTCACGACGGATAGCAAAATAGTGTCAAACACTAGCGAGCAATATGCTTTGGGATATATCTTTTAAATACTTTTTGTAGATTTAAGAGATTATTTAGGACACCAACAGTGTTCTTAGTTACTGTGCAGGTTGTGAAAGATGAGAGCCCATCTTTTCGGACATGCTCCGAAAGTTTGTGAATTAATGATATAAAACCCTTTCAAGCTGTGATGATCCCTGGAGGATCGCATAGTTCAACCAATAAAAATAGTCACTTTCTTGGCCTGCAAAACGTAACCACTTTTGTGTGATACGCAACGATTGTCACAGAGAATCTGGGGTATTTAAACAAATGAAGACCTTTTTCGCGCCCCCCTATATGACCCCTTCCCCCAAACGCCTGGTCTGGATCTGCCACTGCATTTACAAAGCTTGCTTTATTCTAAAATTTAAATTATTGTTTGCACAAACGTTTGAGATCAATAAAATTGTGTGAAGACTTGAGGTAAACTGATAATCATAAAATAAAATGATCCGGTAACTTTCAAGTTCGAAACGTACAGATGAATCTCAGGTTTTTGTTTACATATAAACGCCAAATTTGATTATCAAAATCAATTTTCGATTGTTTCAGAGGCGTACTTGCTCTGCGCAGTACTGAAGATTCTTGCTGTGGAAAGACTCCATATTTGTCGAGTACAGCCATTTGCTGCAACAACCAAATATCAGAAAAAACTATTGGTGCGTAAGTTAATCTTTACATTTAGCACATATGGAAAGCAATTTATATTAAATAGCTGAGTAAACAGACACTTTCTTTAGACATTCAANGATACACATGCCTGCACAAGTATAATTTTGAAAGTTTCAACCAACCCTTATTTACAAAATTTCANTTGATTAAAAGTCTCAGTTTTATTATTACTGAAATACATAATAGCATCAACAATGCAGAGGAGAAAANTGCTTTTGGAAGTAACACACAGACCTGAATTATTACCAACAATTTGCTTTCCCAATTTAATATGAAAAAATACATAAAAGGGAACTTATTGCATGTAGCCGGAATGAAAAAACTTGTGTCTCTCAGTAAAAAATGGCTACCCAGAGGCGTTGGGAGTAGGTCAATACATAACGATCAATGAGGAGTTGCGTGATAATCGTTTTACATAAAGTCAACCTTCTGAACATTTTTGCGCAAAAAAGAAATTTGAAATATTAGAGGCAAACAACTGAAAATCTGAAATTGCAAGTGAAAAGTTTGACATGTTTAATACGAAGTTTCTGCAATGCAAGGTATTCGCTATGTCCCAAAAATCCACGCAAGATGTTTCCTTACTTTGTGCAAATAAAACCTAACGCAGTCAACAGCTGCTAGGTAACAATTATAAATCGATAAAAAATTGCCTTAACCTTTTGCTTTTTTGCCTGAAGTATGGTGGGTAAAAACCATTTGACCTACCGGAAATCTAAAACGGGGGTAAAAATGAGACAATATGTAACTATTTCAGATTTCATTTATGGGTTCCCAATTTTAAAAATTAAGTGTTATGATAGAAATCCTTCAACAATACGAAATATATTTTTTAATGGATAAAAAAAGGTAACTCAAAAGTTTCCACATTTTCCCCGATATGTGTCCGTCTTTGAGCAAACGTGTTGGTTGTGCAGCAACGATTGGTAAACCTGCCCCTATGGGTTAAGAATGCAACTTTTAAAAGTTGTTTTTTTTCGTGTTTCAATTCGTTTTTTCCTCAAACCACGATTTCAGAGCCAAACGAAAATGTTTTTTTACATCGATAGAGAATGAAAGTCAAAACGGAACCCCAAACAACTTCCTTACCCCCAATGTATACAAATTGATGTGAAAAAGAGAAGCAAAATCAAATTCCAACATAGTTTTCTATTTCCATAGAACTAAAATTTGATGCTCTGGAAACCCATGGAGTTGCTCTGCAAGGAGGAAGAGATGTGCTTTGAATCACTGGGGGAGGGCGAAAACTCCCAACAATGTTGCAAGTACTTTCTTCAATCGAGCACATTTACTCCCAAAAGGCCAAACATGGGGGCGTCAAATATTCGGTCTTTTGCGAGTAGATGTGCTGCATTGAAGAAAATTTGTTCGAACATGGGTCGCCAAACTTGTTTCTTACCCCGGGCGCCATCTATCTTGGGTACACCAATGGCTTTGGCAAAACGTTTTTGTATGGAGTAGCGATGAAAAGAAGAAGTGCAGTAACAAAAAATATTTCTTTAACTTCGGTTAATAAAAGCGAAGACAAACCATCGCCAATTATTTGATGAAATCCAAAACCAAATATTAATACAACGGTAACAGGGTATGAATACAGCACAAAAAAATAATCATTATGAAGTTGCTAAAAAACTCATGGTGCATAAACTTGTTTTTTCTTACATATTCTTTGCTGTAAATGATGTAATCACAGACTTATGCAGATGTATTCGAAACCTGATCGTAAGAACAAGGATCCAAGTTATCTATTCAGCTGAAAAATGTTAATGCATAAATAAAAATATTCTACGTGCAAAAACGTTTTGAGGTAAAAACATAATCAATTTGTTATCATTTTGGACAGAGTTCGTAAAAGATTGGAATTTTGAAAAACGAATATTTCTTGCAATTCTTCATTTCATTCTTGTGGGGAGGGTCGTAGGAGCAGCAGCCGTAGTATTAGAAATGCTTCACAGATTTCAGCAATTGCAGAAAGTTCTGCTGGCTCCACACCAAGACGGGTCAAAACAAGGTCGGAGATGTAGTCACGCCACTTGGTCTTGGACGACCTCTGGGCAGCTTTCCGGTGGATGTTGCCAGGCCTTGCCTCGCCAATCTTTCCTGGGACATGCTGGTCACATGACTGAACCAACGTAGCTGAGAACTCTCTATTCGGAGGAGAACTGGCTTGACATTCAGGGTTTTACGTATTTCACAGCTGTGCACTTCGTCGCAAAGTTTCTTGCAAATCTTTTAGCATTTAATCTCGAATACATGGCAGCAAGCTGAAACAGTGCTTGACTTGCTCAAAAGAAGAATTAATAAATGCAGGCAAAAATGGAATTTGAAATTTCGCTGTTTCATTACCTTAAGTTCTTTACATGTTCAAAAACCGATAGCAAAGCCATGCGGTTATTAATTTCCCAGTCAGTACCATTACGCATATTTTCGGCGAAGATATTTTTCTTCCAAAAGTCTGGTCCTAAGTGGTTCTGAAGTTATAGTGGAAACAGCAAAAGAACTCCTTGAATGATTTGTTATTTTAGTGATTTGTACTTTTCATATAAATTTTGTCCCTGTATTAAAAATTCAACCTTAAAGTTGCAGAGAACAAATTGTTTATGATTAGAAATGAAAGGCTTTTCAATTTGTCTCCTTCCAATCAACAGGGTTGACCATGAGACATATTTATCTGTCCCATTCCCATCCCATAGCAATTTATGCCTGTCCCATCTCATCCCATCCCATAGGACGTTTCCCATGGGATTCCCATAGGAATGGCATTCCCATGGACAAGCCTAGGGTTGTCCATGGGACATATTTATCTGTCCCATTCCCATCTCATCTCATAGTAATTTATGCCTGTCCCATCCCATGGGACGTTTCCCGTGGGATTCCCATAGGAATGACATTCCCGTGGGCAAGCCTGCCAATCAACATCTTAACGATCTGCTTTGTCCAAAGCAATTCTGGTTACGCTTTTAGTAATTCGTAGACAAAATATTACTTAAAAAAGTCGTGAGGCAAAGTCTGGTGTACTTCTTATCGATAGTTTCATTTCATTCAGTCGTATTGGTGATGCTATAGTGAAAACATAGTACGTTAGTGAAGTATCACAAACATCCAATTAAAAAAATAAAATCATAAGCAGAAAGTTGTATTGATTCCTTACTTTAACTCTACAAGTTCCTTTAAAGGAGACACTTGCTGCAACGGACAACCTTACTTTAAGAATGGAGGTAGAGAAGATGGAAAGAAAACGATTTGTTGCCCCAACGGTCCATTCGGACCTTTTAAAACACCGCGATGTTGCGGCGGAGAAGGCTATGACGTGCAGGGAGGAACAGTCTGCTGTGTTGGACGAGTTTTCGGAAAGTTTAGGTGCAAAAGTGGTGTTTTTCTTTTATCCTTGTTCTTTTTGAATATTTGATGTTTTATTTATGGTTACCTCTCAAAATTTAATGCACTTTTACGCACATCGTCGGGAAAGACTTGACTGGCAATTGCGGTAAAAATAATACGTTTGCGGTATTACGTATACAGTAAACAATTTCCTGTTGCATGAATGCTGGATCTGAAGCCAGTACTGTATCCTAACAACATGCTGATCAGCTTATTTCTAAGACAGGTGGCCATCGTGTTGTGTGGATGTTGGCTACGACGCTTCAACGCATACATGCTGCGGGTCGACTGTACTACCAAACCCTCACGGCTCTCGACAGACAGGATGCTGCGGCGATCTCCCGTACGACAAACTCACTGAGCTTTGTTGCAGCGGTGCCAATGTGACCATACCTTCGGGTAAATGTTTCGAAACTTTTTAAAAAGGCAACGCTTAAACAAACGTAGCTTTTCAATTCCTTCAATAATGAAGATCAAAGCAATCTGTGCTGCAATATTATATTTGGAAAGACACGCTTGAAGCCCACAGTGTGCAATACCAATAAACTTTAAGGTTCAGTAGTGCTGCACTCCAACGTTTAAATCATAGGTTCCCAACCTTTTTGGAGTTGGTACCCCTTTCATAAAAATACGGTGACTTTCGCACCCCCTCGTTTTACAAAAAGCTGGAAATCACAAAAACAGTGCGATTTTGTCCCATTTTCATTTTTGAAATTACTATTCGTAAAACATACTGACAACATAGCATAAAATATTAAATCGTACTGTTCAACTTTCATATCTTACTGAAGTTATTGTACATTAGAAACAAACCTAGTGACCCTTCTGTTGCTGCTTATCTGAAATTATCCGCTCATACCTTGGCACATATTTACTCAGAGCCACGCGNAAATCNGTCGAGGATTCAAATGGTTCCGATTTTTTTTCAAATAATAGCGAGGAAAGTCCAGATTTGCAAAAATATATTGTTGCAAATGGCGCTACAATAGACAGGGCTTTTTTACTCAATTTCATGTAATTTTGCATGGTGGAACAGCAGAAACTTTTCAGTTTTGTGACATCGAACAACAATCTCGCCATAATTGGCCATAAAAATTCAAACGTTACACTCACAACGCGCTTACAATCGCATCACCGGTCATCTCCATCGTGGTAACCGCAGCGTGAAGCAGAAATAGCGTACACGCATTCAGCGATTTAAATTGTTAAATTAGTAAGGTTAGCTGGATAATGTTCTTTTGAGTACTAGCACTTGCAAGCTTTCATAAAACTCGGTTCTTTTGAAAAAAGTACATCCAAGAGCATACAAACCCTCACCCTTGACAATCGCATTTCGGACCCCCGAAAATCTTGTTTCAGACCCCAGGGGTTCTGGAACCCCCGGTTGGGAAGCGCTGGTGTAAGTGGTTGATTGGTTCAGGCTGAGACAGCCATCCAATGTCTTGATGTGTCGATTGCTTAATTTAGTTGGTGTCTGGTACACCTCTAGTATCCGGCAATGTTGCTTTAAGATTTAGATTCAATACCAAGTGATAAGATTTAAAAGCATGGATGCTGTCGAATAAAATGCACATTTCTCTTTGAGTAATGAACAGTCATAGTAAAACAAGATGTGTTTTCGAGTTGCAATCCGCTGCCACTTTTCTGCAGGAGTATTTTCTAGTAATGTCAGTGTTTGCTTAGGAAATGCGATTTCATACACCACGGTCATTTGAACACTTAGGTATGGCATAGTATCCACATATAACAGAGACAAGGTGAGCGCGCCGCACTTTGTTCTGCCGAACTAGGGCAAGTTTTTGTTGCAGTAACAAAGCGAGAAAGTTGCATTTATTTTCAGCGAAAGTTGCATTTATGCGCTGTAAGTTGCATTTATGCGCA
>JGI24158J21664_10001325_pt1 | contig 27481 bp, 19 predicted proteins | sample Ectturendosymbi3_FD_21664 | JGI IMG/M metagenome (IMG submission 21664) | reverse complement strand
GACATTATCAAATGCCTGAATGCTTCTATGTTAACAACTGCGGTTTTTGAGCTCGTGCAACAGTTTTATCATGCTATAGAAATTGCTAATGTAGCCGATGGGTTCAGCGCTTGCGCAGATCAGCCTTAGCAGACAAAATAAAGTAAAATTGTTTCGGATAAAGTGAACTATCACGGAGCACAATCTTAAACATGCGTAGTGCACGAAATGTCTGCAGAAAGTGGTGAGATGGTTTCTGGACGCAGACGATAACGGAGATTCCCTCCGAAATCTAATTATTACTTTTTGGCCCATTTACAATGTTCCTTCAAATTTCCATGCAAATTCATGCCGTGGTATTTGCATTAAGTCGACAAATTAACAAGCAAAAAGTATGCGAAAACAATTAATCCCCTTTACGCAGGTAATAAAGTTTTGTAAAATATTAAACTCAAGCGGGAGGGTTTAACCCTGAACCCCTGTTGCGCACACCCAGGGCCGACCTTAAGCTGATGCAGCTGCATTGGGTCCCGCGCCATGTTGTTTGGGTAGATTGTTCATCTTTGATAGATACACCTTGCGCTTGAGAATTCAGTAGAAACGCCACATAAATTTCATTGTCAGCAAAGAACGCTCTCGTCAGAACTGGCAAATTTCCTTTCGAACGTTAGCCAACGTGCTCAATTCTCGTGTTAGATCTGAACTGTAATCTGCGCTTTACCACGATCGTAACACGGTTGACTGAACACGATGACGTCATAAAATCACCGCTCAGAGAGACCCCGCGCCCAGGTCTTGCATTGGGCCCCGCATCTGCTAGGGCCGGCCCTGCGCACGCCAGTGCATATAAACTATCAGCGCTCCCAGCTAGGATATCGGAGGAAAATATAATCAACGCTACGACACAGCAGTTCATAAGCGCAAAAATATCAGGCTGCACGTTACAACAGGGAGTAAAACACACTCATCAATGCGTCCGAGCAATTTACTGCTGCAAAATGAGGCTGCGCTGATGTCTTGTCGAATACGAGCAGTCGAGCAAAGGAAATGTGTAGCTGGACCGGCTGGCGCACACCCCGGTTTGCAAGATCGAATCTTGCAAAACTACACAAGAATTGAGAATATGCATGAAGTGCGCAAGAAAACTTTCAATTTTTTATTATGCACAGAAGTCCATCTTCTTGCGCAGGTAATAAACATCAGCCTCATTAATCTCCTTTGCGCAGGTAATAAAGTTTTGTAAAACATCATGCTCAAGGGGAGGGTTGAACCCCAATCCCCCTCCCCTTGCGTACGCCCTTTTTTCTGACAGTATACCACACAGAGTAAAATCTAGGACAGAAGCAGTTATACATCTTTCACGGTCTCTACAAACTTGAAAAATACTAAAAATTATTTTATCGAAGCTAAAATTTATAAACTAACAGAATCAGTGATACTACACCAAACTCTGTTTCAACATCAACTTGGCTATGTGTGGCCTTCCATCAAACATAAAAAGCTCTTCAGACAAAACGTGACAAACATCACTTTTATTTTTGAAACCTCTCCAATACAAAACCTAAAGAGAAAAAAGTGGGGGAACATGGCATATTATGTCCCCCCGTCTGAAAAAGTGGGGGGACAGGTCCCCCACCAAATTGCGCCCATGGTGCTATCCGATATCCGGATAAAATTCTGTCGGTTGCCGGATAAAAAAGTATCGTTACTGAGGCGTTTTACGCTTTTTTAGAAAGTTTAGATACTCATACGGGCGACCTAGTTCTACTAAAATCACGTAATTGTTATTTTTACAGAAGGTGCTTTCGCCTTGTAAGGTTAATTCTGCGTTGTGCTTCAGAAGACACGCGTTGCAGAAGCAGTCAAAAGTAAAAATGAATGATTTTTTTCATATACATACGCAGTGCATGTGTGTATATTTACCATAAAACTGTATCATGAGTTAGCAATCACTTCACTACGCAAATCTCGTGAAATCAATTGTCTAGCAATTAGCGGTAATAATTATCCGGTTAGCTAAACTGCAAATATGCAGATACAGTAGCCTATATACGCTATCCGGACAGTAAAATGTATTGATATCCGAAACAACCTTAGTTCAAACGAAGAGCAGTCGTGCTCAGCAGCAACCTTGGTACCATGTGCGTCGGACGGATTTTTTCCAGGGGGGGCTCGAGGGGATTTTTCGAATAAGTTTCTAGTGGGAGGGCTAAAAGTGATTAAATTTTGTTTTTTCCCATTAGAAACAAAGAAAACAACCTTTTTTGCTGAACGTTTATAAATCCAAGGGCGGCCTTCCGACGCCCATGCGTACATTGCCTAACCGCATGAATAAGAAGTCAAAAAAACGACCGCACCCTTCAATTTTCGCCCTTTGCTTGACATCAAGCATAGCATTAAAACAACAAGTAGGCTACATGATCCTAACGCCGAAAAATGCGACGGAAACCCTAGCCAAGAAAACACTTCTTTTACAAAATGTCCCTCATGTTCCGCTTTGAAAATAACCTAGGAACTAACGCGGACGTTGACCTTGAACAAACCAGAGTAGCTTAGCTACATGTCAAGAACTAGTGCATTTCCCTACTTCCGTCTTTGTCTCTCCTCGTAAGCACCCTGCGCAAAAGTCCTTACTCTTCTTAAAACAATCTGAACAAATTGCGTATCTTGCTAAAACTTCCAAAACTTATATCATTTTGGCCTAAACTTGTCTAGGATTTCTAAAATACAACGTTGCTTATTACCGCCCACTGAAGCAAACATCTGTTGCAATCGGTGCTTTGGGCAAAACATTTTCCCGAACACACGAATCTTAAATAAACAACAAGAGTTAGTTTCGTAATGGACGTAGAGCGCGATTATTTCAAGGGGTGGTTGAACAAGAACATATTCCAGACGCTGTTTATTTTCATGGAAGAATTTAAAAAATAAAGATGCAGACAAAGCACATCAAAAAGCGATAGCAACAATAAGTAGCAATGAAACGGTTTTCGAGCTTGCAGGGGCAGTGAGCAACAGGGTCAGCTATGGTGCTGGAGCCACTGGTAAGGTTAGCAGCAATTCACTTGAGTTTGAAATTTACACTGAAAGGTCTCAAACGATTTTCATTCCTTCCGTGTAAACGCAGGAAGGAAAGTTGGTTTGAATAAGTAATGAGTGAATGAACGGAGACACCTTTATGGAAAATACACAAAATATTAAAAGTTCATATTAGAAGCACACGGTGGGTCAAATTACCGCTACTATCATTTCAAAATTAAGGCAACAACTACGGGCAGAGTTTTTTAATGTGTTTTGAGGGACAGAAACGGTCTCTTAAAACACCGCAGAAACTAGCTTTGCTACCACCATCAAAATACATTAAAACATTGTTTTATGACCACCTCGGGATTCAGGCAAAATAGTTGCAGTCTCTCAAAATACTTTACGGTCAGTAAGGTCAAGCCTTAAAAAAAACAAAAACGTGACCACAGGTGACACAGGGCGCTTACCCCTGAAATAATTTCGCCACCGCCGTAAACTTCACCTTGTCCTGCGGTTTTGTTCATAATTTTTAACATGAAATTTCCATTTTCAGCTTGTCAACTGCGGAAATGACATCATCGGAAAGATAACATTAATTACTCGCACGTCCACACAAAGACGAGCAGTGGTGACGAAACAGCGCAACTACGTCAACACATCGATCAGTAGCTTTCGCTGTACGAACGCCCGCTCTCGTTTCTTTCGCCCTCCTCTGGGACGTCATCGTTCTCGTTCTCATCCTCTGACGACGACTGTGTAGCGGGTGCTTGCGATAAAATCTCCTCGCCTGAAAGACGAAAAAAGACGCCGCGTGTCGTGGGGGGGTGCCGTCGACAGAACGATGAAGCACTGACGCAGTTCGATCACGGCTGCGTTGACTATGACGTCACTGACTGGCAGGGAGGCGCGGACCGCTTCGTACAAAGCGAGGCCGGAAATTGCTTTTGCAGCGAAGTTGCACTTTTTTGAATAAGAAAAAATCGTCCGTGCTTTTTAGTGCACAAAGACAGATCGTCGCAAGGCGTGTCGCCTCTACCGAGTTAAAAATTTTGTGGAGGTCACATACGCTGCGAATGCGTAGTTTGCGTGACAGAAATCTACTCCGGAAGACAACAGGTTAGGACGATTCGATCAGTCGGGTGCGCAAATGCAAAAACGCACAAAATGGCTTTAAACCACAAGAAGTGCTGGTGCAGTACTTTGCATGTGTCAGAAACTAGAACCCTCATGGAAGAAGTATATGAAAGCTTGTTTATGAAAAAATGTCCTTGTTTACATCAAAGTTTTAAAAAAATACGAGAAAAAATTAGAATAAGGAATATAAGCATGTACGCTTAATCCAGAGACAAAACACGCAACGACACCATTTTCGGTCAATGTTTTTATACAGACGCCACAGTACTTGCGGATATACTCGTATTACAAACGGGTTGCCAAGGATATCCGAATGTACCTTGCAGGTTTCTGTTTTTAAGGTTTCCGAGCCAAAATGCTTCGTGACAGTTGTGCAGAACAAGCAAGGCTTTAACGCGAAAAACGAACGTTTCCAAGCAACGCTTCAGTGCTGGAACGTGATTGGTCAAGGATGAATCTTTCAAAACCTGCAACAAGGGCAGTTTTTTATTTGATGCATCGGACGAGATCCGGAATGGACATCGCACATGAATCAAAGAACAAAAAAGAAAAACACTCACAGCTTCCGATTTACGACTTGCAAATAAAAAGAGCAATGCTTCATACAGTGCAACTGGTCGACATTAGTCGCAGCTAGCTGAAATCAGCCACCGCCTTGAAAATTACAGCAAAAGATCGAAGTACTGCAACAACTTATTCTTGTATGTAAAAGTTAAATTCCTTAACTAGGTCGGCGTCTTTCACAACAGTTATCAACCCATGAACCGCAGAAAGACAAGGAAAAATCTACCTGTGCACCTTGGTAAGGTATAGATTGGATCAAAAATGTGCATTTTTCAAGCGGGCAATTGTAATCCACTATATTGTTCTTTGTTAAATTGAAAAACAAGCGCCATTTTTAAGCACAGCCCATGTCTTCAAGCGAAATATGGCGATCCTCCTCTATAAAAAGCTTACGCTTGATAATCACGAACGGAAAGCCTAACAAGAAACAAGTCACACATGAAACAGAACCGAGTTTATGAATCATAGCATATGCCCTGCCAGACGAACGGTAGCCCTGCGTTATCCTGCAGCCGAGTGATGTAACCACCCTATCGGAGCACTTTGGTTGAAAACAACGCAAGCAGTCATGCTAACCTTGGAATGGCACGTCAGGTGCTGTAACTGACGTGTGCTGCCTTGTATCTTTTTCAGCAAGCTGATGACGTCGTCCTGGTGTTCTCGAAACGTCACTTCGCAGGCGGGGATTCCAGTTCGTATAAAACTCTAAAAAAGTCAAGATGATCGTCCGTTACGCATTCGCAGCTGTTTTGTGGCGCGAAACAGGTCAGGAATTTTTTCATGAAAACCTTATAACAATTGCTATTTCCAAGGAATAGTAAACGGAAAAATCGCAGGTTACAAATGAAGTACCGCACAAAAGATGGGAGAAAAAGTTGATGAGTCAGACATTAGCGTTAAACGCACGCGGTCTTTGCATTCGCTGAATACATCGCAAGTAAATAGCGGTAACAACAACCAGTTTGCCTTTCATCCAGGCACCACGCTTGTTCTCACCAAGTGTGACTCCGTTAGTGCATGTTTGATCAAACCGTTCGCCTAGTGCCCAGCGCCGACATAATCGCGACCGTCATTTTTCGAATAGGAAAAGTATTTCGGCGACGGAAGAGGTCGCAATGAAATACGGAAGTGAATTGCAATCTAATGCGATTTTACATAAAAGCGCAGACGTTGCGGGTGTTAAAACGTTAATTTCTAGCAGGGTTCGTTTTCTTTATAACGTTCATTCGAATAGCACGTGTGAATCGAAAATGTTTAATTCAACATCTTAAAAGCGTTGCACGACATCAAACTGATCGGACTATACTCGAACCAACCTCTACTATTGACTTCGCGTACTTTAACGCTGGCGACACGGTGGTGCGGGATGGGAAGGACTTGAGCACACGAATAAGAAGATCCAAAACCTGAGATTCACATTGAAATATGACCACAATGGAGCGAAGAAACCACCAAATTTTGTATGTTCAAAAAAATTTTTAAAACAACATGTTTATTGTATTCGGCACTGCCAGAAATGAGACACACTCGCTTTGTGCTGCGTTACTCTGACGGTTTTCGTTCCGTTCCTCGCATCCAATGAGGTGAGCGAGCGCTCATCGAATGCGTTTGTGCTGAATTCGAAAACGAGCATTTGCACGGAAGAATGCGCGACGGTGATGCGCACAGACTAAAGCACCGATGAAGTATCGTGACGATTGCTTATCAAACAGTTTCTGAAAGTTGCAATCAAAAAATCCGTTTGATCCGGAAACGTAACGACTCATCAACTATATTCGCGTAGCTTCGGAATGAATTTCGTGACTAAGTTTGCGGTCGAATCAGCGCTGTTTGTGGAAGGTTTCTGGGACAAAGGGCCTGCAGCTGCTGAAAACCAGCGAGTGTCAGAAACAGTTTTAATTCCCTTCTTCTTTTATCTGAATCTCGCCCTTGATTTTTTGAAACTGCACGACATCAACGAAACGACGACAGGCAAAATTGCACAGCATGAGAGCGATTAACATTGTTGTAATTATTAAGATTATTTTCAAAGATTAATACGACAAACATGGCGCGAATGATACACCAGCCACTGACGCTCGTAATTTACGTGAGCGTTTAACGAACAGTGCGTCTCGTAAATCAACACGATTTTCCAGCTACTTCAGGGCGTCCTCCACTCATGGAGTGATGCTACAACGCTTCTTTATACAGCATCTCTGCACAACAAAGAGATAAAGTAGAAGAGGGAAAATACGAGAGGAAAAAGTACACAAATAACAAAGAACGCAGGTTGTTTTTACTTATTCAAGTGCAATAAATTAGATAGTTCACACGCATGGATTTGCCGTATAAACAGATATTTCGCTGTATGACTGCGACTTACATACAGTATATGTATAAACAGTTAATGTAGATATTAATGTTAAGGAAAACAAGGTCGTTGCAACAATGTCGTCATAGCAACTCATCTAACAATTATTTCGAAACCAAACCTTGACTACTTCACTCCATTGCAAAAGCAGGTCGACGTTCTGTATTGCCGTACGCGAAGTGTTTGCGTTGCTTGGTGGTTTAATGGACGACGCTTCCTCGCTTAGAACTTCCAGCATCACTGAAACAACCAAAAGGCGGAAAATTCAAATGCTGGAGTTAAAAAACTTGTCAGTGTCCAAATGTTCCGCCCTGGAAAGAGAGCAACCATATTCACGAGGGCGCGAGGGCTTCAGTCTTATGATTCTAAATTAGACAATTTACGACAGACAGTTGTTACAACGGTTTCGCATTGGTTTTCTTAACGAAGTCCCGTCACTTAAGCTTCAAGCTGTCGCGAGTATTTCACTCCGCTACAACTGCAAACAGGGTAAGCCGTTTCAGTTGAAGTTAACTGTTGTTGAAGTTCCCACCTAGGAAATTTGCTCTTTCTACAATTTTTCACGAACTAATTTGTGAGCTTACATTTTTCCAGATCAACTTCTCGAGCAGATGAACAGTTCGCACTTGGAAGTCCACACAGTTCCAATTCGAGAAAAAACTCTAGGCCACAATTTCAGACAACGCTTCTCTGACCTTTGTAGAAAACGTAGAAGTTGGATTTTGTGAGGAGTGGATAATTGACTTGATCGCCCTCCTCATCGCCATCGTCCTGAGACCGCGAGGTGAGCAGCTGAGAAAGACTGTTCTGCAGGAAAGTCTCGACGCAGCCGAGCGGATCGTCGTTATGCTTGAGGTGCGACGCGAAGACGCCAGACAAGATGACGTTGACTTTGATCGGCTTGTCTGCGCGAACGCGAGAGCAGCAGGTTGACACCAGACACGTGCATTTGACACTAGCTGCAAGCATCTCTCAGCAAGCGCCGAACGCCGTCGGCTGCTCACAACTTTGCAGGTTGCAAAATCAAAGCTTTGCTTGCGTTTGCAGCGCGCTGGCCGCAAAATATCCAACAGACCTTTACCTTGATGCCTGATATCGTGCAACACCACTTCCTGTTTGTATTCCTGTGCAATGCAATACGCAGTAAGCCGAAATTTCGAACTTCAACGCTCCATGCGGTGTAGAGACTTCGCTGCACTTGATGATGGTCAAGTTCGAATGTAAAGTCAAACTCAAGGTAGAATCGCAATGCATTACGAACACAGACACTGACTTTCGTGGCCAATTTGAACGCAATCAAGCCTACACCATGCAAAATCACTCCCATCTTTTCGCTCATAGTGTCTTAAAATCAACTTTAACAGAACCGCCACAGACAACGCAATGCACTAAGAAAGCATCATTTCGACAAAAAAAGCTTGGTCCCTTTATTCATCAGCGTTGACGTACCGACAAAAGTGCAGTCGCTCCAGTCGCGCAGAAGAAACTCGTTGGCAACACTGCTGATCTTCTTCGCCATCCACGACTGCTGACTTTTGCGGCCGGCGGCCAGTTCACGCAACGCGACCATGATCTTGAGGAGTGCATGAGCGGCCGCGGACGAAGACACCGCGGGGGCGAGGCTGGCCAAGTATCGGAAGCTGGATGAGAGCGCACCTGCCTGGTCGTTTGATCCAGTTCGCTTTTTGGCACCGTTTGCCGTTTGCGTAAGGAAGGTTGTCACAAGACTGAAACACAGACATAAGATTAAATTCACAACTTGACCTCTGACCTTCACTTAAACATTTTAACCCTTGACGAACTCGCGTTACTGCACTGGCATATCAAAGGATTTTACGAGCAACTGATTTCCGGACTGCTAAATCCGCTGTAAAGCAGTGAAAGAGCCTGTCCAGTGCGCTGGTAAGAACGGTTGGAAGTGACTAAGTATGACGCTCACTCATGCTCGCCGCAATGACGCGAGTTTATGGTCACTAATGCTCTTGCTTCACTCTACAGAGCGTGCAGCTTTGGATCTGTACGGCAAGGCCTCGTATTCTGAGCACTGTAGCTCAACACTTCGGTGTACAACTCCCATCAAGTTAAAGTGACGCCGTGAATTAACTCTGTAAACCCCTGAAACAGTTTGAACGTTGTTTACGATTGAAAATATTCTACATTTTAACCGGATGTACGTAAAAAGGCATTTACGCACTATCCGTAAACTACTAAAACTAAAGTAACTCATTACATTTACCAATTAACGTGCATTGTCAATGAGCCTGGGTGGTGTTGTGAGCGTGCTGGCACATTCCCAAAAGTTGCAATATCTAACAAGCATTGTTGCTCAGCAGCCTTTTCCAACTTTCGCTGAACTATCACCTCCTCGGTAAACCTTTTGAACTGAAACTTTTTAAACAGCACAGGAAGCGTACGATTTAAGCCCAGGCTACAAACAGAAGGGAAACAGGACAATGGTTTTCATAAAGGCGTAAAAAATCATCACGTTTCGTAGTTTTTCGGTGATATGGAAGATTTCCCCTCCGGGAACATTTTGTTAAGCTAAAAAGTTTTGCTTTGTTGCGAACTTGGGTCATTAGTTGCAGCAGGGCTTTCTTATTTGATATGCTCCTCTCTATGGTGACGTTTTCACATGAACAGCATTTTGTTTTGCGATTCAGTTGGTATACATTTATGTTCGTCCCACTATGTCGCTGAGAAAACCCAGTGTGGTCAGCCATTTTACGTTTGTAAGACACCAACACCCGCACCGCGATAGCTGCAGCATATAGTCACCTATTAACTGATGCCATTGAAAACCTCGGCGCGAACCTTGCGCTTGGGAACTTCCTGCAGCTCCTATGAACGCCGGTGGAAGCTCATGAACGTCAAGCACAAGGTTTCCACCACTGTCATTCATTTTGGAGGAACAACTGCGTGCTACATTCACTTCTACATTTCCGAGACAACTTACGATTCAAGCACTATTCCCAAAGACACGAACTTACTAAAAATTATTCAAGAAAAACAACGGACGTTAATTAGTCGATTACTGCAGTTTGCCGTCATCTCCAGGGAGTATTATAGACTCGAAGGCATTTTTGTAAAAAAAACAAGATATATCGTTCCACATACTAACGATGCACGTGGAGCGATTCAATTTTATCCGGAATAGCCAGGCGTCATTCATGAACCACATGTGAGCGTCCCGACCCTTTGCCACTGATCGTCTCTCCCCAGCCCTATTTTTCCAAAATCTTATTTTAAACTTCTGCAATTTTTGTTTTTTTCACTCAAAATCCATTGCACCCTCGGACTTTCGGTCGATAGCAATCTTACGTTTAGTGCCAGTGTTCACAGGCGCAGGGAAAACAGGGCAGCGAGTGCTGTGGAAATGAACGAACTATAGAGAAGCACTAGCTCAAGTTTCACAGTTACACTGTTTAAATAAGTGTTTCACAAAAAACGTTTCACAATTCGAAAAAATGAAACAAGCAGCTGCTTTTTGAGCTAAAACGAACTTGGTGCAACAGCAGAAACACAGTCAGCTGAAAAACTTCCGTGTAAATGAACATTAAACATAGGAGCGGAAACACGTGATAATTGCCTTGACAGGGGTGATACCCTCTCCGCTGGGAAACATTTTTGCACAGGAAGGTGAAAGAATCCAATAAGACAAATAGCATCCTATGAAGCAGCCTCTTCAAAGATTTGTACTTGATCAGATAATTTATCAATTCACCGTGTCACATTCGGTTTATGTTGGAAAGATAAAAAAAATTTGAAAGTTACTCACCTTTCGTTCCCACTTGACTTCAGCCACGACGTTAAACACAGCAACGTTTCCAGAGTTAGTTCAAGACAGTGAGAAGAGACTTCGTGTTGCCGGATAAATAACCCGGATGTGTCGGAGACCATGCTTGCGTCAGGGTCTTCTGGCTTCGACGATGCGTTCTGGATTACGACATGCATTGAATCATTTCAAGTGGACTTAACTTGCACGAAGTTCACGCTGAACGCTGAATTTTCTCTTATTTACATTTGCTGTACCGACTGTTCCGAGACTAAGCACCGAAAAATTAACTTAGGGTGGAGCGTCTCAGAGATATTGAATAAACTTGCAATTTTTCAATACGCTTAGAGTCTGAAGAAATCTGAACCTAAAATTTTAAATCACGCAAACGACATCAAATCACTTTAACACAGGGGTCCTCAACCTGGGATACATTTGCCTATCTGATGGGGTACAATTAAAGTTAGCAATAGAAGGGAAAAACATTATATTATTTATTTCCAAATATTTATACATGTATCAGTTAATACTATTTTCAAAAATCATTATATGCTTGTTGTTAAATATAGCGTACTGTATCATGTTAGCCATGATACAACGATTGTGAAAAGAGTCGATCAACTTTTAATAGAACCTTTAGATAAAGTTCTATTAAAAATTCAGTGGATTTGTGATTCTACTCAAGACTATTTGTCATAAGACATTCCAGAGGTACATGCTCATCTGTCGAAATGCTGAAGGGGTTCATGATCAGAGAAAGGTTGGATACCCCTGCGTTACCAAAAAGAAATAGGATGATTTATCACAAAGCACGCATATCGCTCTAACGCCTATGATAAAAATTAACATGCTTACAACTAACATTCAAATTCTCTATCACATCGTTCAAGTGACGACACAAATGTGGTATAAGGTCAATTGTCCGTTGCGCAACTTCTTTTGGCGGCATTCTGTTTATCTTCTCAAAGCTGGCATCAGACTTGCTATGGCGACCGAACCCAGCAGGAAGTTTCGATGACGTCAAGCGATGTGTGACCTTCATCTTGAGATCTTGTATCAAAAAGTCCAGGTGCTTTGGCAGAAGGTGAGGGTCTGCATCGTAAAAAAGTTATTGTTTTTCAAAAGTTTTGCATTAATTTAAGCTAACAATGCCGTAAACTTTATCAAAACACTTAAGACTCCACACAAACACGAGGTGAATGCCGTGAGAACGCTGAAACGTTTGGACAAGATTAAAGAGTACTGCTGATACCTTGAACTTTAAAAGTTTTGCTGCGAGCGAACTTCGATTACAGCAAAAATACAATTAAAAAGAATGGTAAAACTAGCAGTGGAACGTTGTGCGGAACTGTACTAAACTTTAAAAATAATGTCGACGTTTCAGCCAGCTGTCTACAGCCGGAAACATTTTGCAAACTGTTTCGAAGCTTTATAACATTTGCGCACAAGATTTTATGATTGTTAACCTATTTGTTGGTTCTCAAATGTTTTATGTAATGTAACAGTAAAACTGCCTTTTTCATTGAAAAAATACAGAGTTTCACTTATTTTTCACCTGCATCATCGTCATCTCCACTTTCGTTAAAATGCACAGGATATCGAAGAAGACGAAGGACGTCGAAGCTCATTTCGCGCAGGTGATGACGTAGCGTGGAGGGGTCGAATTGGGGGGAGGAGCCAGCAGCCTTCTTCTCCTTGGTCTGTTTCGAGGGTGCGGCGCTGGGAGATATGCTCTTGTCCAAATTCTTAGCGCCCTTTCCGCTCCCGCCGCTGCTGCCAGAAGCCTTCATCTTGCTCACGGCCGGCTCCGTGACGCTGGGCGATAGGAGGGGCGGCAGATAGCCGGACGGGGCGTAGCGCAGCAACGTTTCGATGGTGGTCTGGATCTCGCAGACAGCTTTCAAGCGACTGAGGACGCTCACTTCAATGTCTTCGTCCGTCTCGGGGCTAAACACGGACAGGAGCTCGCGAAACCAGTTGGCAGTGACAAACATCGTGTCCAGAACGGAAATGACGTGGTCATCGGGAAGTTCGAGAAGGGCGCTTTTGTCCTCGTACTTGGCGCTGTGGATGTAAAGGGGACAGCACAGCAGGGCATCGATCTCGCCCAGTGAGCCTTTGCTTATGCGCTCGAGGGTCGCTATGGCGCGAAAAAGGGAGCAAAGCAAGGAGGGCGCCAGCTGTTTCGACCCGACACAATTGGACCCATGGGGGAGAACGGCAACCGCATTCTCTTTCAGTTCTTCGTCCGCAAGCAGTCCGAGCCGGAAGCAATGGTCCAGGCGGGCGGAAGTGCTCGTAGCCGGAGGATGATTGACGTTGCCGAGGAATTGCTCGTGCAGTTTGGTTCTGGCGTCGCCACTTAACTTTTTCAGAAGCGAATCGGGTATTTTGGCGCAGCCGCCAAACGTGACGTGGATCTCGTCGTAGAACAGCGACCAGCCGACCAAGTTGCTTCTCAGCACGTAGTTCAAGTTTTGTAGCAGGGACTTCATCTCTGCCGCGCAGTCGAAACTTCCGTCCGCGTTCATGCGCGACAAGGCCAGCAATGCGGTAACGGAGCCAATGATGCCGATGTGGCGATACCTGAAAATACGGTTCTTTTAACACTGATTTTATTCATTTTATCTGATACATGGCGAGCGGTGATACCACAGATGTTTTGCTAAACTAACCCGAAAGCAAGCACTAATCGAACGTAAGTGCTCAATATACACTAACAAACGCATCAAAAAATATATTAAATCTAAACCATCTGTCAGTGCCGATCTGAGTTTTTTTTTCGGTCATAGGCCGAATTTTTTTTAATGACCAAAAAAAATGAGTCAATTTGGTCATATTACTGAAAAGGTAGCCTGCTGAATACTGTTACGGTGAGTTGTAATACTGCTACGGGGCAAATGACCGAAATGTCTCAGCGAAAAATAAAACTCAGGTGCTGATCGATTTTTCTCGCGACACAGAAACACGCATCACTACGACCTTGTTGCTCTGTTACATCATAGAATGTGATTGTTACATACATTTAGTACCTACAAGTATGCGAAAGACTCCGAGCGATTTCGATCGAAATAACCGCAGATATGAACAAAAATTGTATCACAATCCATTGACAATCGCTTTAAAGAAACCAAAGAAATTTAAATCTTCACCGATCGGAAGCGTGCGCGAGTTGTTTCTGCAACATCATGTGAATCTCGTCCCTCATACTCAGAGTGACGACGTCATCAGATGGATTAAACGCCAGACAACTGAGCACTGTGTACGACTGGCGAACCTGAGATACACAAACAGTTCTGAAATGCAACCATTAACAAACGGCAGAGTGTTAACTTCAGCAAAATCAATGTATCAACACAAGGTCGGCGCGCGCCCACTAGGCAAAATACTGCAGGAAAATGCGCCCCCCCCCCTCTTCCAGAAGTTTTATGTTGCGACATCCCTGGTCTCTGTTGCCGCCAAAGCAATATTTAAATGTGTTTCCGACTTTTTACTGCAGCGTACCATTTAATATACTGGTTGGGGTTGTGTATCTGCATCGTGTCCAACGACGCAACAACGGTGTTTCGATACTTACAATGTGTACAAAGTCATAGCGCTGCAGCAAAAACAGACTTCAAATATGCAGCATTCAGTAAAACACATTTAACTATGGCCGTGCTGAAAAGGAAAGCAATCTTAGCAATTAATCAGAAATCAGTTTATATCGTGAAGTCTGCACAATTGGCAACACTATTAGTTTCTGCACAATTGGTAACAAAATCTAGTTTTCTTGCAAAACAACATTTAGCTTATCNGCAATACATTAACAATAATTGACAGTTTGTCAAAAATTCAACAACAAGCGTTCAAAAGTTCANTGCCGATAATTGCAAATATGAATGGGCACCCATCCAATATACCAGTGATTATAGCAGTAAAAATAATTTACATAGAGCTCTGAGCAATTTCAATTTCTGCGCCAGTGAAAACATCACTGTAGTGAATGTTATTATTTCTTTACGCAACTTCCTTCAGAAAAAGATGATTGATCCTGTTCCGTTCTGGCAAACACGATTGATTATATAACACGAACAGTCTAAACACATGTCAGAAGTTTTCTGAAGTCTTCCGGGATGTTCCAGCGTCATCCCACGCCAGTTTCATCCGTGAGACTAAGAAAATCGTAACAAACTGCTTTGTTACCAGGATCAGATTGTCATGCGCCAAACCACCACAAGCGCAATGATCGGTGGCATTGTCAAAACTAGCGCGCAATGTAAGGACCCGCGGTCACGGACCATTGATCAGTGCGAGGTCAAAGGCCAACGCACCTGTGGCAGGGTCATCAAATCCATGCGGTCCAATGCATCCCGTAAATAGTTGGTGTAAGGAGTCAAAACCACCGGGCTGTTCTGTGCGACCCTGCACAAGACGCCGAGCGCCGTGTCTGCCTCTCCGCCAGCACCCGATGACACGGCGCTCACGTGCTCCACCAGAAGGCCGATAGCTTCTTGCTTGCAGAAGCTGTCCATGTGCAGCAAGAACAGCTCGTACAGAAGCGCACCAACACTACTGAGGTTGGAATCGTGCTGCCAAAGCTGAAACAACAGTGTTGAACTTATAACAAGCAAAAGGGTACAAAAAGAATCAGCAGTCTTGACCGACGCACAACAGGAAAAGTAGCGATGAAAAAAAAACGTTCGCAGCAAGGGAAAACATACTGAGGCTTGTTCTAAGTCCAGTAATGTATGGATAATATTCTTGCTATCTGCTTTTGCTGCACATTACAAACAACAATATACACACAACACCAAGCGACTGTAGATGTAGAGAAATTCACTTGCAGAAGTAGCATAGCAAACAAACTTATCATTACTCTTCCGCCATGAAATAAGGCACAGTGTTTTCAAACCAAACACGGATGTGATAGCGAAAAAGTGTAAAATTGTACCTCGTAAAAACATTCTTACCATCGTCTTGGCAATTGAACAGACACTTCGGAAGTGAGGAGCAAGTAAATATGAACATTTTTCAAAAGACTGTTTCAAAAGTGGAAGCGGTATGAGATTTTTTTTAATGTTTGAATTGAAAAAGGAAACCGCCGCTTTCTGCTGTTGAGTTTGATGAACAGAGCAAAGAAAGAGAAGTTGCACCACGTCGCCCACAGTATGCTCATTGGGTGCCACCTGAACAGAATGAAGCCACTCATGGTTCGACAACTAAGCACAATAAAATAGTGAATGATTCTGCCTGAAACAAGACAAAAATACACTGCCAAGCGGGGGAGATGACAAACTTTCTGAAGCACAATATGTTTTGGTCAAGATTTCTTCAAAACATTAACATGGAATTTTTACTATAATGGTAGATCCAACGATCTACACTAGTTTCCACCACACGGGCAAAAATACTAGGTTGGCACAATGATCACAAAGTGCCAAACTTCATAAACCTTAAAATTGACTTACAGGTGTAGTGATGGTGTGTTGGCTTAAGTAGAATGATTCAGCAATCACAACTCTTGAAAGAAGAGCATAATTTTGTAAGGAATCTGAATATTTGCTGACATAAAAATTTTGCAATACAACAGGTTGTTAATGAAAAAAGACTAGAGATAGACCGATATATCGGCATCGGCCAAAACGGCCGATTTTACAGTAGGTGTTGACATAACGCTGTTGTATTCCTCACGCATCCAGACAACTTGCGCACGAACTATGTCAAGACAGTTATCTTGCTGCAACGCTAGCAGGTGCATTTTCATAAACAAGCAGACAAGACGAACCATGAAGCACGTGTCAGTCGTCGCAGCCGCAACTAAAGCATCATCATTAATCAGATTAATTAAAAATCATAGCAAATTTTTGAAATTACTGCAATTTGAAAAATTTTAGCTCATAAATTTTGATTTTTGAAGTTTTTGAAAAAAAGGAAGGCATGGAGTACATTATATTTTCGATGACAGAGCAGAAAACAAGATTTAAAAAATTTGGAAATATCAGTATCGGCTATCGGTCCATGAATGGCTGATATATCAGTACCTGCCCCCAAAAAATCCATATCGGTAGATCTCTAAAAAAAGCTACATAAAACTTAAAAGCAAACTGCACCAACTTTCTCCAAAACTGCTATCCATGACTGAGCAATGAAAGGCTGAAACTGCATAGCAGAAAAGATAACATCAGCAAGCACTAATGTTGATGATTTTACTGTTGTTTCTGGCTCATCTGATTCGAGAAAAACAGCGAAATCCAAAGGCAACCTCATGTTTTGTATAACCTGTAAGAAACATTGAATGTACAATTTGAAATAATAGTCTTTAGCAAATTTGAGAGTAGTTCGTTAAGCAACCTTATAAACGAATTACTTGGTGTGAAAACCAAAGAATACTCAGATGTCATTTGACAACTTTACCAATGCTTAGCCCTAGGTAACTATTTCACAAACACATAATTAGCACTAAGACTTCTTAGGATGCACTGAAACAAGAGAAGCGTTTGTGCTACAGAACACTCAACAAGAAGAGAAGTCAGGACCAGTGGCAAAGCCAGCCCAAAGTTTNGGNGGGAGCAAAAAAATTTGGGGTGAAAAAGTGTTTGATCTTAGGCAAATAACATTGTTTTGTTTGAGATACCACCNCTTAAAGCACAAAATGACTATATATGCTAAAAATTGGGGGAGGAATGGCCCTGTCGACCCCCCTGGCTGCACCTATGGTCAGGACCAATGTGCTAGTACCATGCAGCACTCAATGTGTGTTGTTTCTAAAGAATATTCAATTGGAGGAATATTTCAGCACCACTTTACCAAATCATTTGAGTTACAACTTTACCAGTATGGGCAAGAAGTTAAAAAACATGTGGGTGTTAAGAAGGTTCAATGACAAAAGAAAGTGACAGGACTTTTAGAACAATTCATTTTGTAAAAAATAAGCAATCTACATGATTCATAACTTCACAATAAAGTATAGCAATTTTTACAGACAGGACTCTAGCTACTCATAAATTTGCCAAATAATTTGGTTTACAAAAACTTTTTAAACATAGTAGACTTTCCACTGACNTACTGTAATTTCTTAGCTAAAAGAACTAAGCACAAGACAAAGCACTATATTTTGTTTGCTTCAAAATAAATNTAATGAACAGTCAAACTTCAAACTAAATAAAAGTATAGTTTAGAAAACACAGAATAAGGATTTCTTCTAATGCTCTCTCTAATAAAAATTTGATAATTGTGCAAGTCTAATTGTTTACCAATGGCAGCTGGTTTACAAAATTTGGACACATTGTCATAAGTAGTCTCTTTCAATTTACTACACATGTAGCTTTACATACCATGCAAACTTAACCAGAAGGACATTCACAGTAAATCAGTATGACTGAAATTCAAGCTTCCAAACTTCTGCAGGTTCATGCAAGAAGTTATGAATGTTACACATATATACACTAAATGCTTTCTCTTGCAAAATGTGGCATATTGGTGCAATCAGGTTTGATTACACAATTCACAACAGAGTTTGTTAACTAAAAAGTTGGTGAGTGCACATCCTACCCTTTAATAACAAATTTACAAATTAAAAATTTGTTTTTAGTGACACCATATGTAGATTTTACACAAAATAAAACAACTTTCATAGCAGTACCTCATTAGCAACATCAACAGATGAGCAAGATTTGAGAAGAAACTTAACAATGACAGGTAAATCACACAATGATCCTGATGACAATTTTGATATAGCCAGACCTTGAACATCTTTGGTAACAGAGCTGCCCAAAACTAAATTGGAGAGAGCATCAAATACAGCAGAGGTAATGTTGTCTGGTCCATTATCTAAAAGTTCACACAGACTTGCTGCCACAACAGAATGGTCCACATCATCACTAAGTAGGTCTGGTATGAAGGAAATAATATCACATGAAACCTGGAAACAAACAAGAACATGTGAAGGTATTTTATGTTTGCCTGATGAAGCAGTTCAAAAGTAAACAAAATTGATTAAAATTAAAAATAAAGAAGTAGTTCCACATGATGGTACAGTACAAGCATACAAGTAAGAAACTCACGGCAAACTCACATAAATTTAGTCAATGGGATAGTTTTAGCCACAGAATTCAATCAAAGACTCAAGACTTGGATTCTAGCCTAGTTTCCAATACTAACTTGAGCGAAATCTTCCCTCTTGCAGTTGGGCCCATGGCCAGGTAACATGTGCCAGAATGGCCAAAACCTATCCCACTTCTGACATCACTCACAAAAAAAACGAAACCGAAAATTTTTTCATTGCCGATTCGAGACTTGCGGCATCTTTTGAGAGTTTGAACAGCTATCTAGCACAATCAACTGACAAGTTATGGAGTTGCAAATTGGCATGAAAATAGCAACTCATGTGGGATTTCTAGATGTTATATTCATACACTGGCAGCAAACATGTTAATCAGTAAAAATCAAGCAATTTTATTGACCAAGCACAATCAAATCACATTGCATGTCGCCATATTTCTCCAAATGTATGAATGCCAAGCTTTACAAATGTCAAAAAACAATCCAGAAGTTTAATAGCTGGCAGAAATACACACTCCACTTACAGCAGGTTTCATTATAGAAGCCATTTGCAGTAGCTTTGTTGCAAGAGATGTAGAAGATTGGATAAAATCTAACCACCTCAGCTGGTTAAGAATAAGACGGGGAATATTTGCAGTATCTGTGTCTCCACGTACTGTAGGGGACAAATCCACAGTGACATTTTCATTGTCTGAATACATTGGCAGCTTGTTTGTAAGCATTTCAATAATGCATGGCTGAACTTCTTCACATTCAAGCATAATCTTGATCAAGGAATCCTGTAATGTATGAAAATATAAACCTTGTAGCAAAAATAACAGTAGCAAAGGAAATCTTTATAACCCATTTGTCCTTAGTGTCCAATGTTGTATTGAAATGCCTCTGCTATTGAAACAAATTGAAGTCATGATTTACCAACAGCTGAATACAGAAACTAATTTAATCTCAATGCCTTAGCTCAAGGATCCCCAATCACTTAAAAGCTTATGATACCATATCTGTGATGCTGTTATGAAAAGCTATGATACCTGTGATACCAAGCTGAGTTTAGCATTGAAACATGGCTTGTTAAATTTTGGATATTTTGAGGGTCTATAGGCTCTTGCTTAGGAAACCCCAGTATCTATTTAGTGAAAGCTTTAAAATGATTTACACATTTAAGCAAAATGTCATTGATACATCACATGAAAAAAAACAAAATTATCTCTTAAAACAAAAAAGCTTGAATGATTGTGACATCTTCGAGAATATGCAGTTATGCACATAGAAAGCTTTGCACACAAAGTGCATAAAATCATTAGCCAGATTAAGAGTAAACAATTCTAGATTCTTTGCACAACTTTCTCAACATGGCTGCATTAGTCCTAATATCATTAAGAGTCATCTGAGAAAATACTACATTCTTGTGATTGTTGATGCCAGGAGATTGCACATCCAATTTGTTGATCTGCATAAATTTATTAAGGGTTTTACAAAACAAGTTATGCATTCTAGATCTGAACAGTGTTTTTTGAGATCAAAGTCAAATTGATGATAAATACAAAAATGACTGGTCAGGTAAATACATGAGCATGGCAAAAAGCATGCTTTCAGTTTAATTACCATATGCACTCATAAATAAGGATTAATATTAGTTTAGCATAAGGAAACAGCACATGAAGTTAACCAGAATCAGTAAAATAATTTAGGTATGAAAATTACACCTAGGTTTTTTTAGATATTTTGATCATTTCTCTCTTAATAGTTTTAAAATTGAAACAATATTCACCAGCTTACCTTTGCGAAGATTGTGACCAATATAACATAATTTTTTTCAATCATTTTTTAAAGATATTTTGATCATTTCTCTCATAATAGTTTTAAAATTAAAACAATATTCACCAGCTCACCTTTGCGAAGATTGTGACCAATATAAAATAATTTTTTTCTATCATTTCAAAAAAATTCAGTTTATGACCAAAAAAATAGTATTATGCTAACAGATTGTTTTTAAAAATCATCAAAGTCAAGTTCATCTTTGTGGGAAGATTTTTAGATCATTCACTGTTACAGATTTTGTTTAGATCATTGGTATATGAAAGATAGCAGCATCTCAGAAATGAATAAATTCAGGTGGAGAAAAAATACGCTTACTGCAAAGAAATATTTGCAATGACACTAAAAACAACCCAGCAAAATTAAAAATGTCAGCTTAACACCTCAACATCCACACACAACTACGAAAAATTTTCACCTGGATAATTTCAGCTGTCGATGACATATCAGTATCACAGTCTGAAAAACACAGTTCTGTAGGAAAAAGAGACGCAAGAAACTCGGCTTCAGAATCAAAAGTTTTTCGAATAGCCTCAGTAAACTGAGGTTTACCCTCAGACAAACAATCTCTTTCACATAAAATTCTCTGAAACCTTTGCTTAAATCTCACAGAGTCGATTGAAATTTTGTTGCCATGAACACCAAACTTAAAGCCAGCCTCAGACAGTATTGTGGTAAAAATATTAACACAACTAGCAGTATTGGTATTGTCACTGAAGGATTTATCATGCTTGCCACTTGCTCTCCTTTTAGATGCAGGTTCCTCAGATGATGGATTGTCTTGAACCACAGAAAAAGCTCTACGCTTACTTTTACTAGCATTAGACATTTTGAATAAACATCAATACCTGTGAATTTTAGTGACAAAATCAACATATCCTTTTATCAGTTGCTAGATATAAAGCATTGATGCCATGTGCAGAAAGCTAATGCCCATTTTTACCTCATATACAGTATATAACAGAAGTTTTACAAACATTGTCTTTGCATTGTAATTGAAACTGAATTCAACTTGTTTCTTGAATGCCACTTGTTGAGTTCAGCTCAATTAGACTTTTTTCAAAATTAGTAATGAATTTAAGGGTTGATGTAAGTTAGAATTGTTTCCCCCTATACATTTTTCTTACTGAACTTTATGTATTTGTGTGTTATTTCATGGTATCTTGCAACAATACTAACATTCTATTTTCTGTGTGCTCATGGCCATACTGTGTTGATCATTATTTATTGGCAGTTGCTATACAGTAGGTCCATCTGTGGACCTTCATTCTTGAAAACTTATTCGTCTGCCGCCTGTAACATGACAGCAACACATGATGAGTGTGCAGTAGACTGCACTATGCTTGTTAGAAACATACCAAACCTAAGCCCTAAAACTTTTGTTTCTTGAACTACATACTTGTCTCATTTACTAAACATATTTTGTTTTTCATGTACCCAACATTTATTGGATTAATGTTTGCTGCTAATATTACTGTAATCTGTCCATGCTTTTGTCTCTTCAATATCATTTGGTGACAACATGCATCTGCTTGGACATAACTCAATAAGTCATCCATGGAATTCACCCCATTATGGTCCAGGGGTAAATTCTTATTCTTCACGATTTATATGTATAAACATTGTTTTCAGACCTTGCTACTTGTTTTTGTAATGAAATTTTATGTTTCTAATTGCATTACTCTCTGCCTCGTGACCCTTATTGTTGTTCGCTTCCTTCACCTGTGCCTGCTTTAACTTTCCATCAGTACATGCCTAACACTTCACCCATTGCTTGCCCTCCATCATCTGTGTCATGTTGTACTGTACTATAAAACAATTGTTTTATATACTTTTTTAAATTGTATTATTTTCTGCCCTTTATATATTGTTTCTGTAAACTTCGTGCCTGATTCTTTCCCATTATTTGGTTTGATGATTTTCTGTATTTGGGTTAATTCTATTATCCTTTAGGGTGGTTCAATATTGCTGGGTACATTTGGTTTGTTCAATGTAATACTTATATAATTGCCAATTCAATTGGTATTGATGAAATTTGACTTCATTTTATGTTTTTTTTTGTTTTGCGCTCTTTGCATGGTTTGCCTGGGCATATGAAAGCTAACTCCTAAATCTAAACCCCAAACCCAAACCTTAAACCTTTTGAAAAAAGTAAAGAAGAAGTTCATAAACCACCCAAGGAATAGTGCAACCACTACTACCAAAACAAATGGTGAGAGCCAAACTGAAAACCATTTACACAATAGACGTAGATGTGTCTGCTTGACTACCATGACAGTGCCGCTAGAGTAGGGTTGTTTTATACAGATAAAGGTTAACTGACAGCATTTTTGCTATCCAATATCCGGATATTTTTCTGTCGGTTAACCAGATAAAGAAAAGTACCACTACTAATACGTTTTTTTCAACGGTCTGTCAGTGTCAATCTTAGAAAATCCCTATGAAGTTTTGCTTCCTATCTAACCGAAGCAGAAAGGGCATTCAATGCATTGCAATATGGTTCACAAAACTCCACAATCCATACATTGTGCTCAGTGGTGTAGCGACGCTAAGTGTCGCCAAGGGCCAACCATGAAGCTACTTCCCTTTCCATCCCTTCCAATTTGCTTACAACAATAAATTAAAATGAAAGAACATGTTTCGTGTTTGTAAAATGTAAGAAATCTTAAAACATCGTGAACATCAAAATCAAGCACTCAGAAACTGAATGGGTTTGTTTTTCATTCTCAATCATGGGACTTGCCTTTTTTGTCTATTCAAGTTCACCAGCTTTCTCATAATTTCCTCTTTTTATTTTTCTGTTTTCTTTTTCATATGCATCTATGGATCCAGCATATTTCGTTAAAGTTACTCCCCTGCTGGTTTTCACTCTGCGGTATGCTGTACCACTTAGCTTCAATGGCTTACTCATTATAGGTTAGGGGATAAAAACAAAAAACACAAACTGTGTTACTGTAGGGCCCAAAGAAGTGATGGTGGGATACTTACTCTGGCTATGTTGTGCTTATGCGTAGGGTTGTCAGGTAGTCATTATAAACAAAAAAGGCCAGATCAACCCTTAAAAAAGGAAGTGACTACGGATACGCCTGTCTTAATAAAAGGGTCAGTTTGTCATACAAACATTGTGGGTCTCGTGGTGTAGTGGTTAGGCGTGACAGCTACTATGCTGATGGTTTTAGGTTCGACTCTCATCTTCACCACTTTCGTTTTGTTTTTTTTCTTTATTTTTTTTCAGGCTTTGGTGTTACGTTTAGGGGTTAGTGTTAAGTTAGGAATAAGATAGCATTATGATTAGGTTAGGGTTAGCTTTGCTTAGCTTAGGGTTTGGTTAGCATTAGGTTAGGGTTAGGATTAGGTTAAGGCTAGGTTGCCTGTAAAAGGCGGAGCTCCGTAAATAGCGGAGTTTGGTTGCGGAGGTTTGATGACGTAACCGGAGTCATTAACACCGATATTTTGCGTTGAGCAATGAGAACTAAACAGAAGTAAAAATAATTGCACTACAAAAGGTGATGTTACACTACAATAAAAAAAAGTCTATTTTGAAGTTTGATAATTTTTGGTTATCTGAGTTTCACAACGGTTTGGGGACAAAAAAATAGGTTTCAACAGTTGTGAATTTATAAAATTTTTAAACATCACAAACTTCCATGCATTCCATGTTTGGGGAAAACCTTCACTTTTTTTCCTTTTTTTGCTTTTGCAACACAACTTTTTTCCACTCCGGTGTCAAGCGAAATTTCTAACTTGCGAAATTTCTGACTTCACATCATGTACGAATGCACAGAGTAACGAGTTAGATTGATACTCTACTCACCAAATACGTTGATGAAACTGATTATTAGGGCTTTGGAATTCATATTTGGGTAAGTATCATGTCGGGTTAGGATATGGTTTAGGGTAAGGGTGAGAAAAAGAAAAATAATTGAGGTCAAGGACTAAGTGAAGTCCGAAAATTTTCAATAGTGGAACTTTTTCCCGTGCTATAGCTTGTTGTGGGTTCCTGACATCTAACCAAACTGTTTTAATTTACACAACACACATCAAAAAACGAATTACCAGTAGTTAATTTCTTTATGCTGAGAAGCAAAATTAACTGAAAAACAACAACAGGTCAGAAATTTCACAGAGGTCAGAACTTTCGCTTGACACCGGTTACATCATTAAACCTCCGCAACCAAGTTCTGCAATTTACGGAGCTCCGCCATTTACAGGCAACCTTAGGGCTACGGTTTAGCGTTAGGGTTAGGGTTTATCTTTTACGTTTAGTTCGTTTCTACCAAGCCTACTGCACTCTTGTCGTGCGTAACTGTTACGTCACAGGTGGCGTATTGATAAGTTTTCTAATTTCAAGATCCACAGGCGTATCTATAGCCACTGACTTCAAAAAACAAATAAATTAAAATAGCATAAAATTTTTAATAAGCCAAATACTAAAGTGAATTGAACAGTACAAGATAAATACATAACAACACTTTGACTTTCAAAACACCCAAATGGGCTTTTGAAAGTCAGCCAATATATACATATTTTATACATAAAAAGAACAAATCTCACTCCATTAATTAACTTCTCGAAACTTTTGGTCTTTCTGAAGAGTAACCTGAGACTGCAAACCTAAAAGCATGAAACAACAAAACAAAAATTTTTAAATTCTCGTGCAGAGTTTTCAAGAAAAATTCAGCATTCTGTGACCAGAAAGTGTCTAGAAATCTACCAGTGGCCAAACAGTCTGCCAAAACGACACAAAAAATCTACTTGGCCAAAAAACGCCAAAAAAAGTAAAATTTCTTCTGGCCTTTTTTAAAAAAAAACAAAAAACAAAGGAGTTTAAAAAATCTAAATATTGCAAATTTGGCCTCAAAAAAGCCAAACCGGCAACACTGCTTATGCGCGGACTGAGTGGGGAATTCCCGTTTTCAAATAGATAGCAGAGGTGCGCATGGACTGGATTTTGGATTTTTTGGATCCGGGCTCCGGCTGCTTCCAACAAGATCAGGAGTGAGGTTTTCTTTCCTGTAACCGGATCCGGATTGGATTTGGATTTTGTGTTTACTGAAAAAAACGTTAGTTTGTTTGGTTGACATAATTTTACCCAGACTCAAACAGGAGTCGGATTGCTTGAATGGTAGTTGGTAACGCATCCGGATTGGATTCGGATTCAAAATTTGCAAAACAGGATTGGAACCGGACTCAAGAAAATCAGAGTCCGAACACCTCTAATAGATAGCAGAGATCAGATACTCACTTTACACTGCACTGTTATTGGATTGACGCGTGAGCAATTCGTTGCCATTTGGCTTACCTTCGTGAAAGCACTTGCAAACTCGACATTAGGGCGTTTTTACACTGCACGGACTCAAAGATTTGCTTCGTGCGCTTGGCCTATGGTATTGCGAAAGCAGGGAATAGGTGAAAATCAAAAGATGAAAGCTACTTCCATTACACAAACGTGCTTTTTGTAGGTGTTGTCGGAATCGCCGAGATGTGATTTTATTTAGTGTTGTCCAAAAAATGACTGCCAGCAGAGAAAATTGTGGAGAACTGCTGGGCGATGAGGTCATGAAAACCGTGTCGCATCGTAATTGCAGTCTTCAAGTGACTTAATAGAATTTGAACAGCTTCTACATTGCAGGAAATGGGAGTCAATTTTTTCATTGCAAAGCCACTTTGTTGATTTCAGTCACGATCATTAATCAGTCTGTTCTCTGCAGTGCAACAAAACAGAGTGTCAAATATGAAGATTCACAGCACTTTGCAAGTAGTAATCTATGAACAGTAGGTAGGCTACAGCAATCCACCAGATTGCAACTGTAACCTATTCCATAAACTTTTATGCCATATTTTATGCTTCTCCATGTGTTCCATTATGAACTGAGGAAATCATAGCCATATAACTGGGATACAAAATTCAAAGTGTAGCATATACTGAAGTCATCCACTTCCAATCTTAGGCTGCATATTTTTCACAGAAGTCGAATCACTCTACTATACCAAGGTGTAATGAATACCTATTAATCAGTATTGGGGTAATAGCCCTTCAGCCCAATATTTGATGTCTTGTAACCTACCGAATAATCTTCTAGTTTCAGTTTGCTCAACCGATTCAATTTTGCTGATTGTTTCCCTAACTAGGTGCAGTTAGCCCACAGGCAAAACTATTAATAATAATGATATTTTATTGCGGACTCGTGGTCCATACCACAGACAAAAGGGCACAAAAAGTGTTTAGCTGTACATCAGCGCACATTACAGAAACGGTGTTTACACATGACCAGCACTGGGAGGAGCACATCAGTTCATCCTCTCCATAGCTGCATCGTCATTCGCAAAAGCACAGAAAATGGATAACCGTAGAGTAGGGTATTAAACAACCTGTATTAGTACTTGTCCAGCCTTGAGAGGAGCAAGGCACTTTCCCAGCACTTCTTACTTTTTATGCTTGGTGTGTACACAGTGTCGACATATTTTACTACCCAAAGGCAATACTGGTGAGATGCAAACTCCGAAACAATTCACGGACAACTACTGCATTTGGCCTCCATACAGGAGTGTTGAATAATTGAGGAATAATGAAGATTTGTAAAAAGCATCAGACATTTTAAGCTATCGAATAAAAAAGTTGGATGAAGATGCGCATCGTATAAAAAATCGATAGAAGTTGTTTCGTAGCACGGCATCAAAGGTCGTGACACAATGGCTAACCTGGTGTGGGCGAACACTCACATTTCTGGGTATGTAATGAATAATTCGATAGGCATTGTTATATACAGCACGTAATCGCTTCTTACTTGTCTGCG
>JGI24158J21664_10001324_pt1 | contig 27484 bp, 15 predicted proteins | sample Ectturendosymbi3_FD_21664 | JGI IMG/M metagenome (IMG submission 21664) | reverse complement strand
GTGAGCAAAAGGTCTGCCCGGAGTCGGAGTCGTTACAATTTTCTACGACTCCGACTCCTCAGGTTGAAAATCCTTCCGACTCCTCGACTCCGACTCCGACTCCACAGCCCTGGTTGTGAGTGTAACACGCTCTGGTTTAAAGGCACGGGTAGGTGTTCAAGACGTTCCACGCTGGTAAATTGAGAGGTTTTGGTTTCAACAACAACCTCGGCAACGGAAAAGAAAAAATAACGAGCTATTACAAACTCTCCACAACGCATCCTCAAATTGAATACGACCCGATTATGATAATCCTGAATGTTTCCTCTCATCAGCATCAAGCAGGAGCATAGAGTCGTTTGGCAATAAGTACATTTAGTTTGTTCTTATAACTACGAAATATGAAACCTAAGCAATAAAACACCCCGTGGCAAGTATGATTTTTTGTTTTGTCATTTTTGACTGCGCGTTGCTGTTTGACTGCGCGTTGTTGTTGTGGTTGCTCATATTCCCGCCGAAACTAGTATCGACAGAATTGGTGTCTCCATGTCTGTCTTCCATTTTCTTGCCACATTGGTCACAGCCAGTGGTCTTATCGCCGATTGCCATCACTACGTCTGTCCACGTTTCAGCTTCATTCGTTGGTTTTGAAACCATACCTTTAGGCCTACCTGGGCCCACATAAAGAAATGCCAACTTCTGGGTTGTTGGGTCACGGTGGATGGTAGTTTGATCCTTTTTTCAAATTTGTTTTTGCGTTCAAGGCGGGATGCAAATTATTTAATCTCAAAACCTGTATTTAGAATTTATTTGTTTTTGCTAACCTGGGTTGATTATGATAATTCCCTGCTAGAAATTTCCAACATAATCCGAAGTTTTTGAGGTCAACGAAATAGATATAGAAATTTGTGGCAACGGAAAGTGATTGCCAATGTATAACATGTATCGCTCCGCGCTTTGCCTAGCACGGATAGCCTACTAATAGTTCAAGTGTATCTAAAATTCAGGGACTGTTGATTTAAACCAAAGTAAGATCAACCAAAAAGTGCTGATGATTTAAAAATCTTTTGAAATAGTGATGATAATTTAAAATATACCGTGGTCTAATATATTTGTTCCTGCATGACAAAAACATGACGTTGCGAATACAATTCAAAAATATTTAATAGGTTAGTAGAATGGAATTCATCTGGAAATATTACCAGTGTTTCATGCACAATGTTGAACATACTTCCCACACCTCGAAACCATCTGCTAAATCAGGGGTCCGCAAATAGTGGGTCGCGACCCAAATTTGGGTTACGAGACCTTCCATTCTGGGTCGCGAAATAATTTAAATTGACCATAAATATAAGCATCGCGTCTGTGTAATCATGCACTAGACAGAATACATGCAATCACTTAATGTTTTATGCGCTAATTTCATACAACTTTGTGCATGAAAATTGCTACTGTCAGTAGTAGTCTTAAAATTGGTATTTAATTATAAAATATTTTCTACAAAATTATATGCTCACGAAATATTTGGGTCGCAAGACTTAAAAACTATTTTTTAGGGTCGTGCCAAAAAGTATTTGCGGACCCTTGCGCTAGCAGGGGTTCCTAACCTTTCTCTTACCATGTACCCCCTTCAGCATTCCGACAGATGAGCATGTACCCTTACAACATTTCAATAGATAAGCATGTACCTCTTTAGAATTTCGACAGATGATTATATGTACCCCTAAAATTTTTATGACAAAATATTTTATTATGATTATTCATAGATATGTTTAACAAAAAGCATATAATAACTTTTGATAATAATATTAACTGATATATGTACAAATATTTGGAAATAAATAATATGTCAATATTTTTATCTTCTATTTCTAACCTTAAATGTACCCTTTCCGATAAGCAAATGTACCCCTGGGGGTACATGTACCCCCGTTGGGAACCCCTGTGCTAGATGGTAATGGCCAGAGGAACCAACAAACAAAGCAAAGAAGCGGACCGACTCAGGCAAACACGCATAGACGTAAGAGGCGGGTGGCCAGGACAAACTCTGTTTTCAGGGCAAGCGCAAGTTGCTCAAAAATCCTGAATGATAAAAACATTTCAATACAGTGAAAATTTTCAGGGCAAACTCTGTTTTTCAGGGCAAGCGCAAGTTGCTCAAAAATCTTAAATGATGAAAATATATATTGAATACAGTGAATTCAGGTTACACTCTGTTTTTCAGGGCAAGCGCAAGTTGCTCAAAAATCCTAAATGTAAAAAGTATATTCAATACAGTGAAAAATGTCAGGGCAAACTTTGTTTTTCAGGGCAAGAGCAAAGTTGCTCAAAAATCCTGAATGGTAGAAAATATATTCAATACAGTGAAACATTTTAGGGCAAACTCTGTTTTTCAGGGCAAGCGCAGTTTGCTCAAAGATCCTGAACGGTGAAAATTTTTTCAATACAGTGTATTCAGTGTATATTCACTTGGGGATGATCAGTGTAATTCTGACAGAACATTCGTACAATACTGTACATGGTACAATCAGGGAATGCGAATACGATACAATACGCGTTGGCACACTGGCACCTGCATTTTGAGTGCATGTTTCATTTCCCGAGGTGCAATCTTCAGTTGAAGCGGGCCGCACGGACATGCAGATTGCTTGGCCCCCTTGAGTGCGCATCTTACGTGCCTTGCTCAAGAGCCCAGCAGCAGGTGTACAGTCACTTTTAACCATTGCGTTGCGCCATGGAAGTCGCGTACATATTTGCATCTATGAAGGCAATTATCGTAAAGTGTCTTGTCTGGGAGAACACAACATGCAAGAAACATCACCCCTTGAGTTAACAAGCAAGGTAACCACAGAATTTGCCTATAATGGAACCTCTAGGGGATTGCATTAAGAACGTTGTTGCCGACTTGACGTTATATGTGAATTGAAATGCATGTAAAAGATACCATCGGGACCGAACAAAAATGTAACGTTACAGGCGAACTGACGTTACAGACGAAGCCGTTGTAAACGAATTCAACTGTATAGAACAGATTTACAAGAGGTTTCAGGCCCCATTCGGATTAAAGTAAAAAAGATGGTTTCAGGGCAAACTGTCTATTTTTAGGGCAAATTGTTATTTTCACTGCAAATTTTTTCCGCCTCCCCAGTAAAATGACTTCCCATACGCCTACGCAAACACATATCAACAAAGGAAGCGAAATCATGACAGCATGCAAACAGAGAGCTTACTTTAGGCTAACCAAAATTAACAGTCTGTATAAATAGCGAATTTAAACTCAACTTTTCCGAAAAGACCTCATACGGGAAGATCAACTTAACAAGGACTATTGCAGTTCACTGAGTAATAACACAGAAAACTATCTGCGTGTTAACGGGAAATGCCGTTTCTCCCTGCGGACGCCCATGGTTTTGATGTACCACGAGTTCAACACTGCTTGCTTGAGTTTAGTGTAGAAGCGCACTATAACAGTCATTCTCTTCGCATTTACATGTTCAGCAGCAATGTTGACCTTAAAACAGAAATTATAAAAAAAAACATTCTGAATTTTATGCGTGTGTGAATATCTGCAACAAACTTGTTTCAAGTCGATCTTGATAAATCGTGAAATTATTTATGATACTGTTATGTAAGGGCACATGTTCCCCCGTTACCCCCCTCTTTCAAAGGCAGGGGGTAGTTCCCCCGTCATGCACCCCTATTCCGGCGTCCCTGCCCATAATAGGCTCGTAGTTTTTAACTACAAACTTTGGAACGAGCTTAACAAAAACAATTGTGTTTTAATCATTGTCATTTAATTAACGCGATTATTTAGAGATGTAATGAAATACAAATGTTAACAAAAATTACCAGGAAATCAGAATGAAGCTTACGGTTAAGTTATGATAAAACTGTTACCAAAAGAACAAACCTGAGGCATGTCAAAGCAGTGCACCGTGGTAACAGTTTTCTTTCATTAGCGCAAATTGATAATCTTCACCAAGAACTTAATGGTAATAGTTTATTCATGCATTTTTGTGACTTAAATCACGAAGTAACACGAATGCAGCAAGAGAAACAACAGCAGCATCGATGAACAAAAATTACACGTATGTTGATGGAAAAACAAAATATCAGTCTTAAGGCTAAGCAAATTGATAATTGTGTTATGACATGTTTGAATCACAAAGGGTTGACGAAAGACCATATGGGTCAAGCTCGCAGCCAGCCCTGTTGCTAGCACAAATTAATTTTTAATTGAAGACGCTTCACAAGTAGAAAAAGAAAAGTAACAAAACGCATCGAATTAACGTCAGACACAATAAGTAAACAACACAACAGCAAAAACAGTGGGCGAAAAACATGCTTATGTACAGGGGGGTGGGGTGAGCAATTGTAGAGGTAGAAGATATAAGGGAAAACAGGTACATCAACACAATATTACAGAAAAGTGACAAGCATATGAACGAAATCAATAGGAATTTTGGCGAGATAGCAGGGCTTTTTATATTTGTGAATTTTGCTTGCTTTTAACTGGCCGAAATGCCCATGCATAAACCTTTCTGATGTCTACACTTGTTAATCGCCTGGTACATGGCACATGTTTAGATTAGTAACATTTTGTATCTCAAATAGGCTATAAATGTTACAAATATAGACTAAGGCCTACGTGGACGCAACATATTTAAGATCCATAATCTACTAACTGCACTACTCTGTTGGAAAAAGCTTAGCAGTGATTATTAAATAAACTCTTCTAACTACACTATCTTGATGTCTGAATAGCAGGCTGCGCAAATGTGTAACTTTGGCCGTATAAGCACCAAAGGTATGTTGCTTCTATGCAGTACAAGATACGAGACGACTATACCCGGGCTAGCCATAATACGTTTTTTCACAACAGTCATTACACAAAATACGTTGATCAAGTGGAAGTCTAACTTCTGGACGTATGCAACTAGGCATATAGGCTGACGTCACGTTGAACACTCCAAGCAATGAATGCTGGTGCTTTACGCTCAAGTCTCAAATATACGTTTATTAACCCACAAACGTATCAAAAAATATCAGGAGATGTTATTATAGGTAACAGCTGCAGATACTTCTCTTACAGGACAGAATAGAATACGAATTGATAAAAACTTAACTGATTTCTAGTGTTTCATATTTCAATTGGAAGGCGTTGAAGCTTTGTTTGGAGGGGATAAGCCCACAAAAGCTCCCGTGGTGACGGGACTGAATTTCGGACCACCTGTGACAGCTTGTCCCCAATCGGAGGGTATGGCGGGCGGTTGATACGGCTCTGAGTGTAGCATTAGTGTCACCATGTTTTTCTGGGCAGTTTCTCTTACTTTATTGTAGTTTGTATTTTTTTAGTAGCCAAGATCGACAACCAGTCTTACTGGCAGCTGCGTTGCGTTCATATACACTCGACTCATTTTCACCAGTCTTTACGCCATGCTCAAGAAAGTAATCATTAGACTTATATATGTCTGAGCTGGCTGTTCTAACAGGTAAGTCAAGGCAACAGAGGTTTTTCCAAAATCATCTTCTTCCTATCACACGAAGCAAAGAAGACTAGCACTGTTACTTAAGTTGGGTGATTCGTCGAGTTAAATGGAAAAATATTCCAATTTCTGAATTCTGTCTGTAACCTGGTTTTCGACATATATTGGCATGTCTACAATTCTATTTTGAACCGCGTCATTCGCAGTTGGTATAAGCCTAACCGTAAGTTTTGAGTTGGGGCAGGACCCAAAATCTTTTTATTTCAGGTGATGTGCATGGTTTTATCACCTCTTCAGTTTTCGACAACAGTGAACAGGTTTTTTCGTTTCGGATGTTTGAAAAGCAATCAAATAAGACTTAATCTAAAACTGAAATAGGTGATCACTATCTACCGAGCACTAACTCAAGATCTGCACGTGCGCTTGAACTGGAAGGGTCAACGAAAAAGAAACCACATTAAGCATCAAAACAAGTCATGCGAGGATTAAGGCTAAAATATACTACTTTGACTAACAGTTATTGATTGTTTGTTTTTTTTTATTTTGGTATCCTTCTATGTTATGCTGTATGCATAGACCTTTTGATTTTGTGAAATCACTCGAAATGAATACCCCATTCTGTTATTTGCAAAACGTTACTGGCACACTGCATTGATTCGTTCGATTGATATTTTCTTTAATGGATTTTTTCTGACACTTTCTGACACCGCTTTGTAACTGCCACTTTTCCAATATCGCCTGAATGTTTGCGCAGTAAGTAGGGTATTCCACAGTAAAAGATGTATTTTTCTGTAGTGCATGAAATATCATTAGTGCAAGAGTGATCAAGGCTTGAGAATGATGAGCATCTGCGTAGAGTGGCAACCTGGGGGCAATCCGAGCAACTGCTTCAGGGGGTATTCGAAAGTTCTGAATTGCTAACTACATCTTTCAGTTGCTAGTTTTTTTATTTTGAAAATTATGTTCTTTACAATAAGTTTTCTTGTATAGTTCAGCCTGGTTTTACCCTGGCCGGCACGGAGAGCGCATCAGGGTGCATAGGCAATCATGAATCATAAAAATAACATCTCAGATCAAATTTAAATGGGTGAGATATTGATTTTAAGTCAACAAGAACACATCATTTAATATTTCAGCAAACCTTTCTAAAAATTCTACAGTTTGTTGTTTTAAAATATTTGTCAGTGTTATCATGCGCTGACCTTTAAGTAATTTTTTGAGGTAGGTATACGCCTTCATTTTTATACTCTATACTACTGGAGAATTAGGTTTCTCCACAAGGATATGGACTACAGCTGTGGTCAACTATTGGTTGGCAAAAATGCATGTAAGGCACGGCTTCTGACTGGCTCCTATTGAAAAGAAAGAACGTGTTAACAGATGTCTGATGCTATTTAAAATTTTTTCAACTTCAAAACAGTATCAACACCAAGGCAGTTTTGAAACAAAAATGTGGTGTAAACATTTTCTAAACAAGTACGATTCGCAGTAGAGTAGTAAACATTTAATGGTACACTTAATTGATATTTACTAGAGTTTCACGAAATTTAGAGTTGCTTGATGATTTTGAGTCTCAGCTGTTACAAAGGAGTGGAAACCTCCTAGTTCCTTTCAGTCAATTTAGCCCCTCTAAGTATGGTCTACGCTAGAGCCTACATTTTGCATTTTCCAATTCTTGGAATGGTTACCAAATTGCTCCCAAGTTTGAATATGTTAATCAAGTCAGGTTTTCCATGTCTTTATCACTCCATGTATAACCTTTGGACCAAAAGACACTTTAGGGCAGTGGTTCTTAACCTGAGTTCGACGGAGCCGTTTTAGAGGTTCGACGAAGGTCATCTGAAACATGACTAAAAGCGTAGGTTATATCACAACAAGCTAACCATGGTCACCTTTGTACACCATTAATTCATTTCAGTAACCCATTTTACTTTCTGTTATAATGGGCAAGAATGGTGTTCGACAAAAGCTTGGAAAACTACGAAAGGGTTGGGTGTGTGTGTAAAGGTTAACAGCCACTGCTTTAGGGACATTTAACAGTAAATCAACCAGGTGAGTTGCCAGGTTTTGTTTGATGGGGGAACAAAACACGGAGACCAAATGCAGTGCAAGAAAAAACAGGCCATCTCCCAATTTCAGCTGGGTTAACTGCAAATGGGGCACGGACCATCGGCCTCCACTGACAGTTGGCAACGGCCCTGAACTCACCATGAATATACTTTTCCTGCAGAGATGGATTCAGAAATGTAATGAGTGTGCTGTTTATCGATTCATCGCAGTGTCTGAAGAATAAACTGGACCATTAAAAGCAGTGCGGCAGCACTGACATTACCTTTTCCTACACTTTTCCGTTTTCAGGAACAATACTACTTGTAAAGTGCAATATTCCGAAGACAATTCTTTTCCAATGAATAAGTAGCGATTGAGAGCAGGGTTGACCTATTTGCGACCGAATTGTGAAAATTTGTCGGTTTTCAGAAGTGGTTTGGCTGCAAATATTTTGTTTGTTTTTTGACCATTTTCCTGTATTTTTGAAAATTTGGCCGAATTTTGGCCTAATTTACATGTGTTACCACATACCGGAATCGGAATACATTCAAATGTCTCCATGTGAACTCTCACAAGCAGGCTTCCCTACCTCACAGTTGAACTGACCCAGTTTATTTATTCATTCATTTTCATGCCCGCTTTTCCTCCAGGGTGTCGCGGAGGCAGCAGCCCTAGGACTCGACATACCTCACAGTCAATAGTAATCTCAGGTAGTTCTGCTGGCTTCACACTAAAACGGGACCAAGCAAGGTCGGAGATGTAGTCACTCCACCTGGTCCTTGGACAACCTCTGGGCCGCTTTCCCGTGGGTTTAACCAGCAGGACTTGCCTCGTCAGTGTTTCGTTGGGCATTCTGGACGCATTGCCGAACCAACGTAGCTGGGATCTCTCGATTCGGAGGAAAAGTGGTTTGACATTCACGGTTCTGGGCATTTCACAGCTGCGCACTTTGTCGCGAAGTATCACACCGTGGACCCTTCGCAAAAATCAAATCTATGCCGCTTGCACTTGAGATAATATTCTTTCAGTCATTACCCAAGATTCATGACCTTAGGTAGGAATCGGAACAAAGACCGATTCAAAAACTGACAGTTTTGCGCTGTTTGAAAGCTCCAGTATTTTGACTACAGAGCTATAAAGCTCACACAGAACTGCATCAGCTTTACCAATCCGCGTATCAATCTCCTCGTTCCTCCTTCCGTCACTCGCAAAGCACCCCAAGCTACTTGAACTTCCCGACCTGCCAGGTGCGTATAGTCCGTGTGTGCTAGGTGTGCGGCACACACCCTGTGAAACTGAACATGACGTGACATTTTCCAGATCGTGCGATCAAGGGAAGATCGCAAAAAGCTAGAAAGATAATTATGTACTTTCCAGCACGCAGGTGTGCGCCCCCGCCCATGGCGCACACCTTATGCACTTGACTGCTCTCGTATTCGAAGAGACAATTGTGCAAACTGTTTTTGCAGTTGTGAGCTGCGCTGTTCCAGGGATGAGTGAATTTTACTCCCCTGTTTGTTTCTATCTTCCAAACCTGGTTGTGCGACATTCAAGGCGCAAACCTACATGGCTCGAAAACTCGTAATCGACAAGACAATCGCGTAGAGCCGCAGCGTGTTTCTGCAGTTGTGACCTGCGCTGTTGTAGGGCTGAGTGTATTTTACTGCCTTGTTTCAATCAGGCAACCTTGGGTGTGCGCTATTCCAGGCGCACAGCTTCTGGGCTCGACTGCTGGTATTCAAAGAGACATACGTGCAGACTGCTTTTGCAGTTCTAAACAGCGCTGTTGTACGGCTGAGCGTGTTTTACTACTTGGTTTTAAGGTGCAGTCAGATATTTTTGCAGTTATGATTGCTTGGTCGTAGCGTTGAGTGCACAGTATTTTGCACCTGCAGTTTAAGTTCGAGTGCTGATAGTTTAAAGTCAATATAATAACATAATAAGTTACACAACAATGAATAAGGAGAGTGCGTGTATAATGATATGCATTGTGTCAAAAACCTTCGCCAAAACGTTGGATTTGAAACGTGAATTTGACGTCGCAGTGTGACGTCACAAACAGAGCACACACAGTAACAATGACCACCATACGCCACTGCGACCTGCTGCAGTGCATTGCCGCTCACTTGCAGCAAACACTGTCTTGGGTTTGTAGAGATAGATAACACTTCGGTCTCTTTAGTGCTGATTTTCATTCCGACCATGCATAATGATCATTTCTATGTAATCAATCGATCGAACGTCCAATCTACAGTTTTTTATTTCCTGAACGCACTATCTGAAGCTCACGCTGATTCACTGAGCAGTATAGTAAGTTGATGGTGGGTTGTTGGGAATGGTGAGAGCAGTTGACTGCATGGTCTCTACTGTGTTAGACCAGGTATTTGCGATGGCTTCATGGAATTGTGTTAACGAAGATATTTGTTGATAAAAATAAATAAGAACCACACTTGTCCTGTAAGCACGAAGCTTTGGTCGTTTATGAGAGTTCGCCTCTACCAACCCTGATTGATAGCACAAATTTCTTTTACTGTGTAGGCATGAATATCATTAGCTCTCTCAAGTAAATAGATTGGTTCGTATTTTTTTCAGTGACCACAGCATCACCTTCATCTTTTGCACATCTGTTGTATATAGTCTGAATGGTTTTAACAAGAAAGGCTCGTTACATTTTGAAAAAGCATTGCACACGTTTCGACGACGAAAGTGACTATGAATAGCAACATACAAAACGTTTTCGGGCGTAGAAGAATCGGGAAGTCATAAACCAAGAAACTGATGAGGCCTTTTCAGTTTTTTAGATTGCACAAACAGTTTAACACGTGACCTNAATGCGTTGCTGCNTAACATAAAAGCAAAATATACGACGCACACGTGGAAAGAGTAACCAATTCCCTCCTTGTAGCGGCCACCTTAAAATTTATGTCTTCAGAGAGCGCATATTTAAACTTGGATTACTGTATGTTCAGATGCATTGTTCACCAGAAGTGTATCGGTGCATAATCAGTATGTTGATGAAAAAAGACATTGCTACCTGTTAACTCTTGACCACCATGATTTGCCTTATTCATAACCTTACGCTTTTGAAAGTAACCTTGGAATGATCAACCACAGCCGTTAATGCAAAATCAACTGTATTTCAAGTTCAAACCGTCGCGGTGTATAGATATACCCTGACGCAATGCGAAAACTATGTTTACCTCTCCAAAATTCAAACAAATGTTCTCAAACGATTTACCGAGAAAACTTCTTAAATTTATTCTTGAATTGTACAATACTTCGTATGACATTGGGGTTTGCGGTTTGTTAGTGGTTTAGATAAAACGTTCAATGCTTGAAGCAAAATTTGTCAAGTTACGAACAAAACTTTAATGACTGAAAAAGTACAGTTTTGAAAAGTTTAAATGAACCCCCTCATTTCGGGTAAGGCGATTTAAACTGATTGTGGCACAGCTTGAAATCAACAGTGTAGAAAAAGCTGTTTATCGATTTAGTGACTATTTTTCAGAGTTATTTTGTGTAGCAAGAGTCATCAACGCAAAGCAATTTAAAGCTTTACCCATTTCCAAAATTCGCGAAAGCGCTCCCCTGTATAGGCTATAACCATAGTAAGTGACAGCAGTTTTGCGTATGATGCAAGAAAGTATCCTTTAATTACTGCGAGCAAAATAATACTGATTATTAGTTCTACATTTCGACCGTCTGTCGGTTTAGTTACATTTGGTTAGCAGTACTGTGGAAAATATAAATAAAGATACGCAGGCAGTATTCTAGTCTTCAACAACCGTTTTCTGTAAAAGACGGGCTTTTGCAAATACGCTCCGGGCCATACGCAAGTTTGCCGTAGCGTCAAATAGGATCGATCGCAAGAGTCTTTAAAAGAGCGATCATCGTGCGAAGCGTATTTCTAAAGCTCGAAATCAATTCGTAAGCCAGTACTACAAAGTGTGTTTAACCAATCCATGAAGAGTGTCAGTTTACTGGCGAGCATATTAGATGCGGGTGATTGCTACCGATCACTTAAAACTGTTGTTTTTGTTGTAAACTTTCATCTGTCAAGTGCAACAGAAAAACGGTGGCATATGACGCGGTGTACGGTTTGTAAATATTGCTAAAGCCATTCGCTACTCTTTAAAGAATAGAGCAAAACACGTTAACGAATTTAGGATGCATAATATATTTTTTCCATATATTAACCAATTCTTTGATGCTAACTTTGTTTAATTACAGTCACTGTACAACCAGGTGATAATTTCCAGCCTTGATCACAAACAAAGGATCGGTAGATGTCAAGGGCTAAGCGTAGTACCAAGTAACGTTTTCTACCATACCTTTAAGTTGTTATTTTTGATATGTTGGAAAGAGCAAGCACGAATAAACCACCAAATTTCCGTAAGTCACTTACTAAACTACCAACTTCGCGTTTAGCGTGCTGTTTTTCTCAGGTTGATAACGAATTTGTTTGGTCCTTCCATCCGTTTCTGCAATTGAGCACACAAAGGTCTAAATTTTTCACTTTTTGTCCTCTGAGCCTGGAATGATTGAATCAGACAATCAAGCTGCCTCCTGCAGGAGTGATTTCTGCTGGAGATGAGGCGTAAGCAGAATTGACAGGGTATCCTTCCGCTGTGCCTTGCACTGGTTGCACTCGTTCGTTGGGCCACACGTGTTGCAAATAATTCCCTTGAGCGTACTCGGTAAGAGTTCCTACCGAAGTGTCCATGGGATACGCCTGGAAGTCTTCTTTTTCGCCGTGCAAAGCGTTATCTAAACCACTCATGGCAGTAACGGAATGATGAGGGGCACCGCCGCCGAAAGAACAATGAGGACCATAGAGTTCCCTTTCTGTAGAAGATGGAACAAGATGACCATGAGCGAGGGTATTTGTAGAATGTTGTGATGTCATCAACTGGCTTGAATAAGCAGTTGCATTTCCATCCTGATTGTGAGAATGAAATTCTATGTTCGTCATTCTCCAGTAAGCTTCTGACTCAAGCTGTTGAATTCGAGCCCTCAGTTTGCGATTTTCGTTTTCTACCATGACATTTCTTTCAAGGAGGTCGGCTATCTGACGCTCCAGATTGAGCATCTTGGCTTTTTTTCTGTCTCTGGCAGCTTGGGCCGACTCCCTGTTTTTCAACTTTTTCCTCAGTTCCTTGTCAGTAACGTGTTCATAACTTTTACGTGGAATGGCCGATGCTGGAAGAAGAGTTTTGCTTAATGGTGTTTGTTCACTGTACTGCGACTCATCGCCACCATTGCCAAAAGCATTTGAATCTAGATCAACGCTAGGTGGCGTTGCTCGAAGCAGAGGATTTTCATGAGCGGTTTCAGCCTCGCTTTGGGATTGGACTTGAATGGGTAAGGTGTCCCTACTGGGCTGAAAATCAACCGACATGCCAGATTCCGACGCAACACTGTAAAGATTGGAGTGCGACTGCAGCGACGATTGCGGAGAGTTTGGTGAGCGCATCATCGCTTCCGATGAGTCTTTATTCGACACTTGAAAAACATGCTCATCCGTCTGCAAAAAAGGCTGGGCAGCGTTGAAGTCGACGCTTTGTTCATCACAGCCACTCAGACCGTACGTTTGAAGTAATTGCGAAGACACATTTTCGTTCGCAGGAGACGAATTGTTGGAGGTTGAAGATGCGTAAGAAGAAGGAGCTGACGATACTTTTGAAGGCGATTTATTGCTTGAAGTTGAAGTCCCGCTTGACACAGAACGTTGCAGTGAATCGAAACCGGATTGAATGTCTGGTAGAGGCTGGGAAACCAGCATGCTTAGTGCTTCGCTACGAAAAAAAAGACATCATAAAACAAAACTATGCCATGAACCTGATTGCTTATTTTCCAACGGCTATTCCTTAACATAAAAAAATATCATTAAGCAAAGCACCAATTTGAAACTTTTTTTGACAAAACGGTGTGTTAATTGCTCAAAATACATTTACTCCAGTAAAATGTTTTTACAACCTGGCAAAAGATTACCGTCTGAACATTACAGAAAGTTAAGTTAAATAAGGAAAAATTGTCTTGAGCGCAATGTCTGAACAAATAATGAAGTTCCGTGGTCTGAACAAAAAATTCATAGCTGTTTCATGCAATGATAGCACAGCTGAGGTCAGGCATTGTTTGAAAAACCCTGCGCTTTGAAATGTTTTCGCAAAGTCTGGGTACATTTTTTGAGAAAATAGATGTTTGTTGGAACCAGGATCTTCCTAGTGAAATGTTTCAAAACAGTACATTTATTCAGCAACTTGGTTTCGAAAAAAACGTAAGCAGCTGTTTTATGTGCAAAATCAATGAATGTTTCATTACAAACTTGCACATTGATGGAGTGTGTTTTAATGTAAAACATCTAAATGAAATCTCAAAGCAAAAGGGCATCGAGCAACTCCAGTCGGACACCTTCTAATCGATGAGCGCTTGTAAATAGATCTGTAATTCGCCTTGCTGCTGCAGAGTTCATAATATCGGCGTTCCACTGCCGCGAAGTATTACTTAAATATTGCTCGGAGGACGCCGTCTAAACATGCACGCTGCCTCGGGGTGTGTTCAATCCTCCGCCCCGATGGGACTAGTTTGGCTGATGTGCCGAATCGCTCCTCTCTGTGGCCACTCGTTTGAGAATAACCCTAGGGTTGCTTTATGACCATCTCAACAATTTGACGTTGGCTAATTTTACGAGCAAAGTACACGTCGTTGATCGAGGGTTTCCAGTTCAATAAATATATTCTGTCAAGCACTTCGCTTACAAGTTTATTGAAATGACGAACGAAGAAGAAAGCAACAGCATGGCCATGATATTCAGACAATTACGGCTGTCACCACAGCAATTACTAGATAGATTCAATAGAGACACGTAATGCACTGTTCATTAAAACCACACGAAAATAGTTTTTGAAAGTAAAAACAATGTTTGTTTTGGTTGAAGGTAAAGATTTCGTGTTTTTCTTTTTCTACCAATAGTTATTCCTCTCTAGATGAAGTTATAAAGTATTCTTCAAATAAACAGCATTGGTTGAACATCAGAAAAGGTGCCACTGACGAACGTTAGCCCCAAACAAAGACCAAAGCTTGTTATGTGCTTTCGGTGTTCACAGATCTCGAAGCAACTGATTAGAAGGCTTGTTTGCATAATTATTGTAAAAATATGAAATAAATTGTGCAAGAAGCCATTGACAAAAATATTACGTTTACACAAAATTTTCTACTTGATTTAACTTGCAGCAGGTAATTCTATTGAGTTTTAACAAACGATTCAGTGCTTTCAGTATTTTTCTGAACTCTCTTTCATTTATCCAAAAACCTGCATCTTTTTGCTATCGTGATTAATGTGATATCGATCTGGTGTTTGAGATAAATTATTAACTAATAAAGATTAATGAAGGCATAGTCTTATTGGGGTTAGAATACCAAACGCAGTGAAGAAAATTGTTGCTTCAGCAACCCAAAGACATTTGTTGCGGTGATTTTGTAAATTTCGTTTTCCTGCTGACATAAAATGCAACTCTGCGCACATACACAAGTTTCGCTTCTTTTGAATTTGCTACACTTGAAAAACAAGGCTTTCAAAAACTTTTCTTTTTTGTGTAAAGTAATCTGGGTGCATTTACATTACCTTCTACTTAGTTTACTTTATTTATATTTTAAGGGAAATTGCAGTTTCTGCACTTTAATCAATAGAAGACTGATTTTGTTAAACTTAAATAGGATGCAAACCATTCACTATAGATCCTCTCAGCCACATTATCAATCACGTCAGGCAGTGGATATTTTTAATTGCCGTTCTGTAATGAAGTTAATAAACCATCAAATTTAATTGCTGGTATGATACCAGACATAGCTAACAAAAAAGATCTAGTTCGGAAGAGGGGGTGCAAAAATATTAAAAAACATAGCCCTGCGACAAATCAACGCTGCTGCTTCTCGCTTACTTCTCTTTCATAGCTACTTTCGGCACATAAGATGCTACACTAGCGCTTCAACAATGTTACACCGGCAGATTTTTATAAACCCATGAGTATATACACGGTTTTACGGCATGGTTTTAACGAAAAATTCCTGTTTTGCTATTTGGTTTCACGGAGAAACTAACTACAGGAAAAGAAATTGAACTTTTATTTTCATTGATATCTTCCATGCCCACGCAGGATGCCACCGCTCTATACGTCAAAGATATTGTATGAATTTCTGATATTTTGCTTAAAAATGGTGCGAATGGCCACATTTCAGCAAAAAATGTGTTCGAAATGTAAAATAAGAGAAGCGAAAAAGACCTTCCGTCAGCAGCAGTACCATTACAATTGAAGACCTTTGCTGTATACACTGCTAGCATCAAGTTATTGCCAAACGCATTCTAGCTGAAGACTGACTGTAAAAAGTCTGTCAATGCAATCAACCAAGTCTTGTTGAAATACTCGTCTTCATCTTTTTACCTGCAACAGTTCAATCATTAGTTTAAATGTGCGCGTCAAAAAACTAATACTACGTCTTAAACACAAGACTCTTGTTGGTTGAACTCGCTGTACAACTTAGTAGAGCTTGAAACAGACCTTCTAATATGTCATGCTCGCCATTGCGAACCCAAGCAAATGCCTAAACGTTTTGTTGTCCATACTGCCACCTGGCGGGATGTGGTAATTTATGACTAACCGCCAAACTTCAATGTTGCTTTCAATATGAAACAGAAAAGCAAGAACGCCCAGAGCCATTCAGCCGATTAATTTGTAAAAATAAAAAATCTTGCTCAGGAAAGCGAGTCACAGCTGATGAGATGAAAAACAGTTTGTCACTACAGTAGTATTAATAAGAAATGCTGTTGACGTAGAATCTATCCCACAAAAAAAATTTTGTAAGATCTTTCACGAGACGTTTTTCCGATGGGACAGCTGTAAATTCATCTTCCAAAAACACCTGCTGCAACTATTGAAAAATTATTATCACAATAAAGGTCTTCTTGGTTCCAGGTAAGCCGTATCAAAATAGCGCTGGATATGACCCACAGGTCAGTTCTGGACACTTACAAGATTGGGTAAATTTCAGAATTTAGGCGAATGTTATCGTTGGTAGAAAAAGCTTTAACAACGGGATTATATTTTTTTGCAGCAATAACATTTTATCCGACAAAAATGTAAATTATCAATATCATCCTTTTTCATGCAGCTTGGCTATGCAAAAATTATAACATTCATGAGACCTTGATAAACTTTATAATCTATTCAGTTCTTAAAAGCAGTTTCCAACGCCCGGCAACTTTATGAACGACGTTAAGTTCACCGGCTCATCAATATTACAGCAGAAGGGGAAATTTCTTTTTTGTTTGTCTTTCTGTTTTTACTTTTATATCTACACAAAATTTCATGGCTCACCAACACCTATTTTATCAAGTTTAAACTGGAAGAAAGCTTATAAAGCAAGAGACATTTGCATTACTTTGAAATTCAGAACAATTTATGATTATCAATGTTAGCAATATTTTTGTTTTTTCTAAAAGCATTTGCTTTTTTCCGTTTTGTTTCAACTGAGTTGTTGCCTTTCAAAATTGTTATCTCTTAGCATAGTTCATCGCAGTAAACACCCTCTGCATAAAAAGCTGATGAAAATGATAACTGCGGAATAAGTATTTTGAATGAACACAGCATTAGAAACGTTTTTATTGCGCTCATCACTAGGCTTCAGATCTGTAAGGAAGATGTCTTTTGCCACCCAGAAGTGAAAGGGTGCTTACACGATTGCAATCATTTAGAACTACAATGTTCCAACCGTTTTTACATTGGTGACCTCCAAACAGGATTCACCCCCTACATAGCTCCAACACACTGATATTCTTGTGTTAAAGTCAACGACTGCGTGCCTGTTTATCGCAGGAACTTGCTGTTTCTGTCAGTGACTGATGGAAAGGAGCAGTGATTGGTGTTAACTTTTATGCTGTGTATTCTTCGAGCTTCTTTTTGCTACGCTTGCTAGGGGCACTTTCAAATCTTTACACGTTGCATTGGAATCACTGCCTAAATCCAGTGTATCTTGGAGTCAAAACTGTATGGCACTCTCAACTACAAGAAACACATCCAGACAACTTTTGCTAATATAGAAACGATAAACAGCACCTTTAAGTAGCTATCCAACGCAAAACAGGGCATGTGCTACTCTGCAGCCGAATATGACTGTCCGTTTCGGGGAAGATCTTCATGCGAACAAGGTCAATTCAGCATTCCGGCAAATTTGCCAGCATCCCACCAACTGCCTAAACCTGTAAACATTCCAAGTCAGCATATCACCAGCTACCTTAAACCTGTAAACATTCCAGGTATCTCCCTGCCTGACATCAGAAGATGTGCTGTAAGCCAAGCACAGCGGCTGAAGCAATCGTCTAAGCAAAAACACTCCCCTGTAGGCAGGGCTACCATATCGTCCTTATTTCTGAGATTTGTCCTTATTTAGCAGTGCTACGTCTTAGAAAATATCACTGTCCTTATTTCTAAGAAACGTCCTTATTCGTGACATGCGTCCTTATTTTTTCTTATTTTCTGTAGCGTAACAACTTGAAATAAGCAATACGTGGTAGACATACAGACAATTTCTATCTTATCGTAAACATTGTGTAATCAAGGGTTTATGACCTTATAAAATCAGTACAATCTTGCCGCACACAGAGACGTAACGCACTATCAGGCTATTCTAGCACTGTAAAGTGTCTGGTTAGGATTCTTAGGAAAGGTTTACTTTGGTTAGGATTCTTAGGAAAGGTGATTTTGTGGTGAATGTTTAGCATTTAATTGATTCAAGAAATAAGCAAGCGAAAAAATCTTTTCTGTGACGATTACAAGAAGCAAGTCGAGAACAAGACATTGCTGAAGAAATGGTTCCTGGAGATAAATAAGCAAATTGATCTGACGTTAGTCGTGCAAACAGAAGCAATCGTTTTCTTTCTAGGTAATCAAATCAAATTTTACTCAGCCGTTCTTATTTTTGGTTCTAGATCGATGGTAGCCCTGCCTATAGGGCCACAGCCACAAGACTTCGGCTTAAATCAAGAAGATCCTTCAAGGGCCTTTGTCTTTCGTCTTGTCACATTGATAACAGAAAAAGACAGACCTGTTCATAACAGACCACGTTCAGTACAGACCAGTTCATAACAAACCTGTTCATTACAGACTCGTTCATAACGGGTATATGAACGTTGATGTCCTTTCTGATGTCTAGACTTGTTAATCTGCTGGTGCATGGCACATTTTCACTAGATTTCACATCTGTATCTCAAATAGGCTGTCAAAGTTAACAAATGTAGACTAAGGCCTACATGGACGCAACATGGTTAATATCCATAATCCACTAACTGCACTACTCTGATGACAAGCTTAGCAGTGATTGCTAAATAAAATTTTCTAACTACGCTATTAACTCCACCTTGATGTCTTAACAGCAGGCTGCGTAAATATGTAACATTGGTCGAAAGCACCAAAGGTTCTATGCAGTACAAAATACGATAAGACTACCTGGGTTGGCCGTAATACTTTTTTTTTTCACGACAATCACTACACAACATACGTTAATCAAGTGGAAGTCTAACTTCTGGACGTATACAACTAGGCATATAGGCTATCGTCACGATCAACACTCCAAGCAATGAATGCTGACGCTTTACGCTCAAGCCTCAAAATGCGCCGTCTATAAAGCACAGGACAGAACAGAATACGCAGGGTTGTCCATGGGACATATTTATCTGTCCGATTCCCATCCCATAGCAATTTATGCCTGTCCCATCCCATGGGACGTTTCCCATGGGATTCCCAATAGGAATGACATTCCCATGGACAAGCCTAGGGTTGTCCATGGGACATATTTATCTGTACCATTCCCATCCCATAGTAATTTATGCCTGTCCCATCCCATGGGACGTTTCCCATGGGATTCCCATAGGAATGACATTCCCATGGACAAGCCTGAGAATACGGATTGCCAAAAAGTTTTACTGATTTCTAGTGTTTCATATTTCAATTTGGAGGGTTGAAGCTTTGTTTGGAGGTGCTAAGCTCACAAAGACGGGATCCTGGAGACGGGATTGAAATTCGGGCCGCCTGTGGCAGCGTTCCCCCCAATTGGCGGGTATGGCAGGCTGATACGGCTCTGCACTTAGAGAAATTCCAGCCTCACTTCGCATGAATTTCCCGCTCTCCGAAAACTTCCCAACTGGAGTGAACTGTGGGCAAGATGCAGTGCCGGATCAAGGTAGCGCGGGGCCCGTAGCATTTCAAGAGCGCGGGGCCCCAAGTAAAAAACATCTCAACACCTGCTAAATCATAAAGTGTGTGGGCAAGGGATCCGTGTTTCTAGCTTTACTCTCTGCATGCTCTATCCAGTTCGCATCATGACATGATAGTCTGAGTGTATCGTGCTGACCGCCAGTTTTGCCAGATGGTTGTGACCTAAATCTGTTAAATGATGTCACAAAATAATGCTAGATTCTGCTAAACGTTTTGTCACAAATTTTCAGCTAAATTCTGCTAAAAGCAGTAAAATTCTGTTAAAAAATCTGTCATTTTTAACTTGATTGAAAGAAACCAGCAAAGATACAAATATACTGTACTAGTTTTTCGTCTTGCACTCGCTCTCAATAAGCATGGGCTGGAAATGCCGGTCTTGGACAACACACTTTTCGGCCCACAATTTTCTATCGGTCAACATTTTGGCTTTTTGAGCAACGTAACTGCAGCTTACCTCGTTTTTTGTATGACACACAGTTCCTGACGATCTCTTTCAAATGGCTGCATGTTTATATGCAGTAAAGCAATGCTCAGCGATAAACAATCTGAGCATAGATTCAGCCCTACAACTTTCTAAATCTGGTCGTTGTAACTTAAAACTTTGTGTTACATTAGGGAGCATGCAAAAAGTTCTTTAGTCCTATCTGAGTGCTTTTGCTACCAGTTATGCTTACCTTTTAAGATCACAATATTTCGCTATGATTGCAGTATTGCAAATTTCACAAAAGACTTTTGTTGAATCAGCAGGATAGAGGCAGTAGGCACTGAGCCAACTTTTAAGTTCTGAATCTTGCAACCACATATGTCGAAACTTTTGGCAGCTTTGGTTTATCAGGAATTTTTTTTACCAGACATTACTACTTACTTGTGTAACTGAATCACTTGGAAATATCGTGCCGTGGGATAAAAACATATTCTACCAATGCCGTCTTTTAACCTAACGCGCTCACTAAGCACACAAGCAAATCATTTAGGCTTCGCCAAGCCATCTAATCACTTGTTATTATGATACAATCACCTGCTTGAAGCAGCTTTTTGCATCATAATAAAAATTCCAAATAACTGCAGGCAGCTGGTTGTGCTTTGTCCTGGTGTTACCCAATTAAAAACGTCATGAAGAAGACAAGCATATTCTTTGATGAAGAAGGTGCAAAGTTCTCATCTTGAAAAAGTGTTGGAACAGGTTTTTGGCCAGGAATTTGTTACCTACTAAACCTACCCAACGGTTGGTAAAATCCTGCTAGAAAGGTTGAAAATTTTACAGCTAACAGTGAGAAAATCCTGCTAGATCTAGCGGCAAATCAGCTAAAGTGGCAAGACTGCTGACGGCAATCATAGGCCTTTTGTTACGTAAACTATACAAAAAGGATCGAAGAAAAATTTCTGGACACAGACGGTGTTCCATTGAAAACCTTCGCTTACTACTTATGGCAAATTTAGCAAAGTACTGACTTCTTAGACTAAAAAAATCTTCTATATAATGTAATAACTAAGATTTATTACAGAAGACCGCGGGGCCCCCATAAGCGCGGGACCCGAAGCAACTGCTACATTTGCTACTATTGTTAATCCGGCACTGGCAAGAGGGATGACTCGGTACAGCCGCAGATCAGGCACCAGTAACTCTTAAGCGAACATGGTGAAGTGGAGTTTCGCACCGGCCCCCCTACCTGTGAATGTGGAGAAACATCGCATGCAATGAGACTCTTACTTAAATGTCCACTGCTGACTACACCATGCAACAGAAATGACCTATAGACCAGGGGTGGGGAACCTGCGTCCCGCGGGACAAATGCGGCCCGCGTGAACATTTGATATGGCCTGCAACAGAATTTTCGTTACCTATAAGTTAGAGCACAACATCGCGTCAAAGCGAAGCTCCATGATAAGCAGGTACTTAGATAGTGCGTCAAGAGATGTCACTCTTCCTCATATTTAGATAAAGGTAAAATTTTAGGATAAAATTAATTGATTTTGCTGCCCGCCAGTGGTAATGCACAATTCATGCGGCCCGTGGTAATAAATAGGTTCCCCACCTCTGTAGTAGATTATACTGGCAGAGGGAGACATAGGCGCAGCCAGGAGGGGCCAAAGAGGCCATGCTCCCCAAATTTTTAGAAAACACAGTCATTTTGTGCTTTGAGAGGCGTTTTTCTAAGCAAAATAGTGTTATTAGTCTAAAATCAAACATTTTGGCCCCCCAAAATTTTTTTCCCAAAAAAAATTTGGGGCTGGCTACGCCACTGGAAGGAGACTGTGTCTCACCAGGTGGCTACTAATGATATAAAGACTAATGGAAAGAGAACTCGCACTCAGGTTAGTATCTAAAACAGTAGTTTTCTTTTATATGCAGCTAACGACCCATTTTGCAACTCAGTTTAACCTAACGACCCTCTTCCAAAAATTTCCAGTCAGGCATATGAAATGCAGTTGTGTTTGCAAAATAGAAAATCACAATGACTAAAATATAACGTACGATATCACTATGTTGAACAAAGACTCATGTATTAAATTCATGCACATGGCAGCATCAGTGAGAGAGACACATGCCGTATACAAATCACTCCACAGCACAACTCACTGAAAACTAGAAATAACTCCCAAGTTAGCTACCGGAATCAGATATCTCATTTACAAACACAGCACAGTCTTACGTCACTAATTATTCGTGCGTTGCTAAACGCAACAGTACTGCAATGGTCATAATTGCACGCAAATGTTCATAATCACACTTAAAAACTTTTGAAAAAAAGTAGGCTATCATTTTTGCCAGGTGATCCTATTATATTGGCCACGACAAAGAGTGATTCCATATACGAACTATAACATATACAAGTAATTATGAATATTTTTATTAGAAGCCCTCGCGACCTCTAGAAAAAAGGCAAACAAACCTCACGGGATCGGGACCCCAGGTTGAAAACCACTGATCTCAAAGAAAAGAGTAACATTATTTTTTAACAGTTAATCGAGAAGAAAATATGAAGATACGAAAAGCCAAAACATTAAATATCGCAACATCGTAGCTATATTTTGTCGACAACAACGTTTGTGACATATGGCATTGCGGCGTTTTTCATCGATTGCAGCATTTGTTAACTCTGCAGACGTTTGGGTTCCACTTCAGTGATGGACCAAAAATAGGTTCCGCTTGAGTGATAAAAGAACATGAAGTTTTTCGTTGAGACCTCGTAGATCTCGAGGCTCAGACTTCAAACTGATAAGCCTAGGGGAGAATCAAATCAAAATTTGAAGAAGCAACTTTGGTCCACAACTAAAGCTGCTGTGGACAGAAAATTTTGGCCAGTGTAACAGCTGCTGTGGACAGAAATTTTGGCTAGTTTTTGAAAGTCATAAAATGTCAATTGCTTTTCTTCAAATTCCGAAGCATATTTACACCAAACTAACAAAAGGGCACCACGAGATCATAAAAAATAACAGACTGTGTAATATGGCGGCGGCTTTGCATAAAGACATGTAAAATCATCGGCTTACCAAGGCAATTTCTGAATATAAACCTGACGTTGCTGAACGACAATGCACGATAAGCTCAAACTTTCTCGAACAGTACGCTTGAAGAAAGCACTGTGGGACTTTTGTTCGCAGCACTAGCAACAAACAACGGTAAACGAACGACACCACTGCATAAACGTGTACAGAGCAATGAACTTAGTTTACTCGTGACCCAGTCAGCCTCATCACATGATACTATAATGATACGATCAAACAAACAACTTTGATAAATACTTCTTATTGACTACAGTTCTTACACCAAGACATGTCCTCGGGACAACAACTGTGTTTCCATCTTGCCGTCTCTGAAAGTAATTTCCTCCGTTCCATAGATGGATTTTTCTGGATTCTCTTTCGCGTTATCTTTGACGGTTATGAAATTCTTTGTCGGAAACGAAATAAGATTTCTTGTACAGTCGACAACAACAACAATCGAAACAGTGGTAGTCCTTTTCACGACCAATATTTTGATGCGGCTGATTGTGCCTACGTTTGAATGCAGCTTTCAGTGAATACCACATTGCATGTTTAGTTTTGTGGAATGTTTAGATTTGAATGTGGCTTTTAATAAGTGCGGTTGTAGTAGTTGCAAGTGGAAAGGCTTTCATATTGGTCCATTGGTAGAACATCAAATAAAACATTGGTCAGACCGGTGTGGTGTGAGACGGTCCAGTAAAACAGAAAAATCGCGGCAGACCTTCAGCTAAATCGGCACCACTACCGCTTTGCTTATTGTGTTCAACAGACGTAGAAGCACAATATAATGCCCCATTCATCAGCGCAAATTTACAGCTGGTTTACTGTGGTGTTTCAGGATGAAGGCAACTGGTAGGAGAGACTTCAAGCATTTTTCAAGCAAGTCCTGGTACAGTGCAAACGCGGTGCTTGGAAACACGGCTGGCGAGCGATGGTAATTTATAATGCGTTTTTTCATGAATTGTAACCGTCCGCCTTCCGCAATAAAACTGTCGGGCCAGTTTCCTGGCATTTTTAGTGGAAACCAAAGGCTTAAAAACGTTGCTACAAGTGAATATGTCGTGGAAAAACCTTGCACGTAAATTGCTTCTCTGGCAGACTTGCACCAATGTTAAGCGTACATGAAGTGACTGTGTTGCTGTCTTGCGCTATCACTTTCGTCCAGCAATGTTTTCGTTTTTTTGCCCGTAAATTTTCAGTGAAAAAAATGAACCTCAAAAGTAGTCACCAGCAATTCGAATTGTTTCAAAAGAGGTAAGGTTGCACATTACTGTGCAAAATTATGATGTTCATCACGAATTGCAGGCTGTTCATTATTTAATTTGTTCTGTGTATGCATCAGCCTGCTTTCACTTCCTTCACATTAGCTGCGGTTTTATTAACAAACGCGCATTGAAAAATGTTTCTATAAAATTGTCAACGTCAATCCTTGTTAAAAACAACACGGCATGAAATCTAGCAGCCGCGAAAGTAAAGTCGCTTATAAAATAATGTTTGTCTTTGACAAGTTGCTTTTTGTAAACAGTTGATTATTTTCAATAGCCACCTTCGCGTTACTTTCTTTTTGAAGAGCAACTGTGTAAAGGTAAGGATTTGCTACGGACGCAAGACGCGGTAGCCACTTTGCTTGCTGATCGCGCGGTAACGTGGCAGTAGTCTTGTAAAGCAAACTATAAGAAAAACTGCAAGTGGGTTCTAGCTTGCATCAAAAATTTATTCCAGCGACAAAATAGTCTCTTGTTTTGCTAAGGGATGCTGCAAAGGTTGATGCGAATTGTGTTAACTGAGCATAAGTCTCGACAGACTTTGGGCCTATTCCTCCGCAAGATGTCGCTGCGCACCTACGCATGGCGATTCCTAACCTCGTGTGACACACCCGTTAACATACACTTTTCAGTTATTTTCTTGCAAATACTACTTGATGTTTATGCAAACTGTTGCATTTCAAAAATTAGATTGCATTTTGAGCACATTATAAGTGCTTGTAATCACTAACCGAAAGTAAAACAAGGAGTAACGCTTTTCGCAGGTGTTTCTGGCGCACCAGCTTGCTGTATGTCACGTAATGTTGATGTAAACTTCATTTCAATACCATCGCAAAAATTACTCTCTGTTAACCCTACCGTGCTACTAATACAGTATTACTTTTGTCTGTAGCATCAGCCGCAACCTTAAATGGACATCCTATATTTTTGTTTTTGTACAATTTTAAAGTAAATAGCGGCAATGTACGTTTTATATGCTTTGTAGCTCAAACTTTGACTGAGAAGTAATCCAGTGTCAGTCTTTTTTATTACGCAAATAGGCCATAGACCACGAGCCTCAAACTCAAAACAAGGGCAAAACAAGGACTTAAAAAAGAAACAGAGCCGCATTATGACTATTCTAGAACTGCAGTATGACGCTGACGCAAAAAGGCTGTACCTGAAACTTACTAGAAACAGCTTTTGCATCTTTTTTCCTGTGAATGATATCGTGAGTTATAGGGAGTTTATCTCTAGTCCTCTCCATGTTCGTTTAAAACAGCTATGTCCAACCCACGGTCCAGTCGAAGGTTTTGTTCGGCCCATTTTAAGTTTTAGCTGCAGTGATAAATTATCCTACATACTGACAACCACTTCTTATTTTGATAACCTTCAATTTGCCATTTTTGATGTAGACAGTTCTGAGTACCACTTTAACCAGGACATAACGAGGGCGGAAAGGGGGGCACAATTCCTCGGGGGCCCTGTCACTATGGGGCGCCGAATGACTACAGGGTCGCCAAAAAGTCATAATAATGTCACAAGCACTTTCTTCAATACCCTACATTTACTTCCAAAATATCTCAGGTTCGAACGTGGCGGCGGCAAACTTGCTTCTTGCCCCAGACGCCATCTAACCTCGTTATGCCCCTGACTTTAACACGTTTGTTACCATTGCAGTTAAGATTCGAACGCATTCAGTACATTAGCTTAAGCTAAATTTAGTTTGCTAAGACCAAAGTAAACCATTCAATGTGCGGCTCAGCACGCTAATATGCCACTCATTATGCGGCTCTGGTTAAGATAGTGACATAATTTGTTGTTCAGTAAGCCATTTGGTTTGGACACAGCTAGTTTAAAATTTGACACGCTGGCCGAGCACTTTTAAACACCGGTGCATAAACAAGATAACTTAAATGTTAGTTATTTCAAAATTCCCAAAAAGCATCACGGGCTGCACAAAATGCCCTCGCGGGCGACATGCGGCCCACGTGTTTGAGACCCAGAATTCATTCTAGATATTTGTTTGTTACGATTAAGCATGCATTGTGCCCGTTCAATCACAATCATGTGGAGTGTTAACGTTTTCATCAATGATTTTTTTCACATTAACTTGCCGGCGAAAAAACAATTTTGTCAAGTAATCATAGTCTGACCTGTATACAGTCTTGACAGTGTTTCAACTTTCATCTGATGTTGAACCCTATCCTACAATAAATTTGAAATTATTCAGCTGCAACGGGTAGACTCAGCAGCAAAATCTAACGTAAATAGGAAAAAGTTTTTTTTGCAAGTGCTGAGGACATTGACACGGCCATCACTTACAGATAGTTTGCAATATCTTTTCTTGATAAAGCGCATGTGACTAAAATGAAACTAAATTGGATTTTTTCCTAGTCGATTGGATTTTGTTATTTAGACACCCATGGATAAAAAAGAGCTTAACAACCGCTTACGCTGAAATGGCTGGAGCAGCGGTTCCCAAACTTTTTTGAGCGCTCCGCAAACCTGAGTTTGGTGAACACGCCTCAAACAACAACTGAGTTTGGTGAACACGCCTCAAACAATAAATCCTCAAACAACGTATTAAAAAATAATGATTGTAGGGCTATTGGGGATTTTGGCAATAAACTGCTAAGTTTGTTTTCAATGTCAGCATTCCACTCTTTTCTCAGTAAGTGCTTATGCTACAGAAAAAAGCCAAGCAATGGTAATGTTGAAAATACACAGCTCCGGTTTGGATCGCATCGGCATGGCCCATTTTTTGACACTTTCGCCACTGTTATTTCGGTTTCGACCCATACTTCGGGAGCCACTGGGCTAGATCAACTAGTCGACCGTTGTGTTAAGCTGCGGTGACAAGTATTATTAACTTCACTCCAGAGCCGTGGTGAGAATCGATTGTGGCTTCGTTTCCGCAAATACACAACCACTTTCACCTTTTGTGTAGAGAGGGTGGGTGAAACAT
>JGI24158J21664_10001323_pt1 | contig 27490 bp, 17 predicted proteins | sample Ectturendosymbi3_FD_21664 | JGI IMG/M metagenome (IMG submission 21664) | reverse complement strand
CGCGAAGAGAGATTGCGAGCATGATCTCTATTGTTGCTTGCTGCCACGGTGCGAAGCTTTGCGCACATGCCGCTCGGGATTTCCGATCGCAACAATATCATTCAAAAAAATCTGAATGCTATCATACTGTTCGGTGTGTGCTATAGCGATTTGACGGTTTATATTGCCTATGTGCAAGAGTACTGCTTTAAACTAAGAATCTCCTCGCCACAGGCCGCCACCTTTCCACATGGCATTCTCACCCAGACGGCCTGTAAGGAAAGTACGGGTCTCTGTTATCTGGCTTTGCCCTTGGGAATGCAGAATCAAAGCATTGGGTTAGCGCTATACATATTCTTAATTTTATTATTACTTTCTGGTTCCTGTATAGCCTTCAACACAATAACAAAATACAGAGTTATTGACAGCAAGCGCAAAATTTTGATTTGTTTGTACCTCATTCGTGAATATTAATAAAGCTGTATTTTTGTGTTTACAGGCTGAAAAAGTGACTGGAATTGTTAATACTTTTATGAATCCTTGCTGAAACATTTATGCTGTTTTGAAGTTGCAGTATATCGAACACGGGTTTGATAATACAGGTAAACAGGTCCTCTGAGAGAAATTTTACCAGGGGTCACGAAGACTGACACTGGGCCCCCTTATTTTCTTGGCAGTGGTGCCACTCCTAGTGTTTTTCCACTAGATCTAGTGTTTTTTCGTTTCATCTAGTGTTCTTGTTTATTTTTGTGGCTATCTAGTGTTTTTTATGAGTGAGCTGAATGTAATTAATTGCACAGTTTTGTGTAGTTGCAACTGTAATTGAGACCTTTTGATTTAAAGAAATTGTAACTTGTTAAAAATGCTTCCTAACTAAATCTTAAATACACAAGACAATATAATATGTTGTGATTCAAACAGCTGCGAAGTCACTTGGTCATCTGTTAAAAGTTTCACTGACCTGTACAAACAAACACCAGCGTTGCTGCTATCTGCCGTTTTCTTTGTCTCTGGTTTCCAATGAGTTTGCACAATGTCTATGGTTGGCATTGCAACGCATTTTCACTGTGTGTTAGTTTGCTTTTGTAGTCTACTGTTTTTTTGGTCAGTGTAGTGTTTTTTTAACATGAAATCTAGTACTTTTCCGTAACAACAGAGTGGCAACACTGTTCTTAGGCCCTCGTCGAAACTTGTATAGTCTGTTTGTATAGTGATCAGAATGAGATGTCATACTAAGATTTACAAATAGATTAATTGTTATACTGGCAGTTGGCATACACTAATAATTTTAGGCTTGATTATAGAAAAACTGATCATGCGTACTTTAACTTTCCCAGGCCTCTGCACCTACCGGTCCCGGGTACGATGTACCTCTTGTACACCCTCTCGTAGGCGCTGCAGGTAAAGAAAACGTGTCTTGATAAACAACGACATCATGAATACTTAAACAAGGTTTGCAGCTTTGCTCAGCCACTATTTTTGCAAAATCGTATCGCAGTTAAGACAATTCTGCCTCATCGTAGAACGTGAGATATCTTAAGTATGTGAAAGTCAGTGCTGTGTGGCGGCGCAGTCGTACCTGAAACTTCTAACTCCTGGATAATCCGCATGACGCCACATGGATGGAGAATTGTTGTTTCAATGTCGTCCTTGAGCTACTTGATACCACCTATATGCTTCTTGTACATTTTTGTGAGCCACGATTGCTTTGCAATGAGACTGCAAATGTTCATGGAGCACTTTGAGACTTCGTATCCACTGCTGAGCCGAACGTGGTTGGCTTCCACATTGAGACATGGTTCCGCCAAAACACTTGACTACTGCGTACTATTGCAGTAATGTACAAAATAAAATGATGGGCTGGAACTGCCAAAATATCGCCGAACTGCGACCTTGTGTGACATCAAATTAACAAAGTTCATGCACTTTTGATTTTTTGCGAATTGCACCAACTTCACGAGGACATTATTGACTTAAACGAGCTTCAAATTAAACCAATTATTACGATTCGAGGTAATTGCAAGAGTAACTGCCTGCACTTGGGTGTGTACAAATGAAGGATATTTAATATTTATAGCATTCAGAAATAAATGACCAATGTCTTTCGGGATTTTATGAAGTTATTTTGAAAACAAACGATTCTTCTTAAATTATTGTTGCGTCTCTTCACAGAAGTGAATTGGTGGATCTCAAAAAATAATCTACTTTTAAACAAATTACATGTTTTTTTGAAGTTTTATCATACCAGGGGCGGAGATAAGTTAAGATTTTCACACAGGTACTTGACTATTTTTATTTGTTTATATTTTGACAGTTTTTCCTAAATTTTTAATTGTGTAGGCTTGTCTGAAGTCAAGTTGTATCGAACCAAAACCGTAGCCAGAAAGTCTTCAATAGGAGGTCTGACCTTCTAACTATTGACAAACTCCACTGGTTTATATTGTTCCATACTTCAATTTGGGGGAGCTCAGAGCATTGTTTGGGAGGCTAAGCCCCCCGTGGCGACGGACTGCATCTAACTAAAGTTAAACGATTATGAACCTGCATTCGTGCAAAACATTTGTTTCAGCGAAGAATTTATAATAAACGTCCACAGCAACCCGGGTCTGTAACCTCAATTTCGCAGTTGATCCAGCATTTCTAGCCACAACATGATTTTAACCTGACAGAAATTCTCACAATCGCTTTTTTCTGCTGCTTGAAGTTTTTAAAAATATGATTGCTTGCTTGTCTAATACAGCTATGTCCACCCCGCGGCTCGCATGCGGCCCAGTTCAGGTTTTCGCCGTAGTATAAGTTGCCTAGATACTGACAACCTGTCCTTATTTTTATAATCTTAAATTTAGCATTTTTGACGCAGGTGGTTCTCAGTGCCACTTTATCACGTCTGTATGGCGTGCTGAAAAATTTTCATATGTCCACTGACATCTTGGTGCAAAACTTTTTTACCAGTTTTCTGATTTATCACGCTTAACGGAGTGGTTGAAGGTGTCAAACAGTTGTTGCCAATGCAATTGTGATTCGAACGCTTTCAGTACATCAGCTTATTGAACTAAAAAAGTCATTCAATGTGCGGCCCTGGTTAAAATAGCGACAAAATTTTTGGCTCGGTAAGCAATTTCAGTTGGCCATATAACTGATCTAATCTATTTGTATCCACACAAACCTGCCAGCCTTCATAAACAGATTTGAGCGACAAAGCGATTCGACGCGGGCTTCAAGTACATGCTGGGAACGAGAAGGAATGCTAACGGCACATCGCTCGAAGCACAGCAACTTCGCAACAACTGATGTGCGGGATTTTGCCTTCCAACTTTTTTTCTGCCTCACCACTCTTCACCTTTTCCTCATACTCAACCCGCCCCAGAGTCAAACAGTGGCATCTGATCAACCATGCTTCCAGGTGTAGCAAATATAATTTTGTGGCCACGCCCCATTAGCGAGGCACAAAAAACGCATTGGCAGCTTAACATACATCACACGGTCGCTCACACACCACTCCACGCTTTTACTGTCCTTTGTCAGATAGTCTCGCACCTCCGACAACAGGGGGGCAGTCGAGCAAGGGTCGGGGGGGAGAGAGGAGGATGCAGCACGCGCACAAACAGGGAATCCTTAACAGTGTATTGAAGCAGTGCAGGTTGGCAACGCGAAACGCGCAATAGTATATGACATCCATCGCTACAGTGCACACGACACAGCAAAGTGGCTACGCAGACAAGCAACACGCGAAAGAAACAGGCGAACCCGTGGGGAAAAGCGCAGTGAACGAGTGTCGTCTGTCGATTTTTACCCACGGGGACTTTCGAAACAAACAGTCGACAATCTTTGCGACAGCCAAGAAAAAGCCGAGGACCGCGGCGCGGTTCTTTCATCGTCATGCAGTTCACAAAACTGCTCGTGCCTATTTGCGTGTCGCACTCTTTCAGATCTCCGTCGATCTGCACTGCGCTTTCCTGTACGTCAATGGTCACGCAGCATAGCTCTTAACGCGCACAAGTGAACGTCACGGCTGAACTCAACCGGGGCGTACATTCGTAAGGATGACAACTACTGCACCATCAACCGTACGCTTTGTATTTGTATTATTATGTATGTATTATGCATGTTGCATATGCAAGTTAGGTAGAAAATACGTGACGTATGCTGCCCAGGTTAAAAACGCCGGCAAAATAGTCATTCGACTGACATTTTTTACAGGTACCTCGTTGTTGCCTTCGTATTTTTCGTGCCAAGCCATCCAGTCCAGCTCGTTGCTGTTGTCGGAAGCTTGGGCGAGATTTTTTCGACATTTTCACATCATTTCTGCCCGATTTCAGTTTCCTTCGAAGGGCGTTCCCACACACACAGAGAAGGGAGGGGTCAAAACGCACAGACCGCACAATGCGATCAGCGAGCGGATGCGGTTTTTATAAAAATCGAGCCTGCACTTTAAAAAGAAGAACAACGTCGGAACGGTGCCGAATCACAATCCTGGTTTCAGTTCGAAAAACAGCAAAATAGGAACGATTTTGAATTACAAAGAAAGAAAAAAAACAAAAACGACAGGACTGCGAAGGGGTCATATCGCCCAGCAACAATCGGGAACAACATATTTCGCCTCATGAAGCAAGTAAGTGCGGGCTCTACAACATCGAGCAACAACAAAATGTGACCGAGGCCTACGACCCACACATCCCCGGGTGGTCTACGACCACAGTGAGGTTGCCTCACACACATGGGCGTCGGAAGAGGGAGGGGGTGGAATTTCGCCACTGTTGGTTCCCCCCCCCGTTATGGAAAATCCTTCCGACGCCCATGTTCTCACACACTTTCAAACATGCAAATCAAGTGCACGCGCGAAACGCGTCGCTGGCTGGAGCGCCGTCAATTGCAGCTGACTCCAAATGAAGTCTTAAACAACGCTGCGAGTCGTGAATTAATGGACGACGTACGTCAACGACACTTTGTAAAAGGACCGGGCCTTGATGCGGTCAATTCCACCACTCGTCTCAAACTTCAGTTAACGCCGCATGTTTACCATGAAGATTATTATAAAAGCCTTGCATTCATTTCAGTCATCGTTTGCCGGGAAGCCGAGAAAAGTCTTACGGAAAAGCTCCTCTTCACTTCAAGCGCCACGTTTGTCGGGACATCCTCCGTCGCTGTGACCTTCACCACCGGGCGCCACCGGAAATGGCGTCAGATTAGGCGTCATGTTCCTGCCCGGCCGTTGGCGGATGGTTCCAAATCGTCCGTTTCAGAAGCAGGACCGTTGACGGTGACCGGAGTCGCGAGATCAGCAGCTGGAGCATCGACGGCGTCAGAGTTTTTCGCGCTCCCGGGATTCCCCGCCGTCTCGTGCTGAGCGAATTCCCAGTCCAGGTCGCTGACGTCACCGGCCATTTTCAGCTCGTCCAGGAGTTGGGTCATGCTGGAGAAGCGAACCGGTAAAGTGGAAGCGGAAAAAAAAACACCTGACGAATGGCCCGGCGGCGTGTTGCCTTCGCGCGACAATTTGGCGCCAACGAAGGTGGTTGCAGACGAGTGCGACAACAAACTTTACTAAAATTTATGTGAACAAAAACTTCGCGCAACAGCAAGTTCTTTTAGGCGATTTGAAAAAAAATTGGTCAATGACACAAAAACAACCAAGGGTGTGAAGAGTTGTTCGCCCCGCGTTTACGAACAACTACAAGATATCGCCGCCACAAAACGTTCCCAGCCAAAGCAGGAAGCTAAGCCATTCACAAAAAATACCGAGCCATTTTAAAACTACAACTCGAGTTTGAAACGAGTGGTCACATCTTTGATTATGACGAAGTCGAAAATTTCGGGTTCAAAACGAAGCTTGCACCAAAACCTTTGTTTTGTTGCGTCGGGTAATTCTGCGCTCGTGCACGGCAACTCCTGGGCACAATAAAACAAACAAAGAATCGTGCGCGGCTACTCCTGGCACGTCCTCAGTGTAGATTGGCCTTAAGAGGGGAGGGAAAGGACTTGTGTATCGCCTATGCGTGCTGTTGGTAGCAACACGGAGTTCCACGCCCTGTTTTTGTCTGTCCAGCAAACGCTCAACAACTGAACCCGACGACGGGATAGAAACTAAGAACCTCCTCCAACACGCCATTTACCGCCCGAACAATCGCGCAGAAAAGACAACAGCACTTCTTTCATCAATCCAACCTTAGTTAGGTCCGACCTACCTTTGCAAGTTCGCATCCCATTCTCTTTCCCTTTCCCTTTCCAAAGGTTCGCTGTAACCAACAGAGCCGCTTAACGACTGGCTCTCCACCAACGTGGCATGCATGTTGCTCATTTCAGCCTGTGCAGAGCAAACAAACGCCCATCGTGGTTAATGCACATTCAATGAAGGTGGCGGCCACTGCAGATTTTCTGCCGAGGTTTCACTAAAGGGATTTCACCGGAACTATAACCACGATCGCTGCAACCATCTTCTCGACAAAAGGTATTGTGACGCCTGGCGTCATCACGACATTGCTGTCAATGTTATGGCGGCGGTTATGCCGGATGTTGGTCTGATGATGAAACGTGGTAATAAATGTTTGGTGATGAAACACTGTACTATCTCTCTGAACACGACACGCAACCAGCCCCAGTCAACAGCATGATTTTCTGCATCTTTTATATTTTTCAAAAGGTTGAACGGCTTCGCAGTCGATGCGCGTGCCCCAACGTTTGCTTCTGCCAGCGCCAGAACTACGGCAGCAAGCACAGGCAGAAAAGTTCAAGCACGTGGACTTGCCTGTGGGAAAACGCACGACTTGCATTTAAATTGAGGATCTGCATCAGCTCGCGGCAACAAACAAACAAATGCGATTTCACGTGAAATGAATCTCGGGTTAGAACGATAATTAGATTGTCTCGTCGCCTACCTTGTGGCTTTCGACAATTGTCCAGACGTTCCTTTGGCGTTCCTCGTGAGACGACCAGAGGTTGTTGGCCCAGTCTTTCAGCATTCGAATGTGTTGAGGCAGTTGCGAATTCCGTTCGAAAATCATCCTGTGGTAGGGCAGGAGCTTTCTGTCGGAGGAAAAAAGTGTGGCCGAGTGAAGCTTCAAAGCAAAGCGCCATCGGAGTGGGTTTCGTGCTGTTGTCGTTCGGGCGATTTCCGCAAAGCGAATGGAAAAACATCGAAAAAGACTTACCGTACTCGATCGCTCAAAAAAACACGAACAAGCCGTGCAACGACCCACAACTTGCTCCCGCAGACGCATCTCGTCGTTGAATGCGCCTTCGCGTCATGACCTTTTTTCGTTATTTCTTTTTTGCAGGAAACTGTTGATACGAGAGCAAATGGACGACGAGGAAGAGGACGACCAAGAAAAACGTGGAGAAGGCAGGAGGAAGAGGAAATCAGGAGCAGTGGTCTGTGTCAGGGGCGAATCCAGGTCGACAGCGCAACTCGGGATCATCGCGCGACTGAACTTGGCTTATAGGATGCTGACTGAATGCAACCGTTCGAGGCTTGCATTGCTGAAATTACCACTTGCTCTCAGTTTGGCTGGCACTATCGTTGCTTCGTGACGTCAGTTACGTAACAATGAATAAGAAGTTGTCGTGAGAACTCGTCTATTGTTACAGTGCGTAACCCACGTCACAGAACAATGATAACGCTAGTTAGTTCTCTGCGTACTAGGCACAATCGTATGAGCCCGGGTTGCTGTATTATTTTTCGTTCGTTTGAAATATTCTCGAACAGGAACTCTCCATTGGATTGGAATTCAAAGTCAATGTTCTATGAAAACCCACTGCTTCAAAAAACATTCAATCTCATATGAATTGTACTTTAAAAAAATACTTAATTGCAGAGGGCAGCTCGGCTCTGACGGATGAGTCCGAGTACACCTCTGGGTACTAGACTCATTCATATCAGCCCGAGTTACTGGACAAGTTTTCGTTCGTTTGAAATTATCCTCGAAAGGGAACTATCCAATGGATTGGCATTCGAATTCAATGTTCTATGAAAATCTATCGCTTAAAAAACATTCAATTTGATATGAATTGTACTTCAAAAATACTTCGCAGAGGGCAGCTCGGGCTCTAACGAATGAGCCGAGTAATGCGCGAGAGAACGTATTCGAGAGAACGCCTACTACGAAAAAAGATGAATGCAGAGCGCAGTCGGTTGACCCCTCGAAAGTATACAGAGAACCTATTGCTTACTGCCTGCCACGAATGCTGTTTTGTGATTCAAGTCACCAGCAAAACGAACACGAAAGGCCAGACATGAAACGAAAATGTATGAACACTGACAAGACCCAATGGTAAGGGACCAAGTTAGCAACCTTAATCAGTGAAGTAGGTGATGGCACAAATATACATAGCAAGCTCATGTTCTACAATATGAAGCGTAAATGACGACGGAGTCGCCACTGGTCTGTGTCAAGGACGCTTGGAATTGGATAAAAGGTGGATAAAAGGACTGGGAATTAATTAGAAGGTCATTATTAGGTTAATCCGGCCGCCTCTGTATCTGGGACGATGCCGGATTTAAAACGTGTCCTGCCACTACTACCGTTGGTAGGCAGACTCACAACACAAAGTCTTACAATACATGGTTTTCCTTCAAAAAGTTGTTATTTTTATGCAATCTAAAAACTTGGCCAGTTTTTCATATCAAATGATCTTAAAGTTTAACAGCTTGTTGTCATAGAAAAGGCATTCACTTCAGTAGAACCGATGTTTCGTGCGTTTTAGAGTATTTGTCAAGCACAGTCGAGCAGAACTGTAGAACAGCGCGCATTTGTTAAGAGAATTCCGTAAAAAAACGCCAGAACAATGCAGATTTCGAAACGACACAAAAGCCCAAACAGAAAGGTTGTTTGTGTCGGGTCGTCAAGGGCATGGAGGGCTAAGGTCAGTGTCTTGTAGCATCGTTTAAAAAATCCTCGTGCCTTTGAAACTTTGAATTCCTCAGAATATTAATTACGATTGAGGCTTGAAAACTTGAGAAATAGCTTATACTCTAGAGCCCACATACGTTTGAACTCCTCAATACAATTTTAATGATTTAATGAATAACCTGCTAAACATTAAACTTGTTTAGTTTTATGCGCCTAGAGCAGTGATCTTCAACGCGAGCGAAATCGTCCTCCAAGAGACGATTTAGTGACTTTCAGGATTTCGAGAGCAATTTCAGTTCCCGAGTGGGGGAGATTTCTGCAGATTATACCACATTAAAATTTTGCAACATAAATCCAAGATTCACTACTTTGGAACCAAATTATTGATGCATTTTCGACTCCACGGTTAGAAACAAAGGTTATAAAGCAGAAGATATAGGATTGGTGACGTAACAATCAAATAACATTGTCTTGTGTAACGCAGCTTCACTATGCACTAACCATCCAAGGCCGCTGAAAAGCGTTACTGGTTGGGAGTCAAGCACTGCGGTTCTGAGAAAGATTATGAATTTGCAGATATTCTGAGTCTAATGTTTGAAATAAGATGAAAGAGAATACTGCACTGAGTAGTTTGCTGGGCTGGTTAACCCAGTCGTTGCATGAGCAACATCAAAAAAGTGCCATCAAGAAATAACCATTGCCAGCCTGTAGATATCAGCATGCGCGGGAATTTCGACTACATGCCTTACTTCGTTTTAGTATACTTGTGTTGGTTGAAGGCGACTGATACTGGTACCTATGAGCTATCGGAAAATACTAAATCAGTACCTCCTTTTTTGTAGTTACTCAGATACCCACATCTCAAACGATTAGAAATTTTTTGGAACATCCTGTATTTTTGACCTGCCTTAATACATTTTAATAAATCCGCACAAAATTTGAAAATCCGACAAAAATTCAAAAACCGCCAAAATTCGTAACAGGAGGCTTTTCTGTTGTTAACAATATTTGCAGTTGAGTCGAGTATGGAATGGGGGAGATGGATTTTTTGGGTAGTAACAATACTATCGTGGAACCTAAGTGCAATCCTGGACTTGGAACACTGTCTTAAGAAAAGTTTACCACGTTTTTTATGTTATTTTGATAGAAGAAAAGATTCTATTTTCAATTAATGCATATTCCCACGCGAATTATCTATTGTAAGGCGAACAAACGACACGGCAAAGTAAATGTCACACACGACACCCCCACGACGGAAAAGGTTTGGTTTATTCGCGCGGCTCAGGTAGTATGACAATTAAATTACCGGGCCGGGGTTGCTACAGTTTTTACCCTTGTTTTAAAGTTGGCTGGTAACAAAAACAACGAGAAGTACGGCTCATTTTGCTCTAGACTGACAGCAGTACATCTTGGTCACCATTAGCAAAATTGCTTAGACAGCGCTTTAAATTCTACCGCATCATGTTCATCTAGGACAGTGGTTCTTAATCTGGGATCAATTTCATCTTCTAAGGGGGTAAATTTACTGAACCATAAATTGTAGCCAATGCAAATCTTTATAAATCATTCTAAACTGTAGTTTGTTAATTTAGTATTTTCAATAAATGAACACCACTCAGTGTACTGGGGGAAAATCTGGTAATCTTGTTTGATAAAAGGTTAAGATATGTAAAAAAGGTTAAGAACCACTGGTCTAGTAATCGAAAGTCAACAACCTGGGCCGAAAATTCCTCGCGGGTTTTTCACCAAATTTGCCAGCGCGTGAGTTCAACAAATTGTCGATTTCGCCAAAAGCTCTGGAGCAAGGGTCTTTGCGAGGGCAATGGCGGGTTTTCAAGGGAGGAACTTTGTAGAATAGCCCCTACATGATCTACGAAAAACGCATTTTGGCGCAATGTCTTCGATGCCCCCCCTCGAAGCGTCAGGTTTGGATTCGCTATTAAGAAAATGATCCCGAGCAAGCTTGAGTACCCCCCCGGCACGTGATACTTGTATGCAGAGAATTGGCAAAGCCAAAATCTTTCCAGGATTACGTTTCGATGCTTGTTAAGTTCTAACCTGACCAGCACCTTGCACTGCTTCATACAACCAGTCGTGTTGAAGTTTCATTTTGCGGTCTACTATTTAATGTGCGTTCGCACGCGACGACCTACATACGGCAGCTTTGATTCATTTACTGGTGTTGATTTCGAGTCCTCCACAGGTCTATAGCTCTGCGGGCGAAGATCAAGCGTTATAACGCTCAATCCACTATACTGAGAGCATGGACCACAACTGCGAGTTGCCAAAGTGGCGCGCGTATTTCAGTTATTTTAACAGGCATTTCGTGATTACGTCGCAGCGGCGTGCTACTGGTTTATACGACGAAAGCTGCGTCACAGGTGCTTATTGGCAAAGCTGCGTTATCAGTGTCGTTGCAACAATTCGTACTCCACTCATAGTTTTTTCAATGTATCCACAGACCTAGCAACCAGGGTTGCGGAGTCGGAGGTTTTTGGGCGGAGTCGCATTCCTAACAACACTGGGAGTCGGAGTCGGATTTTTTGTCCGACTCCGGATTCCCAGTTGGATGATTTTTTACATCACACTCCTAAATTGGGAATTCCTGTTGAAATGGTACAATTTCTTTTGATCGTTGAATCAGAAATTTCTTGCTGTGTAGCACGATTTCAATTGATTTTAAAAGCCAAATTTCGTTCCCTTTATGTAAAGGAGTCGGAGTCGGACATTTTAGTCAGAGTCGGGAGTCAGAAATTTTTGAAAGTTTGAGTAGGGAGTCGGATTTTTTACCTCCGACTTCGCAACCCTGCTAGCAACTGGTCAACGTGCGTATTTGGTTGCGTGGCAGCAACTCGTCACTTCCAACCAACAACAGAGGAATGTGTGACGTGGCTGCAAAACGCGTTCGGTGAAGTTGGCTGTTGATGTGCTTGAAATGTGCAATGCCGAAAATATGCCCGCCCAAAAATGCGTCCAAAGTTGATTTCATTCTTATTCAACAGGCACCCATAAGATTAACGAAAACTGCGAGACATTTTTGGCCAAGACGTATTTCTAGGCCTGGTTTCAGGACATACGTGATTTGATCCGAGTAGTCCTTCACCACTTTCGTCACCGCATCGACCGCTGGAATGACGGTTTGGTCGATCAGCTTCCAGACTGCATCGGCTGCAAAAGATACAGTCGCGTGATACATAGAGTCAAGAAAACAACACAGAAATACCGGCGTGCGTCTCGATTTGCGAAGCAATCAACTCCGGGTATTAGTCGCGGGCTTTTCGGAGCAACGCTCAAGCAGCTTCGAGCGTGACAACACCGTCGCGGCGCACACTGCCAGCGGGCGTCTTGCCTGCAACTAAGTCGTAGCAAGTTGCTGTTGAAACTAAGCGTTGCGTGCAGCTGCTACTTATTACATGGTTTCGTCACAAAAAAGGAAGTATTTCCAGCCATACACGAACTCTTCCGGCACACGAGCATGACAGCAGAGCAACATAACTGTACAGTCACTGTTGAAGACGTCAGTGCTGCCCCTTTGCATACTGCAGCGTCCGGCAAATGTTGCCGGACGCGAAGTATAGTTTAGATGGTAACGGCAAGCTTACCTGCATCGCAAATGTCGGAACGAATGCGCGGTCGAATTCTGTCGTACTTTTCATAAGCCTCTATTGTGCTGGGGGGAAAAAAACAAAGTTTTAGCACAAAACAAGTGGAAAAAACAGTTACAGCCAGGCTGTTTGAGTTTAAAACATAAAAACTCAAATTATTTCGACATTGAAGATATGTCAGATTGAGCAGCAACGCGAAATGTCTTCTACATGAAACTTGAGGATGAAAAGCAAGTGTGCACAAAATGCCTCAACTGTAGCTGTCCAACAAAAAGTCCAGAGGGCGTATCTAGAGAGTATAAACGGTGGGAACCACTGGGGCGCAAAAGCAAAACCCAACCACCTACGTTTAGTTCCACATTTACTTCTACGGACCCAACACAATAGAGTTTCGTAAAGACCCAGCACATTAGTCATACAACGATTTCTATGTTTCAGATGGCAATACCGCGGCGTGACATTTTTATGACATGAATAGAGGATGTAAGTTTACTGGTCATGGTTTAGCGGAAGCAGCGAGTCACGCGGACTAAGTAGGCTTTTGTCAGCATTAAAACCGCATAAAAATTTAAAGCCACAGGTCGTTTCAAAAACCACTTGAGCTGAAGCTGGTTTCGACGATTTTGAAGGACGCTCCGCAATTGTTGAAAAGTGCACTACTTTAGTAGCTGGTAACTGTTACTTGTATCCAATAAAAACGGGAACACTTTTTCTGACCTGACGAGCGAATTACGCGTCTTGTTGGGTGCGCTTTTGTAAAGTGCCACTGAACCAGGCTGCCTTTCATCGCTTTTCAAAAATCACGTTGCGTTGCGAGCCCCCGTTGTCCCGCGCGCAGACGAGAGATTGCGCGGCGCGGCGGAGATGACGTAGGCAACGAGAAACCGAACGCGACAGCACGACCAGTCAACGTCAAACGCCACAACAACTTCGAATGAAACACGATCACGACGCGCACGCGAAGTTCGCCGCAACACGGCATCGCGTCAGGCGAGACGCGCTCTCGCGAGAAGCTCATTTGCATTTTAGTTTTCAAACGATTCATGACCCGGGCAGGCGGAACTCACAACTTGTCGACGTATTGTTGGCGACGGGGGCAGGCATCGAGCCACGACTGGACCGTGGACGCCATGATAGTGATCGCCGCACGGTGGACTTTAACTTCATCTACAGACTTTGTTGCGCCCTGTAGGTTCAGACTCCAACTGTTGACTCGCTCCATTTGCGTACACCAGTTATTGTAGAAGTTGTCGTGGCCTGGAAACAACAGAGTACGTCAGAGAATCCGAACTGCACTTCTCTGTTGAGCAGAAAAAATATTTTACATCTCTGCATAAAAATAAATAATCTCCCTGCAGCGAGTTTTTCCTGACAGGCAAAGCCGTGGTTTGCTATGAGATGACGGGGAAAGTTGACAAAAGTTCGAAATAGCAAAAAAACATTTTAACGCACACCGGTGAAAATCTAGGCGCACGGCTCCGTAAGAGTGAACGTCAATTCAGTGATGTACTATACTAGTAGGACACTGAGCACGATTGAACACAACTTAATTTTACAAGGAATTGTTAGAAAGATTTCGCGACAACGCTGGAATCCACACCAACGAGCTGAGTCTTAACCACCACCGACCGAGTCCCGAATTTTGAACGTTACTTTTACGCAACGGGTTCAAGGATTGAACTATTTTTATGCTTCCTCACCTCCTTTTGCCCAGTGGCAATTGCCATAACCCTGAATAACCTGGTTTCGCTATTTTTGCCTTCTAAGTCGTCATTACCCTTGGATCGCTCATTTTTGCCCCGAAAATTAACCAACGCGGCTTTCATTCACCTGATTTTGATATTTTCTTCACGTTGCTAAAAAGTGTGGCCGCCTCCCACCAGTTGCGCTGCGAGCGCATTAGAGGAGTGCTACTTGCTCTGGCCAAAACAAACAAGTTTTTTACCACAAGATACGGTCTATTCGAGCCGAAAATAAGCAGTTTAACTTGGCTCTGTTTATTGATGCACACGTTTGCTGCAGAAACAAACGTCCAAGTCTACGGTGAAGCTTGCAAATCAAGGCCGGTAGTTGTACAGCACGACACTATTTTCGTCACATCACAAGTAGGAGTCCCTCTTCAATTGCTTCAGCCAAGTTTTTTGCGTTGCTGACTGTAACGGTGTAGAACTGCTGAACACGCGCATTTGTGGAGTTTATAATTTTCTTCAATGAGTTGTTTTGTAGCGCACATTTGTTAACTTAATGGACAAAACAACGCGGTTTGTAAAATCCTGTAAAAACATGGGATTCGGGCGATATAATACCTGCACGAACTTCTGCCCTAAAATGCCATTCACGAATTTTAGAAGTGGGCGTGAAATGNGGTGTAGCTGACACGGTCCGCTGGTCCTTTGCAAAAGACAACACCGCTATNAACTCACGCTTGTCATACCAAAGTGAATTCCTACGGCTTATTTCTACTTCCGGCCAACTAACATTTTTCGCAGCCTTTACTTGGCAATGGCGAAGCATGTGGTTTGCTTCTTACGCATTAAGAAAAAGATAACTGGTCAGGTTCGTGTCCATGGTAAAGCATCTCCTATCACAAAAAGTCAATCTTCAGGTAACTTATGCTTTCAGCCAAAGTGATGAAAGATCAAACGAAGCAAGAAATTATTTCGACTACAACACATAGAGCTAACTAAAAAAATTGTTTTGAATTTTGCAGGATAAGAAGGCAAAACGTGTTTCATACTTTCATAAAAACTAACGCTGAAAGCTCCCCCCACCCAGGCAACTGGAGCAGGGTTGAAAAAACACGAGCTGACGCTATGTATCACGAGTGTGCAATGGACACAACGCAATGCCAGTTTGTAATGTGGAAATGGGCTTTCTTGCGGCAAGCATTGCATGCTTGTCTGCAAAGTTATGACAATGTATCAGAAAGAATAATTGCAGCCAGGGACGGATTTAGGGAGCGCGGGGATAGTTTTTGGGGCCCCATTTGGACGCTTGTCTTGAAATGCGGGAAAGCATGCCCCTCCCAAGTGTAGTCCCCCTCAAAATTTTATCTTTTGTGGTGCCGACTTTGGTTCTACGAATGCCTTAGATCTTCAACAGAAATTAAAGCCTTTCCTACATTCTTCTCCTTAGCAAATGGCAATGCGATCTTTTCTTGGAATTCACAGCTCTTCCATGTGGCTCAGAAGTTCTGTTAGTTAAACTTTCGGGATTTCTAGCTTTTTTGTAGGTTCATTTTACGGATGTATACATTTTCATGCGGGACCGTGTTGCCGCCCTCAAAATTATCGTCTTGTCGATCTGATTAGCTGTACGTAAACTCCGTTGTTATAGTAGCCACATATTTTATGGACCAAACAAGCACAATCCATTCAGTGAACACAGGGTTTATTTATGCCGTTTTTAAGTTGTCATTTTTCCAATCAATGCAAAATATAGTGTTTTAATCCTCTATGCCAGCGGTTTTCAACCTTTTTTTATGCAACGACTCTTTTTGCAACCCACTTTAACCTAATGACCCCCTTCCGAAACTTTCCAGTCAGGCATATGAAATGCAGTTGTGCTGGCACTGCAGAAAATCACAATGATTAAAAAAAACATACGCTGTCACTGCCATGTTCAACAAAGACTCATCCGTTAAATTCACGCACATGGCAGCATCAGTGAGAGAGACCTGTGCCGTATTCAAATCACTCCACAGCACAACTCATGGAAAACTAGAATAACTCCCAAGTTAGCTGCCACATTCAGATATCTAATTTACAAACACAGCACATTCTTACGTCACTAAGTTATTCGTGCGATGCCAAACGCAACAGTACTGTGATGGTCATAATCACACTTAAAAACAATTTCGAATGAACAAGTAGGCCAACGTTTTTGCCAAGTGATCCTTTATTTTGGCTACGAAAAAAGGTGGTTCCATATAAGAAAAATAAAATATAGAAGTAACTATGAATATTTTTATCAGAAGCACTTGTTCTAGCTCATTTAACTAACACTTAGAGCTTCAACAAGCAAGCTCTGTATACTGGCAATCCAACTGGAAACAGCTAAACGTAGGGGACACGTAGGCTATTGTAGCAAAATAACGTCACTTTGCGAATACTTCGTTATTAATTCATGAGCAAAGTGAGGTATCCGTATTTTTGATCCCCCCAATCAAAATGTCTGGCTGCACTACTGCTGTAAGTAATTTTGTTAAAGCACATTTGAAAGCGTTACAACAGGTAGCCCTCACTAGAACAAGCAATTGTATCCATGAAGAAGAGGGCAAATATATAAGCGTCTGCATCCAAATGCTTGCCACCAATATATCCAACAGTTCACAGCCTTTCACAAAAGTTTTTTCGTGCCTTCAGGCAGGCGAAGTTACAAGTTTTTCGCAAGTTAGTATGGCCGCAACATCAGATTCTAACGCAAGACTGCCAGACACTGTAGAACACCGATGAAAAGCAGTATAGTAATTTTATATTGCGTAAAAAACAATATTATCGTGTTGTTACTGTACTGACTGATGAGTCTTGAGGTTTGCATTTTGTCTCGTTTCAACGTAAATTGTAAAGTTCAGCCTCTGCGCAGTTTCCCAAATTTTAAGTTAGTAATGAGTCGTCATAGGAAGGAGTTGTGCGAGGCCCTAGGTCATGGCCTATGCGTAAATCCGTCACTGATTGCAGCGCAGTAAAAAGAGTCACCAGGCCGCTACTTTGCAAGAGCTGCCCTACTCGACTGCTGCTGTGATTGCAGCAAACAAACTTTCTTCACATCTCACAAGCAGATTTTTACAAAATGTGAAACCCTGCAACCGTTCAACTTTGTTTTTTATTTTTGTTGATCGCAATTGGCGACAGGCTAAAGCAGGGGTCTCAAACTCGGATTGTTCCGAGGGCCAAATAATGACTTTTATTAGGAAGCCCTAGGGCCTCATTATAACGTTGACGCAACAATGGCGGTACCTAAACCTTACCAGAAACAGCTTCTACAGCCTCGTTTCCTGCGAAAGGTATCATGAGTTGTGGGCAAGTCATTTCTAGGCGTCTCTACGTTCGGTTGAAAGGAACTTGTTCACTGGCTGGCCGAGCGCTTTCAAACATATCGAGTATCAAATCTGCAATGATTGCTCGCATGAAAGTGTTGGAGGTCAAGTGAAGTGCGAGTGCGCGAGAAGCTCCAACCAAGCGCTTGACTACCGGCGCAACGGAAAGGTTTCAAACAGAACGCACTTTTAAGCATGCCTCGTGTTATCGCCATGATCGTTGCATGGTTTGCAGCAGCAGGCGTCATGAGCTTGCAAGCACGGAATCAATTGCGTTTCAGCTATCAACTGCAGTAAGGATTCACTAAGATCAATATAAATCAGTGGCTCTTAATCCGGGGGGAGTCAATAAAGTTTCAGGGTGGTGCCTTACGTTCGACAACATGGAAAGTTTGATTATTTTTGCAATTTATCTACTGTCAGGAGGGCTTGAAACAAAGGACGATTAACTAAGAGGTGTGTGGTAAAGAAAAGGTTAAGAACCACTGCTATAAACGAAGATAAGTGCAACGACTGACCAAGACCGTAGCTCCTCTCGTCCGTGTTTCTGTACATGTGGATGTCGAATTGTATAGAATTCATGAATTGGTAGAGCTGACCGTGGTGGATGTAATAACATCGTTCGAGTTCTGCACCAAAATATGTTTTACAAGCTGATGTTGATCGCCGAACAAAAACGATACAAGTTTTAAACAGGGAAAGAGTTGCGTTTAACAGCAATACATCGTGTTTGATTCCACTCGTCAGCATTTCTGAAACGGATGAACAGTTTGCTCGTTTTGATATGTCTAACCAACTGGCCAGAAACGGATACGTAAGGTCGCGGGTATGGGAAATGCATTGCAACTGAAAACGTATCCTGATGAATGATTGCATTCATTTCATCAAAACGAGAATAGCGGTAGGTTATCACGCCAAGAGAGCTTACAGAAACGCATAAATAATGACGCAAAGTGAAGTTAGGCTCTTAGCGCGAGAAACACGAGACAATACAAAAACGCCAAAGCAGTTACCGACCTTCTCAGCACGACCACGCTCGCAATGCCAGCTTCACCGCAAAGCATCCATTGCATGCACAATGTGCATATATCAGAAATCAAGCAAACGACTTGCGTAAGATACATACATTTAGTCTCAGCATTGCTTCAAATTATACAATGAGCAGATTTAAACAAAATTCATGTTTACATGCAACTTGTCTACACAAAGGTGACGAGTTTGAATCAATCAGCACATTTACTTTGATAGTAAATCTATTTGACCCAACACAACGCATCCTCAGTCCTAAAACTTATTCAAACAGAATCTTCTATTCAAACCCGTCGCCTTGGTGTAGACCGGTTACTTAGATGCAGATATGTGCAAGTTCGAATTATCGCAAAAAGAAAAAAGCAAAACCCCGTCGGCTGATTCCTTGAAAGCTTACAGAAAACACAGATGNTTNNAANATCAGTTGATTGGAACGCACGGCAAAACATCGTTGGGNGAAACCCCATGACAAAACNGTGTTGACAAGTAGAAACATTCANTAAACACAGCATTTTGTTTTCGGTTAAAAACATCTACTTCATAACATTTGGAGGAAGCTAATATGCATGATATTATTTAAGTGTATGCTGTTCTCNAATGTTTTTGGGTTTTTTTGAAAGGACTCTTTAAAAAAAAGTTTGAACGAACAAACTACCCTCCANCAGGGCAGCTAGTTATCATATAATTGGTTCGATGCTTGACTGATATGATGTAAATATCTGTGCATCATTTGCAAATCGGCTTTCGCTACAAAAGAAACAACAGCTTAATTTGAAGTTTGAATTTGATGCGACAAGAATCCCTCAACCGTTGCTTTTTATTAAAATGAAGGATGACGCAGGTAAGAGCACAGCAGTGACGTACAAAATAAAGTAGTAAGGTTCCCCAGTCAGGTCGAATTCAAAATACTTGATGAGAACCTGTTGTTCGGAGCAACTTGCGGCTACGTCGACACACCACCGCAACTACGCAGCACTGTTGCTGCGTCATCGATGACGCCGCTGTTCTACCAGCGTCGCCCTCGTACAACTTGTTGTTATTATCGCGCCGGACTCGCAACATTGCATCCCCAGCTGTCTGCGTGACCGGTTCCTTTTTCGCTGTGCAGGGAATATTGTTACCGGGTGTTGCGCAACACGCTATTGTAGCTGAGTAACTATCGCAGTTCCTCTCGTCTTTTTCAGATTTCTGCTTCTTGTTGCGTTCGAATTGATCAACGCCTTGATTCTCCCAGTGAATCTATTCCGGGCCGTCGCCGCTTAATTAACTACAACGAAAGACGGTCCCTATCTCCGGTTGCGGAAACCGGTCCGGGTTGGGGTGTACCCGTACAGTGCAGAAGCAGGAAAAGCTTGTGAAGCACTGGCTTCGAGTTGATTTTTTTTTTCAAAATGCAGTTGAAGCAGCGAACCCGGCAGAAGCTTCGTTGAACAAATGACCTGCAGGAAACCTTGACCGATTTGAGGCTCGCCAGGTATGTACATCGATCCCGAATTCGTCCAAAGGATTGGCTTACCCGTAAAAGAACAACCGTCAAATGTCTGAATTGCGTCTGCGTCATTTCCCGCTTGAGTGCAAGGTTGCGTATGCGTTCTGGGGATATTTGCGCACTTTCCCCGCTACATCGACAAAGTTTTGAAGGAACTTGAGCGTCCAACTGAAGTAACGAAACGCCCGCTGGATATTACACCTGTTGGGGCGATTTCAATCGTTTCGCAAATACTTGCTCAATAAGTGTCTCACTCGTATCGACGAGCATAACCGTTTGCAGGTGAATGCGATGCTTCGAATTTTGCGTATGGTGGTGTTTTGAGAATTTTGCGTATGGTGCTGTTTTGAGAATTTTGTGTGTGGTGCTGTTTTGAGAATTTTGCGTATGGTGCTGTTTTGAGAATTATGTGTGGTTCTGTTTTGTGAATTTTGTGTATGGTGCTGTTTTCAGAATTTTGCGTATGGTGCTGTTTTCAGAATTTTGTGTATGTTGTTGTTTTGAGAATTTTGCGTATGGTGCTGTTTTGAGCCAAGGCAGCCGTCCTGAAACTTTTCCTTTCATTGGGAACCTGGACTCCAAGCGAGCGTCGCTATTCCAGCATCAATTCAAAAGGAAAGCTGCATCAGTAGAAGCTTTTAGCCGCAAACATTGTCACTCGCTACTTGTATGTTCCAAGATTTCCGCTGGTTAACGAGCTTTGTTCCTTTCATGCTTGATCCCGAAAGGCAAAGTGGTAGTCCAGTTTTGGTCCGGTTCTGTTCTCGTTACATGGGGGATAGCCTGATTTACCTCCTTTCTGATACGATTAACTTCACTCCCATTTCGCCGTCTTGCTCGATTAAAGATGTCTTCCTTCTGCAACCTGATCCCTCTCTGATCTCCTGTTCTGCTTGCCTCCTGCATGTCTTTCTTTTGTGGTCGACCCCGTTTTTGCACGACCCACCATTATTGCACCCAAAATAAATAAAAAAGAACCAGTTCGATTGAACGATGGCGAGTTGAATCGGGCGCGCTTTCGTGCGAAGCCAACCTGAAGAAAAAGTGGCGCCCGACGCCTGTGCAACGAGGCCTTTCCGGCCAGGTCAGATTTCGATCTCAAACCGATTCACGAAACGATTAGTGGCCTAGGTACTGCACGGAAAAGCTCCAATTTGCAAAACGCAAAAACCTTGACTGAACTGTCTTCTAATTCAGGGATCTGCAATTAGTTGTTCGTGACCCAGACCTTCCACTCTGGGTCGCGAAATAATTTAAATTTGCACTTTACATTTGCGATTCTCATTAGACAGCACATAAAACAGTAAATGATTGCGTTTATTCTAAGTTTCATACAATTTTGTGCAAGAAAATTGCTATTGCCAATAGCAGTCTTAAACTTGGTATTTAATTGTAAAGCATTTTTCACAAAATGAAGTGCTCATAAAATGTTTGGGTCGCGAGAATTTATAACTACTTTTTAGGGTCGCGCCAATAAGTATTTGCGGACCCCTGTTCTAGTTAAAGCCACTCTGTTCCACGTCATGGCACTTGGTATTGACGTGAAAGCAAGATCCGCGATTTGAATCGCGTCTTATTCCCATTTGACGTTTGGCAGGAAAACTTCGTGATTATCTGCAAGTGGATGGGGAGTTCGGACATTTCAATTCGCGGCACGTTTCCAACTGAAAAAGGTCCTTATATTTTCATTTGACACGGATCTGAGCTCTCGGTCGCTGCCTGTTATTGCCACGCCTCCACCACACATCAAAACGAATGCCCGATTCCCGTCGCAGCACGGTAATATCATGACGTCGCAGCACGGTAATATCATGACGTCGCAGCACGGTAATATCATGACGTCGCAGCACGGTAATATCATGACGTCGCAGCACGGTAATATCATGACGCCACACGTTTGCTGCAAAGATAAGCGGGAGGTGCAAGGCGCAACAAGTTCGTAAATTCATCGGCAACGCAATAGATAGAAAAAGAAACAGAACACTAGTAAAAAAAAAAAAACTCACCTGCTGCGCTGTTTTCGTATCTGCTTCTGTATTTTTCGAAGCTGGAAAAGATGGCTTTCAATGCTCGCAGAACGTTGTCGCAGCTGGCTGAGGTTTTGCACAAAGCGGAAGCGCAGAGGCCGAGAAGGTGCTTTAAGCGTCGCTTCTGCAGGTCGGCCTGCGCAGGAATGAGAGGCCTTGCGTTTAACTTAACACGCACAACGCGCAAAAAACTAAAAAAAACTAAAAGACCGCCGGACGCGTAAAAAACGCCGAACCCACAATAATCCAGTTGAGCACCATGTTTGCAAACAATTTACGCAGATCGTATTTTAGCGCGCCGTTTATCGATTGCACAGGACATGCTTTCTCTGTTAAGTACTTCACTAGGAGGAACAGGGACGCTACGAATCTGCCCCAGTGAATTGGCCAGGGATCGATTCGCTCTGGGTCAAACACTCGGACTCAAATCCTGAACCACTCATGTTCTGCACCGCTTGTTGATGAGCGTTATATTATTAAACCAACTTCGCAGGATTTACGAGCAGAGTCCAAGATAAAGCCGAGACGAAATAAGCGCAAATCACGGGCCGATCCACGGATTGTGAAGCCGTAACAGCAAAAAAACATACTTTCGAACGTACTTTGTTTTCAGTGAAGCGCGCTGGCGGCCTTTAAGGCTGAACTTGTAAGTTGTCGAGGTAAGCATGTGCGATTGAATCAGATTGCATACCTCGATGGACAGGTCGCTATCTTTCTCGAATGCATAAAAACATTTCGGACGAATAAGGCGGAAGCCGGCACACGATGAAATATGAGAAAAATTGGCTGTTTACAAAACAAACCTGACAGCGCCTTAAAATTTGCCGTTGCACGCCGTTACAGGCAGAATGGTGATGCTTTAACACGGCCCGACTAAGAACGAAACGCCGACCATCCATGGTAAGGACTCAATGCAGAATTGTTCCCCTAATACTTACGTCGTTGGGCAAAGTTTTGTCCTGGTGGTAGCGAATAAGCTGATTGTCGATAGGAAGTCGAAGTTCGGAAGGCGGGGTTTGATAAGAAAACAAGTATAATAGCTTTTGACGTTCAGTCTGTGATAAATAATAAAGTATTTTTGTCAGCAGGCAACTCGCCGATCGCTTTTGATTAAAACCGACATGTTTGACAAAAACTGGAGCGACGCGCAGTTTCCGACGAAACACAAATCAGTTTCTTAACGCGAAACTACATCTAAAGGCATTAAACCGTACGACATAAGCGCTGATGTTGCGCTACAGCATCGGGTTGAAACAATTCTAACGTCATCTCATTTTAGCTTTGGTGGTGGAACGACATCAAACTTGTCGTTTCCATTCAGTCGCTCGAATCGAGTTTTGAAAAACCCTTCGCTCTGTATAACGATGGTTGAACCTGCCGGCGGAAATATTCGAATTGAACAGGACACCGCATTAAACACCCCGTGCCAATCTGGAGTCTTAAACTGAACCTCTTTCTGGGCCTCCTTGTTTTTCATAACATGAGTCCGCAGAGCACAGCAGCACTAAATGAGCCAAACTTAGTTGATGCTTCAGGAAGAACTTGAACCGGAGCCTGGTGCTCCAGTTCTTACGGAAAGGAGCTACAGTTGCAAAGTAGGAGAGAACTTTTGATTCTACTTCATAAAATATTAGTTTTCCTCACTTTCATGTTGCTTTAGGAAAGCGTTTCTGTAGTCGAATTCAGTGTTTAAATAAATCCACACTTTTCTTGAAACTAAGGCGGTAAGTGAGAGAAAATGCATGGTTTTCTATTAGAGTATGTTAAACTGAAACACAGCTCAGAAGACAAGGCAGGCAGGCGCGAACAAGAAAAACACCACTCAAAACATTTAAACACAAAAAGCGAGAGTATGCAATCGCAAATGCAATTCGTCGCTTTAAACAAAAATGCTCCAACGTACACCATTCGGCCAACACTGAACAGCGACTTTCTTCGTCGGGTCCGGAATGTTGCCGTCCTCGAACAACAAAATTTGATCGCTCATTTCGATGGAGCTCTCCTTGTGGATCCTCGTTTTCAGCAAATTCACGCTGGTTGTGTCGTCGATGGCAAAGGTCATCGTGGCGTGGGTTGCCGTGTTGTACACGCGGACGATCTTAGAAGAAACAAGATTATTATTATTTTCGACGAGACTTCAGGAAATTCTGCTTCAGCTGAAAAAAAAAAGATATCAGTGACTGGTTTTAACCTTTTCGCTAAGCATCTTTTCGAGATCCTCAAACCAAGCAGATTCGCCGTCTCGTTTCCCTCTTGCGTCTGGATTCAGTTTTAGCATCAGTTTCAACCAGTTTTCCAGCTTTGACGTAAAGATCGGGTTCAGACGATGAGGTTGCGGTATGTTAGTAGCGTAGGTAGGATGGGCCGCTGAAAGAAAATTGCACGAATGATTGGCAATTGCTCACATCACCTGGCGATTTTAATGGCAAAGCAATACTTCTGCGAAACATGGGAAGTCAGCGCGACGGTTTCAATGTCAAGATATAAAACGATCACCAATACACTTTTCGAAAAACGTATATTTCTCCGAAGAGAGCCGAAAGGTGCAAACGTTCACGCTGATACGTTTCACTTCGGCCCATGCAAGTTAAGGAAGTCTACGCAGGTATTTTGTTCAAATCCTCCTCCTGCCACGGGCGTGAACTCTTTTCGTGGCTTGGAAGTTGTAGACTCAAGAGTTTACACCAAACCTGGTCTCTTCAAACTTGTTTGTGTTCAAATTTTAAAACAGCCAGCCGCGTGTTTTAGTCCTCGATAATGATCTGCTGCCAGAAAATTCTTTCAAGAAGGTATGAAAGTATGTCACGCAAATTTTCAAAGACGAGCGGAGATTAAATTACCACTGGGCGTTGTACGTTGCTACTTCCGAGCACAATCGTACCAGCAACAAAACATTTGTTAAGTGCCACTGTTTGCCACAGGGGCAACTCAAGTTGCAGGCAGTGACGGCAATAATCAACAAACTCAGCACGCCTTGCGAATCTTGATCGACTCGCTTTGCGACTTCAAGGACTCCCGTTAAGGATGAAAGACAATGCGTAACCTGTGACGAGCATGTTCGCAATTATCATCAACAAGCCGTACACAAACGTTTTCGGCCGGTTTGCTGCGCCGTTCTTAAATCCAGTATATCAGTGCAAGAATTGAATGACATCTGTAAACCGCCTTATGTGCTGCTTGGATTTTCGAATCTTCAAACTCGATCATTTTGTGGGAGTGAAGGCTGATAGATTAATAGAAAAACTGGATACGCGATCGAACGATTGCAGATTAACAAAATCCTTTTGCATCTAACTTCAACGCTACTTGTTGAGTCATGGATTTTTCACGAAACAGGTGTTCAATCGAGTTATTCCTTAAGCTTTATGTGTTCGATGACTTTTACATGCGCTCCTGCCGAAAACAAGGTCCGCTCGAACGCTAAAATTAAGGTCTTCGAAGTGTTTTTTTAGCAGATTAACAAAGAAATTATAGATTAAACCTTCACCGCTACTAGTAGCGTTTTTTTCAAAAGATTGCAGAAACCACTGTTATTATTCTGCTTCCAGTTGAGCTTTGCTCTATCGTTACGGATTCTAACGACGCTCTGTGAAATCACAACGACGTCGTCGTTTGTCTGTTGCGTTGCGTAGCTCGATGTTTGGCGTCCGACCGTTTTGTATTCCAGTGAAAGCAATTATTTGGGAAAGACCTATTTTAATGTTTTTTTTATTTTTATTTGCAACTTGTGTTCTGATTTATATTCATTTTAGTCTGAGTTTGGTTGCTTTCTCTGCCTTTCACCCGTAAGCGTTGCTTGCAGACTGGAGGACTGATAATGGGTTGTGAAGATGTGTATTGTTGCGTGAAATCGATTTTCTATTAAAAAATTCGCTCTGACGGATTCAAACCCTTCACCCACGTGCAGACTAGTTGATTCATTGTTGTCAGACATTTCACTCCACACCAGCAGAAAGGCACGACGTTAAAACAGCAAGAAGATTTTTTCGACCTATTCACAGCAGGGCGGCACAAGACAGAAGAGCACACTGCAAGCGGTGTGTCTTTCACAGTCACGTACGGCCAAAACGTGGCTTGAAAGCGCAGGCTGATTTTACGTACTTTCGCAATCGTTGTTAACCGTGCATATGTGAATATCTTGCTTTCTGTCCCGGAGGTCGCTTAAAAAGCGTATCAAGTCTAGGTCCGGATAGAACGGTCTGCGTCCTGTTGCGCACTCAAAGGCGACCAAGCCAAAACTCCAGAAGTCCACTGTTTTGGTGTACCGCAAAGGCTGGATATTGTAGAACTCCGGCGCCTGCGGATATAAAGTTTATACATAAGCAAATCTGATCAGCACCAAGTTTCGCAGCTAAATCTCTCAGATTGAATTACTGGCAGAAAGGTACTGACAAATGTTTTGAATTGTTTGCTTGAGTCAAGGCTACATTGCATGCTTACAAGGTAGTGAAGCGTTCCCACAAAACTTTGCAGGCCACTTTGATCACTGAACTCTTTCGCATATCCAAGGTCAATCAGTTTGTACGCCATCTTGCCATTCCCATAATCTTTCAGCACTATGTTCTCAGGTTTGATGTCTCTGGGACGAAGAATACATCATTCCAACATTTTTAAGCGGTTAAATTTTTTACTATAAATAACTTAATACCATAATCCGAATCTGGCACATCTTCCCAAAGGAAACAGCTTTACATAATGCCCATAAATACGGTGAGAGTCGCAAAGCAACTGTTCATCGCTAAGTGCGTTACACAATACCCATAGCCTGAGTTTTTATCACAATACGGACACATTTGGCATAAGTATTCATTCTTGTTACTGCAACAGTTGCTGATTTGAGTTTGTTTGGTTAATTCGTTCCAACAGGCTGTTGTACACAACAACCAAACAGACCAGAGCACGACTGCGACAGACTAGTGCTTGAAGTGTGAACTTTTCAATGACACATTTTTTAAATTGAAGCAGCGTTTTACTCCGGTAATCAGACACATTAAACAACTCCTAGCAGTGACAACCAGACAAGAAAACAGCTGTCCCAACAGGAATCGCTCATTAAAGAGCTGCATGCCACGAAGTGCTGTCACGGAAATACATAATACCAAATGATGCAAGCCAGTAAAATGGTAATCTCTCACATAAAAAGCGCGCACTATCGAGCAGTATTCCCTCATTGGTGCCCAAAACAGTGAACTACGAAAAATATTGGCTGATCATTCAAAACATCAAAGTGCAGCGACTGGTTAGCGTGAAACCTTGGTATATTTTTACATAAAAAGCAAAGCTTATTTATGTAGACCAGGGGTGTCAAACTCGTTTCAGTTCCAGGGCCACTTCAGACATATTTAATCTGAAGCGGACCGGACCAATGAAATCATTGCACAACATCCTGTTATAAGTAATGCCAACTTCCAACTGTTTTTATAACTTTAATGCAAAAATTTCAAGCTTATCTGAAAATGATTATTAGCACATTTAAG
>JGI24158J21664_10001318_pt1 | contig 27561 bp, 13 predicted proteins | sample Ectturendosymbi3_FD_21664 | JGI IMG/M metagenome (IMG submission 21664) | reverse complement strand
CTCTTGTGCCGCGTGAGTGTCGTACCGGCAAATAAACTGTTATTGCAAGAAATAAATCAATTAATTGGAATTGAGCTGCTGACGTCAAATTTTCTAGGAAGTTTTAGTTCTTAGTCCCAATTTCCAGAGAGGGGCAAATGCCCGTTTTGACCCCGGGGCAGATCCAGCCAATAAGGTTAGGGGGGCGATTTCAGTAATATTTGTTGGTCACGTCTCGGGTTCATTACGGGTTCGCTACTTTAAGAGAGATGAAGTATACTTCACAACACTTCTGTGACAAAACAATGGATGACAAAATGGTCTTGTATTGCAAATGCTGTTTTCCGAATCGTACACAATCGTGGTAAATAAGATTAATTCGTAGGGTTTAGGGGAGCGATCGCCCCTCTTGGATTCGCCCCTGTTTTGACACCCCTGCGGACGCCCATGGCTTTGACGTACCACGAGTTCAAAACTATTTGCTTGCGTTCATTGTAAAAGCACACCCATAGCCAAAATAGTCATTCTTTTCGCATTTACATGTTCAGCAAAAATGTTGACCTCAAAACTAATAACAGAAATTACAGAAAACCATTCTGAATTTTAGGTGTGCGCGAATAGCTGCAATAAATTTGTTTCAAATTGATCTTGATAAATCAAGAAACCAGTTATGATACTGGAACGTAAGGGCACCTGTGCCCCCGTCGCCCCCCCCATTCAAAGGGCAGGGGGGCAGTGCTCCCGTAATGCACCCCCGTTCCGGCGGCCCTGCTTATTAGGAATCTACCATCTATCACAACTAAATTGACAAGTTACGAAAAACATTAAAACTTAGCAAATCAAATGTTTCGGTCGGTGGACAGAAAAGTTACAATCTACTTGCTGATCAATGTTCAGCGCATTTGTGAGGGCTGCTGAGGCCAAATCCAAGAAAATTATCCACTCGGGACGTAATTGACTAATGCCGTATTGGAAAGACCCTTTGTTCATACGGACATATGTCAACCAAGAATTCCTTAAAAGGATTGTTACAATGATGAGGAAAAGGCATATGCTGTTTCTTCAAAATATTTAACAGAATTGCGGCGAATTACTGTGTATACCCCCGGCCGAAGCCGTATAGCTACTAAGTGGCAGGGTGGTCAGCTGCTGAACACTAGAGCATTTCAAAACCGCACTTTGTTAGGTAAAAATAAGATTGTTGGGCTAAAATTTCACAGCACTTTTGCTATATTAATACATTTTTATGTCAAATCAGAGATATGATAAAATATGTTTATTTTTCCACCAAATGTGGTTGCTGCCAGCAAACTGTGTATCAGTTGAGAAAAAATAAAAGACGTGAGCCAAGTATTTAAAATTGAAAAAAAAATTATATTTATGTGCAAATCAACTTGTATATATTTATGTGCAAATCAACTTGAACGAATGAGAAAATTTACTGTTTAATGGGGAAAAATCATGTGCCTCCATAAATTTTGGTAAAGCAACGCCTAAACTCACCACCACGTAATTGCGTTTGAGTGTAAAAGTGGACAAACAATTGCTTGTAATGTATAGGCGTGTGTGAAGACATGTCTGTGAAATAGCGCAGGCGATTTGGAAATTAAGAAAAAATTACACAGCTATGCAGCAAAGAAGACTAAAAACAGTCCTTTATCTTTAAAATTTATTTTGTCAAACAGCTCATTATCTACGAATGACAAGTTTGTACAGAGCTATCAAAGTAAAGTTTGAAAGTGTTCCACATACTTTCCCGCTAGTACAGGTACAGCGATAACAGAAAAGGTTAACTTGTAAAAACACGAGAGCAATTTTTATGTTTTCCCTAATGCTCCATATCACCAACGTACCATAATGTCCAAAGATTAAGAGCTACAGTATTTGAGACAAATGGGGCACCTGACCTGTTTTCTAATATCTAAATATCTAACAAATTGCTAACTTTCGTTGATATAAAGGTCAACATTCATTCTTCTGAAGTACTATCTCCAAATGCTTCACAATCTCATCAACACTCGAAATCATGGTTTGACAGCAAAATTTCACTTGGTTGCAACAAACAGGTGTATAACTACTATCATAGTTCTATAAAAGTACTCCTAGTACAGAACTTTGTTGACAGCAGACAATCGACCTATACCACTAATAAACTCCACTATACCGTGTACTGGCGAGGGCCAACGGTGACAGGGTGCAATGGTCTTTTCCAACGTGGAACTTTAGTACAGGAAATAATGCGGCGCTATTTCTGCTGAAAACCACTACACAGTTAGTAGGCAATTCAACAAAAGTATGAAAGTAAACTTCCTTTGTAAAAGATTTTCACTCTTTTTCTGAACGTTGTGAATTAGATGAGGTTTAAACTCAGGGAATGTGTGGTTTATGCTTGATTTGCCAAAAGTTCCAAAGTTTTTATTTAACTTTTAAAAAATGTTGCGAAGCAATCCACACGTTAATGCTGAAACATGTGTGCGAAACGTGATTCACTTATTTAATCTTTATAGTTAATCATTGATTTTGTGATTTGTATCTCTTATACAAAGTGTAAGTTTTAACAAAGAGGTTTCATATTAGTCTATTGTTATTAAATAAATTCCCATGTGCTGGCGTTTTTTACCCGCAGTGGCTGTATGTTTAACCTTTTGTTGATTTGGTTTTAAGACCCGTTGCGTTTTTAATAATTTCTCATACCTGCATTGTTTTCTGTTTTTTTTTTGTAGACCTGCACAGTTTTTCAGTTATTTTCATTTTCTAGTTTTGTAGACGTGGTATATTCTAAGAATTTCTTGTACCTGCACTGTTTTCCCGCTTAGAAAACCAAAGTAAGGGTTTTATGCATTAACATAGGCTCATTCCGCATTCAACTTTACTTTTTAACAAAAATGCAGAATGTACGGAAAAATGTAGTGACAACGAATATACACGGTCAGAGTAAAAAATATAAAAAAGAAATCTTATTTAAGCGCAAGACTATTGACACACGAGCCGTCAAAATATTAATCGAAATGCTAGTGCCGGTACGAACGAGTCACAACCGCGCGGGAGTGTGGGCCGACCTTGACGTTCTGTAACAGCCATGGCGTTAGATAATGGAAGCTTGCAGCAGATCTTGCAAGATTACCGTTCACTGAGACCACTGATTACTCAAAGCAGGATGTGTTTGTTTAGGTTTTAATCCTGTGTGGAATGAGAAGCTGGAATTCATCGTCGGATACCCGGAACTTGCCTTTATTCGCTTCGTGGTGTGGGACAGCGATCCCATTGGACGTGATTTCATCGGCCAAACAACCATTCCTTTGCAAGTTTTGAAGTCAGGTTTGTGCATCACTTTCGGATTGCCTATTTATGGCAAATAAAAGACGTAAAAGTTGCATGTTTTGTTTTGTTTTGCCTGCCATCCAAATTATTTTTTGTATGTGCATTAATTTTACTATCGTCCAGCCGGTTGTGTAAGTACTCACTAAAGATTAAAAAACTGCATACAAGTAGAAAAGAAAAATTTCGACGCTTGCTTTCTGCATATCACGCTTTTGGCAATAAACCTTTTTGGGGCCTACAATATTAATTTTATATGAAGTGTGCTGCTCTTTTTGAACAGGCTATGCCGAACCATTGCAAAGCTTAATTATTGGTAAGGAATAGCTATTTCTGTAGCATGTCCGTCTGAGTCCAACCTTTTTCCATCTGCTTGTTGTCATGGCAATTTACTCTGCACTTACGTTTCTGCTCAGCCAATCCTTTTTTCAGGTTATCGCCACATACACTTGGTCGATCAGGAATTTGCATCACTTTTTGTGAAAATATCCCAGATTTACAGGGACGGCAAGGTAAATGTAAATTCATTTCGTAGCTGTTTCTTAAGCAGGGGCGTAACGAGGGGGGCAAGGGGGGCACAATTCCCCGGGCGCCAATTCACTATGGGGGCGCTGAATTATTGCAGGGGCGCTGAATTACTGCTGGAGGCGCCGAAAAGTCCCAACAATGTCACAAGTACTTTCTTCAATACAGTAAATTTGCCTTCGAAAGAACTCAGATTTGACCATTGGGGCGCCAAACTTCGACCATGGGGGCGCCGAATTTGTTTTTTGCCCCGGGCGCCATCTAACCTCGTTACACCCCTGTTCTTAAGTCTTAAAAGTCATTATTTTCTGTCAATATATGTCTCGTTGCCAGTTTTATATTTGCGTTGCTGTCTGAAATATGGGTATGAAGGTATTGATAAAAACGATATTTTGGGGTTTAATAATATAGTTAAGCAAAATAAAATCAGCAATTTGCACATTTCTTGGATATACTTGCTTTACTTGTTCACATATATTACAAGTCTTTTGTATGCTTTATAAGAAAAGAGAAAACATGAAGAAGTCCAAAAACGTCGGTGCACTGATAAAAGATACTTTCCGAACATCTGAAAGGAGGTATGCTATACACTACTTCGAGTGACATAAGACAGATACTTACGTTTAGCTTTTAAAAAAGAAAAACGTAATTTTTTCACCCTATGCAAGAGATAATGCTAGCAAGTCTTTTTCGACTTATATTGCACCAGATCAAAGACTTTTAAACATTTGAAGGAAAGGTTTGTTTCGGTAGGTAATTTTCAACTTTAAAACAATTATGATAGCAACTGCTCCCTGAATCAAAAAAGTTCACCATTGCAGTACAGTACTTCTTGCTGCTAGTCCTTCATATACGGCAATCGGCAACACTAGGGCGAAACCCCATTTGCGTCATGTCAGCGTGGTCATGCAGGGCTGTGGTAAGTTTTGCCACCTGTCCGTTAGGGCGAGCACTTGATCTGGTAATTTCTGAAGCTTACACGGGAATCTCAGCGCACATACTCGAATCCTGTCACACAATGTGTTGTCAGCCCATTCCAATTTGCAATTACTACACTAAACACGTTCTAAATGTTTGTTTGAAAAGGTTTCTATGTGTCGATAGAGATCATGTTGGTTTCAGCTGGTTTTATATTTTTTTACGTTTGTTGTTAGTTGTTAACATAAACATGTTACGCTTTTGTCAGGTGTTAACTTATCTAAATTTTAAAGGCGGCCTGAAGGAAATTTCACTTGAATGAAGCGCTATATAAAATCTTCCTTTATTATTATCATTTTTTATTGTTTCAGAAAACTTACGAAAAAAAATGCAAATTTAATTACTTTAAAATCCCTACTCATTTCCATTACAGAAAGTCACCAAGAAAGACAAACGTTTACGATAATTTTCCTAAAAAGCCTTGCGAAGAGAAACCGGATCCTTTTAACAACGCACCAGAAGACGTCAATGCGAAGAACGATGAAATGTGTGCAAGCGCTCGGATGGTACCAGGGTGGTGCGGCGGAGTTCCTGAACTAAACACCGCATGCCGCCCTGAAGCTCGCACCACAGTTGTAAAGACGCAACAACCAGTAAAATGTCCGTCAACCGAGATCAGCAAAGGTATGTGAACGCTGGTGGGTTCGAGCTAATTAATTAATTTGATGATTCGCTACACACAGGAAGTCAGGCCTTTAAAATACTGTTCTTACTGCTACTATAGTGGTAATTTGTAGCAGTTGCCACCAGGTGGATTTTCCAGACAAGCGGACATTTTTCTTCTGGTGATCTTTAATTTTGGCAAAAAAACAAGTGCAGAAGAAAATCTTCATTATGTCGTGCACTTATTTTACAAAACCTAACAGTCGCTGCAGTCTGTAATGTGCGATTGTTTGAAAATTTACATAGAGGTGAACTCAACAAAACCTCGTTTATGTGTTCAGCGAATGGGAAAGGGTTGTGCGGCCACTGTTGGGCAAGCACAATAAAATAACACTTAATTTCCCGGTAAGAAGCTCACGCTCTAGCAAAGTTGTTTCGTTTTCTCTTGCGCAACTTCAAAACACAATGAAACTGCGGAATAGGACATTTCAACAAATGAATTGAGAGTTATCAGATCAAACAACCCACTTTTTCCTTTTTCCTACAAAGAAAAGCTAGTACTGACTACACTTTTTGTAGATCATTTCCCAAAATTCTTTATGCAGACATTTGATGCGCGAACAACGTTTTATCTGTCTGCTTTGAATATACCTGTTGTAACAGTTTTTGTCTGTGGCGCACCTGTTGCAAGCAACAAAGCGTTCTATGTGGTGCGGTAGGCAGCGCAGCGATCATGCCGCTGGACAGGTGTCGAGTGATTTTTGTTCGAAAACACCCCCTAGCTATAATGGCCGACATTTACGATGATCGGGTTTTGCGGGCGTGACGTTATGCAAGTGTCTTCTTCCGAAAGCGTTTAAGAAGTTGCAGAGAAGCCAAACAATGTAAATCTTCGAAGTTGCGAAAATCCATTCGCCTTCGCCTCAACCTTTGCGTGCAGCCGACTTGACTCAGTACTGTTGTGGAGTGCACTACTTAGCTTCAAACCAGGCATAACCGCAAAAGTAAATTTGGAACTACCAAAATCATTTTTAAAGTCACCTTCATAGATTAAACAACGGTCTGAAGTTTTTGAATGCTAGTTTCAATGGCTCTCAGCCTGTTCAGTTATTCCCTACAGCGTCTATTGCTGCCTACCATTCTAGAAGTATGATCCCTATAGTGTGCTCAGGTAGAAACGTTACTCCTTATTTGGCCGACAAAGCATCGCCGATCACTCGGTGAATTATCTTGTCTATCATTTGTTCTTACATCATAAAAACAAACCCAATTCCTGCGGCGGGTAGCTGAGACGAGAAGACGTCATGGCCATTTCCAGCATGAACCTAATCGCTCTCGTTTGACTTTTCTCATCACAGATGTAATGGAGATGTCTGCCCTACTGCTGACTAAATCGACGCCTGAAGCCACGCGTGACTGTGTTAGCGCCCACTTTTGCAAAAAACTACATGGACTAGCTTTCGCAGTAAACAAATATCTGTAACAAATCAGTCGTTTTATTGGTGAGAAATTATAAATGTTTAAGAATCTGCAACCTTGGTATCACTGCAATTAATATTCAATATGAACCAAACATGCAACTGATACAATACAGTTTTGTACGGTTATTCGGTGGCAAAATCGTCAAATACTTAATGGCAGTGTTTTTTCATGCTTTCTCTGGACTTTCAGCTGGTGAATCATCGTATTAAGAAGGTAAGACTTTATTATGTAGTGCCTAGCCGCATAGACAATATTTCTAAACAAACTGTTTACTTTTTTAATTAAATTTAATACCAAATTGTAACATTGTTCAAGCAGATAACTTTGCCATTGTCGATATCAAGTTTTAGCTATAATTTCAATAAAATTCATAAGCTTCAATTACATATTTCGCCTTTCGAGGAAGATGATTTTTGATTTGGAAACAAACATAGGCAACAGTAGAAGAAAGCAAAAACAACAAAATTAATGTAAATTCCGACAATTCCGACGATCTAAAAAAGTCAGTGCTTTTAGTTCTTATGTCAGCGGATATGGAACCAACAATTTTTGACGTACTGCTAGTACTTCCATGGAAAGAGTATGAAAACGCCTGGAATAGAATCCTGAGTTCAGGACTCGCTGCCTTATCGAGGTTCCTACACTTTAGCCACCGATGGGGATTATCATCAGCAACACTAATTCTAATATGCCCTTTGTCTACAAAGCATGATAGAAAATAATTGGGCATAGGACTGGAAACACGAAAAAACCCATTCTATGAAAACAATCTATTCAAACAAATGTCCTGCCAACGGAATGCGTGGTTGACTTTCGTTGAACTGTTACATCCAGTGGTCACAAGCACAAAGCCCCATGCGGTTGCTGTTACATCGCTTTCACACTAACAAGTTTTACTTGGGCTGGAAGGGTTTCCATGTAAACTTTTAGCATACCTTAAATAGCATGCTGTGCAACAAGCGGTTTTCGGAGCTTTTAAGCTTCACCGAGACTAAACAAGCAATATGCTTTTAAAGGATACAAGAGATTGTGGTGAAATGTAAGAATTGCAACGAGTAGCAACCGAATAAACCAAACAGAGAACTTCCCAGACGTTTGTTGACGCACGTAAAATGAAGGTGCAGCTTACTTGAGTGCATTTAACCCATGACACTCCGGAACTGCCGTTGACGTATACGTCGAAATCCATAACATTTCGCCTGAATAAGTACAGCTTTTTTATACACCGGCGAGTGGAAGGAGAAAGCACGAGGCTCTCTGTACTGCAAAATCCCCATAAAAATAACTAATTCGTCTGCGACAGCTTTCATCCTGTACCTTGCAACGATTTGGAGTTCGACTTTTGGTTTTGACACAAATGCATAATAATATTTAAAAAGTGTTCACCGCAAGCTTTTCTTCAGACGCAGTTGAAGGTTTTGGTGCCTCATTTGTTCTGTTGCTCAAAAATATTTTAAGTAGTTAAACGTTTGAAAATTATCTGTGTGTTCGGTTGTGTTCATGCGACCATTGCCTTGGTGTAATGCAGTGGTGCTCAAACCGTGGCCCGCAAGGCCCTCTGGAGTGGCCCGCGAAGCAATTTTCATTGGTGAGAAAACTTAACACTTTAATCATTTAAGGGAATTTTTAGAGAATTTTTATTGAGATTGTTAGTTCTTGTGGCCCGCGAAGGGTTTCTGAAAGACAAATGTGGCCCACGAGCCAAAAAACTTTGAGCACCACTGGTGTAATGGATTTCATCAGCACAAAGAGCCGGATCATTTAAAGGCATCTTGGCATGTTGACAGCTGGTCTGGCTCTTGCCAGTCAACCTTTTCGTTGACACTGCTTGGTAACAATTCCTCGAGCAGTTTTCCTTGGTGTGAAGCGAACAAAGACCAGTTATAAGTTTCTGAATAATCTCTGTAGAGTTGCGCTTCGGTTCGATGAACAGAGACAATCGTGCGAGGCAATTGTGTTGTGAACGTCTCTTTGCTCGATGAGGTAATTGCCGAACCAACGTCAACATATTCGCGCATTTGAGCGCTTCTTTTTGCTGAGAGCATAATTTTACACGTGACCCTATTTACGTTTCTGCCCAAGGTTTCCGGGCACAAACAGAACCACGCTTTTAACCAATCCAATTGTATTTTCCACATAAACAACTAATTCAATTTTTTGACCCTTACGTGTCTGCTGTAGATGCGCAACTATGAATTATGAATTAGAAGTATTGTCTGGAAAGTTCTGTAACCTCAATTTTATGACATTGTCTTGTGGTATTAGTAAACTCAAGTGGGCGCGTTTCGAAAATCGGCTAAGCGAGCAAAGTGAGTGTGAAATTAATCTGAACCCAGCATTATTGCCAGGTAATCAAGCCTTTTGTGCGGAGTACCGAAGCACAGTAAAATTGTTTTCAAGCTTCGATGTCAGTTCTACAATTTACATCGAAATCGCGCCCCTGCTGTTTTGATCGCTGCAGTGCATACAACTTGAGTTGAGATCTATATCAACCTAGCCATTCTCAGTAATTCCGCCTCAAGCAACTGCAACTGATTGGGTACACAGGTTGTTTATCAATATTTGAAACCTCTGTTTCTTCAAACGTGGTTATCATTGAAAGGAACTAACCAAATACCTTCATCTTATAATACGCAAATAAATAGGCTGTCACGTGCAGGCCGCTGCCTTTTTTGGTATACACACGGTGCAGTAGGCATGCAGCGTCATCCAAACAAACGTTTTACAGCGCAAGCACAAAATCATACGTCGAGTTTTTGCTAGTATAATGGTAGAATAAAATAGTCACTCGAGTAATTTCCGGCATGTTTCTGGTCTTAATTGCGTAAAGATTTGGCGCAAACAAAAAGTTCATTTTGACAAAGGACTGAAAGAAAATGTAACTCAAGAAAAGAATGCGCAATTTCGAGTATCGCGCGACCTGTATACATGCCAGGCAGAAAGGTAGACGCAGCAGGAAAAAAGTTAATTAGTTTTTACGATCCGCACGATAAGACACAATCGATATGAAAACTGGGAATATTTTGCAGCCGGTTAATCTCTATCACCGATTAACGATTTACCGCATTCTTCTGATAGCTGGAAACTGGAAGTCTTGCGCTAGTGTTTGAAAGGTTTCGCGCTTTTACGATTTGCATTTCTAAACTCAGATTCACGTTTTTTTTGAGAATTCAATAGCGTAATTTCTATGCCCAGACAAATATTCACTTATTACGTGTTGAACACCTAATTAATTTAATCATTCAGAGATTCAAACAGATTCAATTATCCATCTTTGCAAGCTAATCTCGCAACCTCAGCAGATGCAAGTGCCACTGTTCGGAAAACCTTACAGTTCTAAGTATATCTGGCATTATTTAGTTCCATGATAAAACATTTTCCAGACAATATTCGCTCTATTTTTGTAAACTTATAGCTTTACTAATTATTATCTGAGCTTTCACTTAACTCGAATAAAAAGAAGAAATAAAACCATGCATGATGACGATGATGTCGTACGGTTTTGATTCAACAGGAAAGGAATGTGCTCAGAGCCATCGATCCTATGCCTTACCTCTTCCAACTAGTGTCATACATTTTCGAGACAGCAGGAAAGCTTGACTGTAGATGATACTTTGACCCCAAATACCGAAACTATACGTGGAGGCCACCATCACTGAAACACTTAGTTTAACGAAATATATTTTCAACAACAAACTGTTTTTTGCATTCCTACTGAATGTTGACTGAGCCAGATGTCTGTCAACTGTTTATATCCTGTAGTAGCTGATGCTTTGCGGCATTTGTTGCATTCTCAACCGATGCAAACGACATTGACGTAGCAAGCCGAAAGCTGCGCCTTAGCGACTGCAGCATGGCGTTTGTCGTCCAAGAGCTTTGACTAGTATTTCCGGAGAAATGCGCGAAAAGCATCAGCTGATTGCTTTAAACAACGCTACTTAACGCTTATAGTTTTCCTTGCGTATGAAATCCGCCTATGGTAGTCAGTAACAAACAGAAAACAATAAATCTTCAATATCTATACGCGTNCTAATGATTGATGCAGCATAGTCTATGGGCATCCAGGAACTGATGGGGTAAGTTTCCTATCTTTTGAATGACGTTTTGTTGCAAATAATTCTATAGNAAAATAGTGGAATGTTGAAAGGATATTTTTCTGTCTTTTTTTAGTCTGTAGAAAAAACAACTTAGGAAGGTTCTTGAAACATTGTTAAATGAGTAAANAAGGTCCCCGCAATTACATTTCATCTCACATTAGGTGGTGGGGGCTGGAAGGGCAATTACCTGTTGAATCCTGGTAGTCTTGAAAATACTACTGCGAAATTTGAAATTCTGGAAAAAATGTTCGAAAGTTGGGTTGAGGTGTGAGGAAGACCCATTTTTAGTCGTTCGGGCATTTTCATTGCAAAACCACGACCATATCATAAAACGTGCATTCCTCCACCACCTAATTTGGGTAGAGGAGAGGGGGAAGTTGAAAAAAATTTAGCCTGCCAGAATTTAAATGTTGTCTACGCTTTTGAAGTGTGAAAAATCTGATAGATTTTGGGATCTCTTATTAGGAACACACTGGCTTGATTTTTCTCATCAGAAGTTTAAAGCAATTCTGAGCAGATCAGAAGACACTAGCTTAATATCAGGCAGCAGGCACGATTGCAAGTGTAAAACAAATAAAAAATAAAGAGTAATTAGCAAGAATTCGGTCAAGTGAAATAAAACTTCAAGGTGGGTTAGCAAAATTTACATTTGGAAAGCAATATCTATTTTACATAAAGCAAAACGAAAGGGGAGCAAGTGGAAGGCATCAATACTGGTAAGCAGGCTGGGTGATCCACGGGGGTAGACATGAATAAGTCAGACCATGGTCGCATGCAGGTCAAAATGTTGGCAGCATTCCCTCTGACAACTGCCAAGGACAAGCGCTGGTGTAACCACCGTCGTTCTCTTGGTCACCAGTCATGCCAACAAGTCTTTTTTCAAGATTGTTCAGAAAAGGGGAAACGTCCGTGTTCTCAATTGCAACTGGTTCAAACATGAAAGTGCACCAGAGGTCATTGTATTTTCGGCTTTTCGCAGTCTCAGTGTCTGCTGCTGTAAGGCCTGCCTGAAGGATATTGGCACAGAGCAGAGGTGTCTACGAGCGTTGCATCCCACACCAGGCTGCGACGTCGAAACCATAGTCCAGGGGCAAACCGCTAGTTATCTTACTGTCTGCAATCAACGCTACACGCTCAAGGACAGATAGGATATTGATGCTGGTAATGATCTTTTGAAAAAAGAGTTTATTGCTGAACTCCTGAGGAAGAGGCCTGCAATATTGGGGCAAAAGAGTCTATCGAGCCCTAGGTCGTAGGTAAGCAACGATTCTACCACACTGACACCTCGCACTTTCGTAAGTGTGGTACCAATGCGGGGTAACTGAAGTGCGAAACTCATCAAACAGTTCGCCTACATTACGGACTGGGAAGGCTTCTGACCAGGCACCAGTGCGGCTCTCTGTGCTGTGAGGATATGACTTTTCTTCCATTGGTCAGGAACATCAGACGAGGACAGGAAACATGGCAAAGATGGGGCTGTAGTAGAGCGAAGACCAAGGCCTCCATGTCGGATGGGTAAGGATGCTTGTAACCAGCATTCTTTTCCAAAAACCATGTTACAGATTTTTCAGTGTTGATTTTTACAGTTTTATCAAATTCCTGCATTTGGCCAGTGACCTTGAAACAAGCGGTACTTTCCAGAAAATGTTAGTGGTGGAATTAACAAGCAGTTTTTCAGGATGAAAAACGCTTGATGTGGCTCGATTAGCTCAAGGTTTTCGGTGATGCTGTCAAGGATTTTGGTTTTGGCTTCCAGTTGCAAGGAGGCAGCCTTTTCATGCATTAGGTATCCCACTCATTGCCAATGTTTGGGTTCTGAGATTGGGATTGAGGGAAAGGATTGCCGGAAGAACTCACTTATGTGGTGCTTCTTGCTCTTTTGGAGGTTAATTATGAGCAGCTTACATTTGGAAATATTGGTCTCCAAGCCGATTGAAGACAAGTCTTTCCTTATTTTGACAACATTCTTAAGCACAGACTGTGGGTCACCACCAATGCAACTGTCATCAATATAGCAAATGTTTAGGTCAAATTTGACTTGGGATGTGGCCCCATGGATAGCTATAGAGACAAGAGGGTTGGACCGAGGGGTCTATTTGCTGAAGGCCAGTGGCATAATTAATGCAAAACTTTCCATGAAAAAACGATTTTTTACAGAATAGCAATCTATGAAAAACTTGTTTTAGGATTGAATTGTGCGCTTTGCTTGTAGGAGTTAAATCAATGAAGGAGATGAGCAAGCTAACACCGTCTTTAAACTATTTGAAATAGTGACGTTTGTTCTTACTTTTAGCGATCATATAGACCTCTTCGAAACAATTTTGAACTGTGAGATGGCATGGTTAACACTTAACAGTGTTTTTTTGTCTGCAGTAGTACAAGGATCACTGAACTTGCTTCAGATTTTTCAAAAGCGCTGCTGCATGCTTCCCGGATTGATTGACATCCGTGAAATGCGTTTTTGTTGAAACTGTTTAGTTTTGGTTTCTGAAATGTGTGCTATCTGTAGCAAGCAATAAACAACGTCTAACTGCTCTGCAGCAAGTTTAAATGGTGGCTCGTATTAAAGAAAGCAAACTGTGTGACAAAATGACACGTGGACAATGATTTGACTTCTGTGTTTGATCGTTCAATTCGAAACGTTCAGAGCGTTTTATACCACGACTAAAATTCCACTTGAGAATTGCTTGCCTCTCACTGATATGGAATACATTGCTCAAGCCGTGCTCCATCGAAATCAGTATAATTCTTGAACCATGAAAGGAACTGCCGCAGTTTAAGTTTAATTGTTCTTCGTTTGGTCAAGTTTTTCAGGCAAAACCGTTATTTTGCTCTTTGGCCCATTGGTATTCGTCAATCAGTAAGCTTTGAGATTTTTATTGCATCTTTTCTGCGTTATTTTGCACCTACAGCAAATCAACTTTGCAAACCTTGTTTGATATAGCATTTCCTTACGTTATTGTGGTCAGAAATCACCGCCAGGTACGAAGTCGTTGAAGGCAGTCAAGTATTAAGAGGTTAATAGTCGTGTGACTGGTTTTGATCACTTCTATCACACAGCTGGGAAAAAAGAACCACTGATATGCAGCAGCGGTTGCGACGACGGGAGACAATTGTCGGCCGACAGTCATGCTGGTTTTGCGCGACCTCTGACTGAGCTGCCAAGACAGCGACGCACACGAAAAAAGGCATTGAAGTTAGCAACATCAGACGGAACACTCTTAAGAGTGCGAAAGTTGCCAGTCGAGGAAAGCAGTTGTTAAAATTTACTTATGCTGCAATTTCTAGTATCGCTTTGCAGGTTCTAGCAACAATACTGATGAGCAAAATATGTGCCAATATTTACCGCTGATGATTAGTTTGGCTGGTTTTTAGACAGTCCGCGAAACTGATCGAAGTGGTCGAAGAAGGATCGAGATTTTTTTCACGAACTTGAAACTGTTGCAAAACAACTCCGCGCCATCTTTGCGAAACTATCGCTGTAGCTAATGTTTGGCTTGGTTTCGCGGAGAACTTTGTGCTTCAGCATTCTATTTTTTCAAGTTAAAAACGTACGTTTGGTAAAGTTGTCTATCTTCACAAAGAAATCGAAATTTTGATGTGTGTGGTTTGGCTACTGATTGCGATGTAACGAACTTTAACCTAAGTTCTGCGAAAAGCTTCTGGACGTCCAATGTCAGTTTTCTCGGAATAACTAACATGACTTAAGTAGTCCTCACTTTGTTTTGTGACGCAGGCAGGAACAAATGGCAGTAGTGTACATGATTAGTCATCCTCTGTCAAGTTTTCAGACAGACCCATGTCATTTTTTACTCGTGATCCACTTTTGGTCAAGTGCCACACTGACGTGTTTCAAAAGGACTTGCAACTCAAGTTATTTCTGAAGCGTCTCTTTATCAAACTCACCTGCCAATGCTGCGTAATGAATCGTTATACAGGGAACTGAAATTATCGCATGACAACAAGCTCGCTGCAAGATCCAGATATTTACGTCAAAATTGCCCGGACTTCTTTCATTCTATCTTGAACGATTTTTTACGAAAGAAACTTTGAGAAAGACAAGATTGTTTGTGATTGAATTGAAGAAAGTACTAAGCTAAACAAAGTAAAATGATAAAAACTATAAATTTCAATTTTGTGTCTGGCGCTGCCATTTCCTATTCCCCACAAATTATTATTCTCTGTATTTCTACCAATTCACTTATTGCTTGAAGAACAACTATCATTTCGCTACATTTTTACACAAAACATTTTAGGAAGTTTTAGTCTCGAAAATTGAATTTTACAATCTGAAAGGTAGGAATTCAATGGGGCTATCGTTTTGGTGCCGTGCTGTTACCTAAGCATTCGTCAACATGTGATGCGGTGCATAATTGGTATGTACCTTGGGAAATAATTTCAGGAATAACGTTTAGCTAATTTGTGTGAAATCCGGGCAAGGTCTGGTGGTTCGTGGCGTTGTAGTGCTGATGTTAAACACACCGATAAAAGTGATTGTATGGCATGCTGTACTATTCCTCGTCTGTTTTGGGGAAATGATACCGTAACCAAAGTACTATGATAACGTCTCATGCCCAGATAAAAGCAAACTCTGAAATGCCATGAAATGCGTTGATAACGTTTAAACCACGCTCAAGTGTTTACAACTCCTGTTCTCAGTTTTCTTGCATCATTTGCACAATTTTTGATAAAGATTGACAGTTGTATGGCTATTGTCATTACACTGAAAGAGCAAAGTTAATCATGAAACGATTTTGTAGATACTGCTTCGCTGTTCATCCAACTGAAATCTCTTCGTTTCCATAAGAAACGTCACACCTGTGTGTTTTACCCTAGCTGTCATATTTGTCGGAAACAAATAAAAAGTTTTTACACAAGTCTTACCACTGCCTCTTCTGCAGACTTTTTATTTAAAAGACACGTATCCAAAACCAGACCTAACGGAAGTTTATCAGNACACAAACGAAGTAACCGCTTTAATTCTATTAATTTCTTTGTGTGCAAAACCTTTAGAATCAGCTTGATTGTGTTTACCAGAGGNTCATGATCTTTGTCCCAGAATCCATTTTGAGAACAAAAAGTTCTTTAAAAGTTGTTTTCGTACCCTTTCTCCCACAAAATGAGGACGCGTTTTGCCAAAATTGCTACAGTGACGTTTGATGAGTATTTAACCGACTGAAACCTTGCAAAGCGTGTTTCCGCTACGTTACGGTGCCCAGCAGCTGTCAGCATGGCGTGATTTCGCGGTTCAGTGATCGCATTTGCTGTGAAATATTTATCTTTATGTGTTTCGTACGCGGATTGAAATCAGTTGTTTTAAGACCCAGCATTTTCATCAAACTAATTTGTCTCTAAAGCAGCCCAGCACACATTCTTTGATTGGTGGATTAAATTCATATTAAGTTTTTTGTATTTTCAGGGGAATCTTCCGCACTGTACAAAGTTTCTTCTTTTAGGAGATCTTTCTTCCGGCGTTCTCGATTTAAAAAAAAGAATAGTGAATCTGCAAACGTTGCAATGACCCAGGCCCATCAAGGAAAGTCTAAACCTAAGCGGTTTTCATCGTACTTTTCTAAAATTCTTGGAAAGAGAAAAAAACACAAGCGCAGCTGTACGGATGGAAGGAATGATACTGCTGCGGAAGACATAACGTCAGACAAAAAACGTTCGAAGTGTGTTAAAGAAAGCAAGCGCTTTGCCGAGCCGAGTGTTGCCAAAGATTATTCTTGCCAAAGCGGTGAATTACGTGAGGTTGGAAAGATACAATTCCCGATTAGGAAAAAACTGGTCTCAAACTCTGAGAGGTCCTGTATTACTGAACCATCTTCGCCTGAATCTAGTTTATCAAAAGTGTCTACGAGCCTGTACTGCCTTAATAGCAAGAAAAATGGTGCGTACTCTAAACACCCCTCAGATAAAACCTCCGACCGCCAAAGTCCTGACGGCTGTGCGGTCCAGCGACGTCTGTGGCGTGAAGATTCGAGGCGCGACCCTCTTGCTTCCGCAAAGCTGTTCCGCTGTACTAAAGTGACAGAAGCTGGCAATCCGAACTTGAGCGCCACTCAGCTGTCTTCACTGTGTGGAGCATGTGAGAAGCCACTCGCAGATAATGGAAAGAGTCTCCGTGGACGTTCACGTCAATCGCGTAGCTTCACCACGAAAGATGCTTTAGAGTCGCCTCTACGAAAAATAAAGCCACAGAAACTAGGACTGTCCGTTTACGACCCGTCGTCTGCTCCTAGCAAAATCACGGTCACCCGACGTTGCGTCAGTGTAGGCAATGTGAACCAAGATCTAAGTTTGGATCAGAGCCGAGGCAATACCTCAACACAAAAACCTGGTCAAAAAAACAGTCTTATAAGCACCGCAAAATCTCATAACGAGGAAGTGCCGCAAAATCTCAAACGAGATTACCTCGATATGAAGAATATATCTCCCAAAGTGAAATGCACTAGTCTGCTGGACTTGACGTCCCAGCGTGGGACGGACTCTGTTGCTCATTCGCCGAACAAAAGTACAATAAACCGCGTTTCAAGTCACCGCCTAAACGCGAAACGTTTGACGGAATATAGATTAAGTGATCTTTCAGTTCCACCCGACAGTTCCCAGCAACGTCATGGTCGTATTGCTGACCTCAGCCCTAAGTCAATGATCGAAAGTCCCGTCGATTCTGACTATGTCGTGTTGTCGCCGCAGTTACCAGAAACCAGTTCCACGTTTGCCGATTACGAATATATGAAGTCGGGCGTCGAAATTTCTCCTCGGCGCAAGTCAACTGCGCCAGGCATGTTCCAGTCGAAATCCGCAAACTCGCTTTTGGACAGCAGTAACTACCATGGCGACAGGCATCAGATTTATGAGAACGTTGGAAGTCCATGGTCGGACTCGCCAAAAGTGGATTACAAGGAAGTTCAGGAATTACTGACGAAATTAAGAAAATCTTTACGGGAAAAAGTTCCGGATAGAGTTCCGGCTGTTTCATTTACGCAGCAAGCTGTCACAAACTCTAAAAGTTCGAAGCTCTCCAATCATAACTTATATCCGCGATCAAAGAGTGTAGAACCACTGACGACAAGCGGAGCGGATGAGGCTGAAGCTCGCAACGCTGAACACGTTGTAACCAGCAGAAGTCGCTCGAGAGCCCGAAATATCGCAAAGCGTTACAATATGTGCCATTCCAGCGACAACCTCATCGAAAGAACGGCATCCAGGGCTGACGACTTGCTCAGTCACAGTGACTACGTTAACGTGTCACCAATCGCTGTCGCCGGGAACGCTGGCCATGGTCAAGTGCGCAAACCGCGCCCACGCTCTGCCCGTGACTTCACCGTTGCGTCGCATTCCAATGATTTTTACCATCTCAACGTGTTCGTAGCAGATCCGTGGAGTATGTCTCGGGCAGCAAATGCATTCGGTGGTTGCTCAAGTTCCACATCGAATGGTACTGGGTCGAAGCAGCCGCAGATATTTTACGCCCTGGATGTGTAATTTTTGCAGCTATTCCATTCCTTTGAGTTTGCCAAAAATTTTACGTTGCATGAAAAGTGAGCGTTTGAAATTTAACTTTTTGAAAATGATTTAGCGATAAGTTTTAGAAGCAATCCCAATTTTTGCGCTTGTTTGAAAAACTGGCTGCGACCACCTTTTGACGTAACCACTGCCACTTTTCTGCTGACAGGCATAGCCACATCATCGGGAACCTGTTCCACGCACAAAAATATTTGCACCAGTAGGTTACAGAAAGTATCAACAACTATGATCAAGAGAGAGTAGTTGATTTTATGAATGCGGTGCTTACGAAAACGATCTGCCAAAAATCATCTTTTCATACGTGATCAACAACGAAAGTATTATTCTTCACACCCCTCAGCGCAGGATGGCGAGACGCGTGGAAAAGTAGACTTTCATTTTTCTTTTCTCGCGAATACAAAACTAAAAGCGGAGAGATAGTTACGAAAAAATATTGTCAGCTGGTAACTTCGCGTAAGTAAGTGCATCCATTTGAAATAATCGATAAGCGCCATATTTGATTGTGCTTTCTGCGCAATGGAAACAACGGGATCTTCACAAACTTGAAGTAGCCAAGTAAGCCGCAGGTCTTTGGGGCAATGAATGGGCCACGGAAGAATTTTTGACGGGTCACGGCCTGGTATTATTGAAATTGATTACGTTTTGCTGGTTGAAATTTTGACCGAGAACGTAGGTAGCTTTTCAGCTACAAACGTCGTAATACGCTTTCTTTCGTGATTACCTGTTAGAAATTATTGCGATGTTGAAATTTTCACAAAGCTTACTACGTTGTGCACAATATGTCGTTACTGAAGGNATTTTGAGGCAGACAGGTGGCTCTTGTTGCCATCCTAAACAGGACCTAGAAGCAGGCAGATAGATGNCTTGATTATCATGTATTGAGCNTTGTATCTCTATGCTTTCTAATAACAAACAGGCTCAGCCTTCGCATTGATTGTAGAGCACGCTGTGCTATTGAAAGTTGTTTTTATTTGTTTTATTTTCTACTCTGTGCATGGGCAAAAGTTGTCGCATTGGAGAAGTTGTACAGTCGGTGGGTCACGGACCCCCTGTTTGTTTATTCAATGGGCCACATACTTGAAAAGTCTGAGAACTCCTGCTCCAGCACATTATCTTTTTTGGAGCTTTATATCTTTGCGGCTGTCTGTGTGTGTAAATAAAAACAAGTTAACACGATCACATTAATTCTTAATCTTTTATCAAGCATTCGTTTCTTCGTGTTTTGTGTACTTTCTCTATGTGCTTACTGGGTATTGTTGTGACATAGAAGGTGTTCGGTTTTTGAAGGACGCGCGGTTGCTCTACAACGTAAATATACCGAGCTAAATTAGAGTTTTATTGCGTAATTTCTTTATGCTGAAGACAAGTACGAACGGGTTGTGAAAAATCAGGCCTTTTGAAAAGCGAAATTCCATTACTTCATTATTTACCAAATTAATGTTGAGTATTCCTGCTAACGGTTTTACACTTAGTTTTCGCGTTCATCGCAAATTTTTGCGAAACCAGTAGATGCTTTACTCAATAGTGCCGGAACATGCTTTGAACAACTTGTGTCATTGCTTTCCTATTAAATTTAGAGCTATACCGCTGTGCAAAACAACGCAGTTTGCCAAGGAAAGAGCAGCTCTTTTACCTTTTCAAAGGTGGCTCTTCGCAAAGCACGATAGAGGCTACCATGGAGGGAAAATCCGAATTCACCAAAAAGCAAATTTCAACTATAGGTTTCAGAGCAGTGTTCCAGCCAGGGGCGCAACCAGCTCTTCATTTCGGGGGTGGCAATTTTCGTGAACTTTCTTTCGATGACGTCATCGTGCTTATTCCACTGTGGTTCAACTTTTTCGAAAACAGTCACAGACAAAGTTCTCTTCGAAACATTTCCGAAAATGAAAACTTAGTTTTAATCAGGCCTGTAACTAGGTAAAAATTTTTCGCCCCCCTTGGAAAAATATGTTGGACATAGTTTAAAACTATTGGATATAGTTTAAAATTTGGGCCCCTCCCACAAACCTCTTCACCTCCTCTGGTTTCCCAAGCTGGTTACGGGCCTGGTTTTAATCAAGATACAGACCGAGCCATCAGGACAGAGTAAAAAATTAGTAGCCTGATCGTAGGCATACGGGAAGGCATTTTACTGTGGGGGCGGAAAAAATTTGCCCTGAAAATAACAATTTGCCCTAAAAATAAACAATTTTCCCTGAAAATAACATTTTTAGCTAATCCGAATGGGGCCTGAAACTTCTTGTAAATCTGTTCTATTCAGTTGAATTCGTTAATAACGGCTTCGTCTGTAACGTCAATTTGCCTGTAACGTTACATTTTCTTTGGTCCCGATGGCATCTTTTACATGCATTTCAAATCGCTTATACACTGCATTGAAAATTTTTTCACCGTTCAGGATTTTTGAGCAACTTGCGCTTGCCCTGAAAAACAGAGTGTGCCCTGAAATTTTTCACTGTATTGAAATATTTTCTATCATTCAGGATTTTTGAACAACTTGCGCTTGCCCTGAAAATTTTCAATCCGGGGTGAGCGGCAGGCCCCCCGCCTCGTACGCCTATGAACCTAATACAAACATCTGGTTCCGTATTCAACTAGTGCAGTCATGGATGTATTGTGGCAGATGTATAGACTACAAGTAAACCTACCTAACTTTTCGTCTGGTTTTAGCAATTTCATCAAATCATTTATCAAGATTTTTGAAACTTAAGTTGAATATACTTAATGTGACATAATTTCTGCCGACGATATTGCGAGTGGTTGAGCTGTCAAATACAAGAGACTAGTATGAATGTCAGGATATATTTAATCAATGATGCTATTACGAATGAAACTTTAACTCTATTACGAATGGTTGGGCCAGACTCGCCACCAGATGTGGGTCGGCCTCGCCACTCTTGCTATGACTACCTAAACAACACCTAATAACTTTGAGGCTCTTGTAAAATTAGAATTTCTCTTGCGACGTCAGAGCTTGGCTGTGAAACCCCAGCAACGGTAAACCACTGATCATAAAATGCAAAAATGGTTCAAGTAGCCTACAGTAACCCCAGGCAAACGTAAAACCAACACAATGTGAACATACGAGTATGTTGTTTCTGTCACCAGGCATAGTGTACTGGGTGCAAACTTTGCTCCACTGGTTTGATAGCTATGCAGTATTTATGGTTGACGTTTCAAGAGTGTATGCAAACTCTCTTTCTCAGAAGATGACAAGAAGCAAAGTCAAAGCGTACACACACACTGCATTTCTGAAAATTTTCAGAGTGGTACATAAAAAAAGAATGAAAAAAGCCTTAGAAATAGGCTACCAACATTTTATACGATCTCCCAATTCCAGAATATTTGTGGTTAGATACCAATCATTTACGAAATTCTCATTCAGATGGCCTGTCTCAAGATATATCTTGTAAGGAGATAATTAACCAGTAAGACAAAGCAAAATTCTAATAAGACATCTTAAAAATGATTGGAATACAATATTTTAACTTTATAATTTGAAAGTTTCTGCAAATGTCAAAATTGCTATGCAATGTTTTGAAAAAAACAGGTGGGGCAAGTACCCCCCTGATTGCACGCCTGGTTCCAGCTAACAAAATTTTACACTGACCAAATGTTTCTTTTGGTGAGCATGAATATTTAAAGGCTGAGTAAGCATAGTTCTAAAAGAATTGCAAACTTTGTGGAATATTCGAATAAGTATAAAATCTTATCAAAATACAAACAAATTACACGTTTAGTGCAAATAAACTTCTTGTTACCGTGATTTTCCAATGTTACACACATTGTCCAGCATTATTGCTGAATCTTGATAGCGTAGGTAGCTGGAATGTTGCAAGTCCGCGAGAATGAGATGAGTGCGCAAATGGTCTGGAAGTACTGCGCAGTTGCGCACCTTAGAAGGAACATTGTTTCGGAAGCAGTTTGCGAACGGTGTTTTGCGATACTTCTCACAACTCAGTGTTTTGGTTGTACCAGAAGCGAGGAACGCCCTGCAGGTAGAAAGACATGTTTTGCAGTCAGGATAGTTGGGAATAATTTTGTTGTGAAGTTTACCAACGATTGAAGCATTACTGCAAAAATTTGGCGTCACATCAGAAAGTGAGGGACGTTGCTTACTCTTCAAAAAGGTGGGGAAGTGTCATTCTCTTCGACTGACAATAAAGCAGGGTAAAACTCAATGGTAAACTTACTTTAAAATGCACTAAAAAGGGTTTGTCGCAAAGCCAACTGCCCTATGCCATCCTAATATAGCAAAATCAATAGCACAATAACACAATTTGAGTATCCCCAAAGTCTCAAACAAATGTTGAACGACACAGGGATATCTGAAAGTGAACCAGTCCTGAACAGCACCACAAATAACACAAGTATTAAGAGAACAAGAGGCGTGTCTATTTGCAGGCAGTTTAATTACTTTTGCAGATGTGAATATGTATATAAAATGGTGGGGCTCAGTGATTAGGATGAAAAAGCTGCTGATGTAAGAAACACATTTGAAGTAGGCATCCAAATGTTAAGGAATTTGATGGTTTCCATAAAACAAAATGTTGTCTATAGAGGGGCGAAGAGTTTTCCGAGAGGGGCCCAAATTTTTTGAACTAAGTCCAATATTTTTAAACTGTGTCCAACACATTTTTCCAGGGGGGGCGAAAAATTTTCTACGGGGGACTTAGCCCCCTTTGGTTACGGGCCTGGATGTAACCACGTAAGGAAGCGACTTGCCTGCACGCCAAAGCGCTAAGCCAAAGGAGATCTCCGATGGCATTCGCACCACCGGGGATGTTATTATTAGCGCGCCGCATGTAGCAGCCACCGCGCTGCTATACATGGCAGTTGAAAGAAAAACGGGCCAAGAACAAAAACACCCCTACTGAAAATTTCACGGTCAACTGAGTTGCAGTGAAGTCACCGGAAGTTGCTCGATCACTTCGAAAAAGGCCAGTGTTGGTTGATTTAGATTACAGGATAAAGCCCTATTCCGTATACACTTTAAACCACTATAGTTTTGCATGACAAAAGATGTACTCCCCAGTTTTCACGATTTTTTTTAATATTCTCGTTTGAAAATTATTTTTCGGCAAGAATTCAAACGAAAGCTTTAAAGCTAGTGATACAAATTCTACCGATTCTGAATGAGGACGGAATCAAGAAAAAAGCAGAGGTTTTCAGTGCTGTTCGCTGAGCTTTTTCTTTCAATGTTTCTTCTTTCAAGCGTTAAGAAGTTCTTTTTGAACTGGCAGTGTCAGAAAATTTTCATCAAATAAGCATGTGATTCATAGAAACTATTGAAAAACTAGACAGATTACTACAAAAACAGAGTTATTGTGGGGCTTGTTTGAAGTAGTGCGCAACAAGACTGCAACACCAGACGTAACTTTGCAACGTGCAGATCATGGGGAACCAGTAAGAAAAAACAAGAGGGCTGGTGGGCTTTTTGTCGCTGACATGAACATCTCAAGTTCCAAAGTGTTTGCAAAAAATGTAGTGACCAAGACGGAGCTTGATTTTTCATGCCTTCTCGTCGCTTAACAGCTCCAATTGGGAAACATAAGACAAGCTTTTTAAATTACTTTTTTAAGGTTTTTACTGTCATACTTTGCACATTTTAACAACTTTTTCTTTTGTGGAAATAAAACCAATTTTGAAATATGTCGTATATTTTTAAAAATTGCCAAAAATCGTAAAATACGTTTAGGGCTAACAGAGAGTGAAAGAAATTTGACTTTATCAAGAATTTAATATTTGGTAAAAGTGAGAAGGATTTTTCAATATTTTGTCTAGAAGCGTGACTTGTTCCAAACTGATTATTAAAGTTTTTTGCCACCTATGTCGTCTGGTTTTAATAGGTGGTAACTAGGGCAACCAAATTTTTAACCTAAAAACTTAAAATTTTGACTTTATAATTTACAAATTTTGACTTTATTTTGACCTATAAATTTTCTGCGTTTGCAAACGCAAAATAATTCAGCCTTAGGTGTTGAGGTTAACCCAGAAGCGTGTTCATGCACTCTGTGCTTCGAAATTTTAAAATTTTTGGTTGTTTAACTCTGGGGATGATATACTGATAAGTACATAAATAACTACAGTAGAGTCAAACCTGAGATCATCATAAAGTTGAAACGTTATACGCATAATGGATTGAGCATTTACCAAACCTAGTACTGTAAGACCGCGTTTCTTGCCTTACNATGCCTATCCTACATACTATTCAATCGTCCATAGTGGGCAAAACAGCATCATTACGTCAGAAGTCGCAACAAATCCATTATTATTACAGAATTGCAACTAAATTTGCAAAAGCATATCAATATCTGTTGTTGTAGTTTCAGTTGAGTATCGATGAAGTGAAAAAAAACTGTGCTGCAAGAAAATTTTGACCTAACGAAAAATTTTGACCTAATGATAAATTTTGACTTTTTTGACCTAATAACTTGGGATTTCCTCATGGTATGAGCGTGAAATTTGGTTTGTTGACGTTTCGTGAACTTTCATAACAGGAAAAAAATTTTGACTTTATTGACGTTTGGTTGCCCTAGTGATAACTGAGCAATCACTACAAAAGTAGCCGATTTAGCCGAAATCTTACACTCCTCATTCACGGTAACAAAAGCTTTCCAAAATCAACCGTTCTCAGGTGATTATTGACAACATGCGTAATTCAGTTTTCAACTAAATTTTGAAAAGACTTACAATCACTTATTCCCTCAGGAGCTGATTTTTTCCAAGCGTTTTGTCGAGCAGACCTTTCAAAATATGCATACGTTTTGTATTTTTGAGTAAGGCGGGGATTACTGCCAAGATGGCAGTGCATATCTATCGTGTGAAAACAAAAGCCATGCAAGAGGTCTCCAGTGTCATTTTTGCATAAACCAGCGTTTTTGGAATTATTGGATGAGCAAGCACCGTGGTTGTTCATACTTAATCTGTAAAAGGAACTTTGTCCTTTTGGCTGGAAGGTACCTTGCGTGCCTCCCACATTTTTGGAAGGAAAATATGTTTGCGTTTGAAAAAAAACATATTTAGAAATACAAGTTTGTTTTTTGTGTCAGATGAGCTTGAGAATAGTTGCTGATTTGTTGAAAAATTCGCCTGTGCTACTAAAATGTTCGGAAGCATTTTGGCAATTAGTACCTATATAATTAGGCTTTTAAGGTCTAGCTTTATATAAGCCATTTGAGTGAATATTTTAATTAATGGATAAATGTTTACAACAGTAGATTTATCACTAAACACTTTAGGAAAAAGCACTGTCTCACCACACTACCAACCACGCTGTTTCTTTGGATAATAGCAGCTTGATTCGCAATAACACTATGGATCTTACAGTTGTTTCGGAAATGTTTGGAAAATTGGCGGAACTTCATATATGTATAGAGTTTGAAGGGCCCTTTTTAACGGCTAAAAATTTGCCATACGGTGTCCACAATCTTTCCTACTTGTTTTCTTGTTTTGATTAAGAAATGTAAGGCATCAATAGTTTTTCAGCAAAGCTATTCTCTTGATTTGTCATAAACGCCTTGAGCTACCACAGTTTCTACTGTGCTTTCAAGACTACTAGGTTTTGAGTGATCACTATACCTGAAATAATTCCAGCAAAGCTATTTGACTTGACTGTTCAGTACTGAGACTCAATATTTGAAAATTTGTCGGGTGGTAACTGAAAACTCATCGATTTTCATCCGCTTTTGCAAAGTAAGTTGTCTTTTCTTTTGTCAAGGATGGGAGCAACAGCAATTCAGTTGAACTGCTGAAATTTTACTGAGACTTTTTTGATAAAATTGTCTTGAGACGAAGGACTCAGGACCGAGATTCGCTTCCTTCGAGACCGAGACGAGATCTAATACCTACAGAACAAGACTCAAAAAAAACGAGCGTCGTGATCAGTAGCGGACACAGGCCAATTTGGTGGGGGGGAATGCGGTATCGATTTGCAAGGAACCCAAAGTTTCACAGGACCAAATTGCGTAAACCAATCACTTTCGCATACTTACATTTACGAGGAAACAAGTCTAAGCTTGGTTTAGAGAAGCTTGGGTGATAAAACTGGTCAAACTTTAACACTGCACCGCTACGGAACCAACAAGCAATGTGGCACACAACAACGATCTGACGTAGTCAGTGGCATCGGCGCAGGTACATGGAGGACTCGAGATAAACAGTTCATGTGACGACATAATACGTATTCTCATTGTGGGTTACGTTTGTTACAGCGCTGTGTTACCGGTGGCAGCAGCCGGCATAGTGCAGTAGTGCTGTTTGACTTGTATGTTGCAGCAAGTGAAATTGTCTGCAACACTCATAGTAGCAATTTGTTTATAACATTTGTTATTGCAGGTAATTTTGGTAAAATAATAACAAGAAGGGGGTTGATTCTGTTTATTTTGAAACCGAAATTAAGAGAACGAAAAGAAACAAACAATTCGTAATGCGTGAAAGCACGAAAGTAACGAAAAAACGAAAGCGAGAAATCACGATCATTCATGGGCGTCCACAGGAATTTTTCCAGGGGGGGAAAGGTCAACTTTTTGTTTATCATTTTCAAATTGCTAACGATCAGTGTTCCCTCTAAGATAATTTTATACTGAGCAAATATTTGTTTTAGTGAGCATGATTATTTTAGGGCTGAGTAAGTGGAGTTTTTATTGAATAACAAACTTTGTGAATTATATAATAAATATACAATCTTATCAAAATACGAACAAAATACACATTTCATTCAAATAGCTTCTTGTTTGTGTGCTTTTCCATTGCTTTGGAATGTTGTAAGTACGCTAGAATGAGATTTCACTGCGCAACAGTTCTTGTGGTCCTGAGTATTTGTGCCCCTTAGAGGGAACATTGCTGACGATGCAATGCAAATGGACGTTCACAAAACGCGTTTTCCTTTCTACACTACAAAGAAAATGCCCCATGTTACGGTAAAAATAATGATAAACGCTTCGTTGGCAGCAGCAGTCAGGTATATTAGTATTACGACAATTTACACAGTAGGCTATCTGCAGATTTTCAACGCAGGGCATTTCTTTTCAAGTAAGCATTGCCATGATCT